>Ga0315900_10003470_pt1 | contig 23047 bp, 16 predicted proteins | sample LakEriMetagenome_FD_203521 | JGI IMG/M metagenome (GOLD analysis project Ga0315900, IMG submission 203521) | Freshwater fungal communities from buoy surface, Lake Erie, Ohio, United States - Buoy 12 MA114 | ecosystem: Environmental > Aquatic > Freshwater > Lake > Lake biofilm | place: USA: Lake... | reverse complement strand
CCTTCCAAATGCGGCGCATCAAGCGTACCGCCAAGCTTGACCTCACCGCCCAATTCCGCATCCAGCCCGCGCCCTCGCAGGAAAATCGCGCGCGGTGCTTCAATGGTCAGATCAAGCGCGATGGGCGGCAGATTGGCCTCAGCAGCGTCACCGCGCCCTGGCGATGCCAAAGGCGCAACACCGGGCGGGCGCTGGCCGCGTTCGCGCACGCCGGGCAGGGTCTGGATCGAAGGCGGCAGCCTGTCTGGAATGCGCAGCTCCGCGCGCCGCACCAAAAGCTTGCCGGAAATGCGGCTTTCGCCCAAAGCCTCACCAGCGAAGCGCAAGGTGCCGTCCAAGGTCGCGTTGCCCAGATCGGAATTCACCGGGCGCGCGGCATCGGCGCTCAGGCTCACATCAAAAGGCAAGCGCGGCTTGCCGAGATCAACCATGCCGGAACCGGCCAGGCTGCCGCCGCCCGCCGTGCGCGCAGAGAAGCGGGTCAGGTTGAAGCGCCGATCATCTGCGGTGATGGCGGCGGTGATCTCATTCAGCGTCACGCCATGCTGCAAATCGCGAAAGCTGCCACTGGCGATATTGGCCTGTCCGCCCAGGCGCGGCGCGGCTAGGCTGCCTTCCAGCCGCAGATTGAGATTAGCGGTGCCTGCGACGCGCTGCGCCCCGGCGGCGAGCAAGGGCTGCGCAAGCGCGCCCAAATCAAGCCGTCCGGTGATGCTGCCGGAAAGCGGCGCCTCGGCGCTGAGGGAAGTGATCCGCGCCGTAGCGGCAAGCCGCACCGCATTGCCGCCATTGAGCGAGGCGCGCGCTTCCGCCCCTGCCGCCGTGCCGTTGGCCGAGAGGGTCAGGCGCAAGGGCGGCACGCCGCGCGCTGCCGGCATGGCGCTGGTGATGGCTGGGCTTTCCAGCCGAATGTCGAAGCGCGGCGCATCTTGTGAGCCATTCACGCGCGCCTCCCCGGTCAGCGTGCCGGCCAGTTTCGCTTCCGGTGCCACCAGCGCAGCGAAGGGGGCGATGGGCAGTGCGGCGAGCGATGCGTTTAGCGTGATCTCTGCCTCACTCCAGAAACCCTCCAGCCTGAGCCTGCCACCGCGATTGCTGGTGATGATGGTCTCAGCGAGGCTGATGCGCCCATCTGGCGCGATTGCAATCTTCGCCGGCGCGGTAAGCTGCACCTGATCGGCAGCAGAAGAAAATTTCAGTTTTTCCAGGGTAAGAAGCCGCGCCTCGCCATTCCGGCTGAGCGCTGCTTCGCCGGTAAGCTCTGCTTCGCCATGCCGGGCGGAGAAATTTCCGCGCGCGTCATCCAGCCCGCCGGCAAGGTCCAACTGCACGGCAAGCGCGCGCCCATCCCAGCTCACTTCCGGCGCAGCCAGCTTCACCTTCACCTGCTGCGCGCCATCCGCATCGCGCCCTTCAGCTTCCAGCGCAAGGCTGCCCGTGAGGCGATGGCCGAAGATATCGCCAAAGGGCGCCAAATCAGGGATGGCCAGCGATAGCGCGCCGGCAAAAAGCGGCTTTTGCACATCAAGCAAACCATTGGCCGAAAGCCGCGCCGCGCCGAAGGTGGCGTCAAGCTGATTGAGGCGGAGCGCACGCCCTTCCGGCACGCCGGAAAGCGTGAGCGTGAGCGGCAGCCCGGCATAGCGCGCTTCAAGCCGCGCTTCCGCACGCGGGCGTGAGAGCGGCGTTTCGAGTTTGAAATCAAGGCTTGGCGCGGAAAGGACCTCGGTGCCGCGGGTGATGGCCTCGCCACGCGCTTGCAGGGTGATGGAAGGATCAGCGCGCGCGCCCTGTACATGGCCCTCAGCGGTCAAGGCGCCGGCAAGTTCCGGCACAATCCGCGCAAGATCGGCCATGCGCAAGCCAAAGCGCAGATCAAGCCTTTCGCCGATATCGCCCGAAGCGGTCAGTTCATTCCCGTCACCGATCAGCGTCAGGCTTTCAATCTGCGTCGGTGCACGCGCCTGCACCACAAGGCGCGGGGTCGCGCCAAGTGCCGCGCCAAGGGCGGCGATGCTACTGGAAAAGCCTTTCATCTCCGCATCCAGCGTCACATGCGGCGCCAGCAACTTGCCATCCAGCCGAAACCGCGCGGTGGCCGCCTCGAAGGCAATCTCCTCGGGCACATAGGCGGCGAGCATGGCGCTTGCACCGAGCGCGATTGTGCCTTGCAGCGCGGCTTCTTCGCGCTTGGGATCAAGCCTGCCAGCAAGGGTGACGTCGCCGAGTGGTGCCTTGGCTGTTGCGCTGCGCAGATTGATCAAGCCCGCACGATCACGCGTTGCATCCAGCGAAAATTCCAACCGGGTCAGCGCCTCGGCCAAGGGTGCGGGCCGCAAGGGTGCGGCGGCAATATGGCCAGCAAGGCGCGCAAAACCTGCGCCGCGCGCATCGGCGCTAATGGTGCCGGAAAGTGCTGCTTCTGCTGTGCTGCCAAGGCGTGCCTCGGTGTTCAGCGCCGCACCGCTGGCGGGGCCTTCTAGGCGGAGCGTGACTTGTGCAGGTTCAGCTGGCGCGCCAAGCATGCCAGCGATGACCCCACCCGGCGGTTCCGCCACATCCAGCCGCGCAAAAAGCCGATCCTCGCCGGGCGCCAGGTCAAGCGCGAGCCGCGCCGTGCCCGGCGCATCAAGCCGCGTGAGTGCCACATCCCCCGAAAGGCGCGCTGCCACCAGCGCTGCCTTGCCTTCCATCGAAAGCCGAAAGCCCTGGCCGAAAACGCCCTCAGCCACGGCGATTTCCGCAATCGCCAAGCGATCAATTCGAACGCCCAAAGGCAAATGCGGCAGGGATGGCAGCAGCGGGCCATCGCGCGCTTCACCACCTTCGGAAGCGGGCAGGCGCGAGAGTGAAATGCGCGCTGCCGTTACCTCCTGCACATGCGCTTCCCGCTGCCATAGCGCGTACAGGTCGAAACCGATGCGTGGCGCTACGACCTCAAGCCAAACGCCGCCCTTATCTGCGAATGTGATGCGCGCGGCGCGCACCTCGCGCGGCAGCGTCACCGCAAGCCCTTCAATGACAAGCCCCGGCACAAACGTCCCAGCAAGCCGTGCCAAAGCTGCCGCGCCATTCCCCCACTGCACCCAGGCGAGCACCCCGCCCAGAAGCATCGCCGCAACAAGCGGTAGCGCCAAAACCAGGATCAGCAGGCGGCGCAGAAGGTGCATCTCAAAATGCCTGCCCAAAGCCGATATAGATCGCAAAGGATGGATCATCCTTTTGCCGATCCAAAGGCACGCCGACATCAAAACGGAGCGGCCCAATCGCGGTCAGATACCGGATCCCAAGCCCGGTGCCAGCGCGCAGCCGGGTGAAATCCGGCTTGGCTTCTTCCCCCACACTGCCCGCATCCAGAAACGCGGCCATCCCCCAGCTTCGCGTCAGCCGCTGGCGCCATTCCGCGCTGGCTTCTACCAGGCTTGCACCACCCAAGGGCCGATTGGCGGCATCCCGCGGCCCGATGGATTGATAGGTATAGCCGCGCACGGAACCGCCACCGCCGGCATAGAAGCGCTTATCCAAGGTGATCTCATCCCGATCAGCCCCCGGTGCGCTGCCAAGTGCGGCGCGTAGCGCCAAAACGCTGTCGCCATTACTCAGAATGTCGAAATAGCTGGTGCCAATCGCCAGGATGCGCGTGAAGCTATTTGAATCCAACGCCGAGTAATAGGGCGTGGCGCTGAAGCTGAAGCGCTGGCCTTGGCGGGGATCAAGCGGGTTGGTGGTATTGTCGTAGCGAAACGTGCCCATCACGCCGAACAGCCTGAAATCATTCATATCGCCATAGCGCCCAATGCGGCCTTCTTCGTAATTTGGCCCGCCAGAGATCGCCATGGTATCTGACAAGCGATGTTCCAGCGTGAAGGACGCCAAGGCAGCATCGCGATCATAGGCCCAAAGCCTTTCGCGCACCGCGCCGATTTGCGAGACACTTTGCAGATCGCGCCCCAGAAACTCCGGCGTGCGCAGCGTGGCAAAGGCGCGATAGGTCGCATTGTCCACCCCCGTTTCGCCAATGCGCGCAATCTCCCCTTCTAGACGCAGCCTTTCCGCACCCCCAAAAATATTCCGATCTTCCCAATAGCCGCCGGCGGTAAGGCCGTAATTCGTCTCATAGCCAAAGCGCCCGCCCACCACATGGCGCGGGCGTTCCTGCACCTGGAAATGCACGGGAAGGCGTCCCGCCTGGTCCAGGGCGGGTGCTTCATTGGCGCGTACAAAGCTGAAAACGCCAAGCCCCATCATGGCGCGGCGGGCACGTTCCAGCCGTTCGGGCGAATAGGGCTGGCCTTCCAGCCGCCGCGCCGCCAGCCGTTCCAGCAGCGCAAGGTTGGTGCGCGTGGTGCCGGCAACACTTGGCCGCGCGAAATCCGCAAGCGGCCCGGGTGCGATGCGCCAGGTGATGTCCATCAACTTGGTGTCATGATCCACCACCGCCTCACGCACCACCACACTCGCCAAGGGATGGCCCGCACGGCGGAGTTCGCGCAGCAGCGCTTCCTCGGCGGCCAGGATATCGGCTGGGCGGGCGGGGTCGCCTTCAGCGAGGCGAAGCACGGCCGCCGCCTCTTCCAGCAGCACATCTTCCTGCGCAGGTTCTGCCCTGATCAGGATTTGGCCGATTCGATACCGTGGGCCAGGGGCCAGGATCACGGCCACCGGCAAAGGGTTCGCTTGCTCAGCGGCGGGCGGGCTTGCTTCGGGTCGGGTCACATCCTGCCCGGCAATCTCGATCCGCGCCGCGCCGCCCCAAAAAGCCTCGGCCCGCAGCGCTTCAGCGATCCGTGGTAGATCGCCCCGCGCCCGCGCGAGCAAGCCATAGCCATCGGTCGGCGCGGTTTCGGAGAGCTTTATCAGTTGCGAAACCGCCTCTATGGCAGAAATGAGGGCTTGGTCATCCTTTGGGGTGATCTCCACGCGATAGGCGATACCGGGCGGTTCTTGCGCGAAAGTGTGATTGGCCAAGATCAGGCAAGTGCATAGCAGCCAGCAAAGCAACCACCTGTGGTTGGTGGCGGACCGGGCTGGGGAAGGATAGGAAGGACGAATCATGACCGATGAATTTCACGCTACCCTAACTTCCTGGCGGCGGCACCTGCACGCCCATCCCGGCCTGACCCTGCATGAAGGCCCGACAGCGGCTTTTGTCGTGCAGAAGCTGCGTGAGATGGGGGTCACCGAAATCGCCGAAAATGTCGGCGGCCATGGCGTGGTGGCGACCATCCGCCGCGGTGGGGGCAATCGCTCGGTCGGGCTGCGCGGCGATATGGATGCGCTGCCCATCCAGGAACAGGCAGATGATCTGCCCTGGAAATCCACCGTCCCCGGCGTGATGCATGCCTGTGGGCATGATGGGCATACAACGGCGCTTTTGGGCGCGGCGCGACTACTGCTGGAAGACAAAAGCTGGACCGGTGCGGTGCAGCTGGTGTTCCAGCCCGCAGAGGAAGGCGGTGGCGGCGCACTGGCGATGATTGCCGATGGGCTTTTCACGCGTTTTCCGATGGACCGGATTTTCGGCTGGCATAATTGGCCGGGGCTCGCCGCCGGCACAATTGCCGTTCATGACCGCGCGGTGATGGCCGCCGGTGCGCGGATTGAGTTGATTTTTGATGGCCATGCCGGCCATGCGGCGCTGCCACATTTGACTCGCGACCCGCTGCTGGCGGCGGGCCATGCCATTGTGGCGGCGCAATCCATCGTGGCGCGCAATGTGGACCCGCTGATGGGCGGCGTGGTCAGCCTGACCGTGATTGAAGGCGGTGAGGCGCAAAACCAGGTGCCGCGCCGCGTTGCGATCCGGGGCACGATCCGCTGGCTGCATGAGGACGCCGGAGACGCCATCAAGGAAGGCTTGCAGCGCATCACTGATGGCGTGGCGGCAACCTGTGGCGTGAAGGGCACGCTGATCATCAGCCCGGGCCTTGGCGTGACCGCCAATTCTCCGGCGGAACGTGATCTGGCGGCGGCGGCGGCGGCAAGCGTTACCGCAACGCGGCGCGACATGCTGCCGGCCATGACGGGTGAGGATTTCGCCTGGTTCCTCAAGGAAGTGCCGGGCGCTTTTGTCTGGATCGGCAATGGCCCGGCCGAGGAAGGGCGTGATCTGCACAATGCGCGTTATGATTTCAATGACGCGATTTTGCCGGTGGCGTCGAAGTATCTTTCTGAGGTCGCGAAGCGCGCGCTCTCCAGTGATCCATGAAAATGGATCACTGGCCAAAGCTTATATGAGCGGCTGATTCACCGCGCGAAGCCCGGTTGCTTTTCGACAAAGCGATTGGGCTTCAGGAAGATCGAGAGAAACAAGGCGCCTTCCGGGGCGCGCGCAACATGCGTATTTCCCGCCGGGCGCCAGACGAATTCGCCCGGGCCGCAGCGGCCTTCCGCGTCTTCCAGATAGCCTTCCATGACATAGGTCTGTTCGATATCCGTATGTTCATGCAGCGGCACTTCCGCGCCGGGCGCCATGCGGAACAGGATGGTGGACATGCCCCGCGCCTCATCCCGACACAGCAGCTTCATTTCAATCCCCGGAAACTCCGTTGGCTGCCACGCCATCTGATCGGGCTTCAGGTAATGGGAAGCGAGCTTGGGATCACCCAATTGGGCCTGAATGCGCTGCTTGGTTGCTTCATCAATCATCATCTCTCTCCCTGTTTTGTCAGGCAAAACGTGCCTTGAGCCATTCGCCGCCCTGCCGCGCCGCGCGATCCGCTGCCGCCACATGGCCAAGGGCGCGGAGGAAGCCATGAATCGTGCCGGGGAAGGTTTCTTCCGTCACCGCCACGCCAGCGGCACGTAGCTTATTGGCAAAAAGCCTGTTCTCATCAGCCAGCACGTCAAGTTCTGCGATATGCACCAAAACGGGCGGCAGACCACGCAAATCGGCGCGCATGGGGGAAGCGAAGGGGCTCACGCGATCCGCTTCCTTCGGCGCATAGCAGCGCCAATAGAAATCCATTTTCTCCCGCGTCAGGAAATGCCCGGTCGCGAAAGCGTCATAGCTTGGCGTCGCCATGGCGCTGTCCATCACACCGTAATTGATCAGCAGACCGCGCAGCGTCAGCGCGGGATCGGTTTCCCGCAACAATAGCGCCGTGCCGGCGGCAAGGTTGCCGCCCGCCGAATCACCGCCCAGTACAATCCGGCTGGTGTCCAAACCCCATTCCGCGCCGCGCTTGGCGACCCAGCGCGTGACAGCGGCGCATTCTTCGAGCGCTTGCGGGAAAATCGCCTCAGGGCTCAGCGCATAATCCACGCCGATCACGGCGCAACCAGACACAGCCGCATATTCGCGCATCAGCCGATCATGCGTATCCACACTGCCCCAAACCCAGCCGCCGCCATGCAAATAGACCAGAACGGGATGTCCCGTGCCGGCAGTCGGGCGATGGAAACGGCAGAGAATCCGCCGCCCGCGCAGCGCCAACCAGCGATCCTCACTTTCCGCCATCACTGCACCACCCTTGGCGAGCGGCAGGCTGAGCCCATCATTCAATTCCCGCGAATGATCCAGCGGCAATTCCAGCTTCACCGGGGGCTGCGCCGCGGCGCGCGCCTCCATCATTTCGGTGAAGCGCAGCATTTCTTTGTCCCAATTTTCGCGGGCCATGGCGTTTCCTCATGCTCGGCCGGGAAAGTTCCGGCGGATGGATACTGGAGACGTTGTGGCGCCGAAGGGCAAGCCCCAGGGTTAGGCGCCTGTCGCCTCAGCGATCAGAATGCGCAGCCTTTGCGCCGCCGCCATGCCCTTGCGCGCCTGCTTCCAACAGTTTTCGGCAACGCGCTGATGGATGGCGAGCGCATCATCGGCCGAGGTCACACTCGCAACCCCAATATGCCAGCTTGGATGCGCATCCGGCGGGAAGGGATTGGCCATGACATGGGCACGATCCCGCGCACGATAGATGATCGCCTGGTGGCTTGGTTCCGGTTCCTGCAATAGGCCGATCTGCGCGCCAAGCGGCGCCTGTTCCATCATATTGGCCAGATGTTCGGCTTCCGTCATCGCGGCGGCCTTGGCTTCCGCGCGGCCCCGTTCAGAAAGCGGCAGCCCGGCGCCAATGCCTTCCGCCAGCATGCGCCTGACAGCTATCTCGGACAGTAAGGCGGTGACGTTGGGCCGGCGCTGTTCCAGCAAAAGCCGCCGTTGCGCCAGGCTGGTCAGGCATTGTTCCGAGAGGCTGCGCGCCACCAGCCGGTCCGCCGCCATGCCGGCCGCTTCCAGCCATAGCCCGCGCAATATCTGATCAAACCCTTCCGAGGCCAAGGCAAAACAGAACGCCCCACCAAGCTGCAAATGACTATCGGCTTCTTCTTCGATCTGGCGCTGACGTTCCAGAAAGGCATTGATGCGGGAGAAGTAATCAACCCCGATCCCAAGCAGCGCGAGGGGCGAGACCTGCAGCATTTCCGCGAGCCGCCGGATGGTATCCAGCTTGATGACCTCGCCCTTTTCATAGCGGTAAAGTGCGGCGCGGGAGATGCCGAGGCGCGCTGCGATCTCATCCGCCTTGAGGCCCGATTCAAGCCGATAATTGCGAAGCTGTTGGCCGATTTCATCGAACCGCATGAAGATGGCGCCTTTGTTTTGGCCCCGGTCGCGCAGGCGCGGCCGGTGTCGGAACCAGTAAAGCGCGAAAAATCCAAAAAACAAAATGCCGCGCCCTTTTTGGACGCTATGAGTCAAAAATGAGAAGGCTTCCCGGGGGCGGGAAGCCTTAACTCAAAAGAAGGTTGCGCCTCAGGCGTCCGGCGCCACGGGATGCGCGGCGAGCGTCTCAAGCGCCTTGACCAGGCCGGAATGGTCCAAATCCCCGCCCCCCGCCGCGGCGACGGCGGCGAAAAGCTGCTGGGTCGACGCCGTATTGGGCAAGGCCACGCCCAATTCGCGGCCCGCTTGCAGCGCCAGGTTCAAATCCTTCTGGTGCAGGCGAATGCGGAAGCCCGGCGCAAAGGTGCGCTTGATCATGCGTTCCCCATGAAGTTCCAGAATGCGCGATGTCGCAAGCCCGCCTGTGATGGCTTGGCGCACCTTGGCTGGATCGGCGCCTGCCTTGGAGGCGAAGGTGAGTGCTTCCGCCACCGCTTCGATGGTCAGCGCCACAATGATCTGATTGGCCACCTTGCAGGTCTGCCCCGCGCCGGTGCCGCCGACTAAGGTGATATTCTTGCCCATCGCTTCAAACAGCGGCTTGGCCCGTTCAAAGGCAGCGTCCGAGCCACCAACCATGATCGTCAGGCTCGCCTGCTTCGCGCCGACCTCCCCGCCCGAGACCGGGGCATCGAGGTAATCGCCGCCCTTGGCCGCGATTTTGGCCGCGAAATCCTTGGTGGCGGTCGGGCTGATGGAGGACATGTCAATCACCAGCGTGCCGGGCTTGAGCCCCTCAGCCACGCCACCGGCGCCGAACAGCACGGCTTCCACATCAGGGGTATCCGGCACCATGATGATCACGGCATCCGCCCCAGCGGTGGCGGACTTGCCATCCGGCGCCACGGCGAAGGCCGCACGGTCCTCAGCGGTCAGGCTTTTGCGCTCCACCACCGTGATGGTGTGGCCGGCGTTTTTTAAATGCCCGGCCATGGGGCGGCCCATGATGCCAAGGCCGATAAAGGCGATTTTCATTGTGTTTCAGTCCTTATAGGGGGCGAACCAGGAAAGGCCGGCGAGGGTTTCGCCGGCAGGGCGGTATTCGCAGCCGATCCAGCCGCGATAGCCCATTTCATCCAATTGGGCGAAGACAAAGGGCCAATTCACCTCACCGGTGCCGGGTTCATTGCGGCCCGGGGTATCGGCTGCCTGCATATGGGCGATATAGGGCAGCGCCGCACGGGCACGGGGCACCAGATCGCCCTCGGTGATTTGCGTGTGGTAAAGGTCGAATTGCAGGCCAAGCCGGTCGGGACCCACGGCTTCAATCACCTGAATGCCATTCGCGATGCCAGTCAGCGCATAGCCCGGCATGTCCCGCTGGTTGATTGGTTCAATGCAGCATTTTACCCCTTGGGCGATGGCGCGTTCGGCGGCCCAGGCAAGGTTAATGGCATAAAGGCTGGTGAGTGTGCCCTGCGCGATACCCGGCGGCACCATGCCAGCCATGACATGCAGCCGCGGGCAGCCAAGCGCCCCAGCGTAATCGAGCGCCCGCATGATGCTGTCGCGAAATTCCTGCTCGCGGCCTGGGTGGCAGGCCATGCCGCGTTCCCCCTTCGCCCAATCGCCAGGCGGCGCATTGAACAGCACCTGCTGCAGGCCATTATCCTTGAGCCGCGCGGCAATCTCCGCCGCCGGGTGCTCATAGGGAAAGAGGAATTCCACCCCTTTGAAGCCCGCCTTCGCCGCGAGGGCGAAGCGGTCCAGGAAGGGGACTTCGTTGAACATCATGGAAAGATTGGCGGCAAAGCGCGGCATGGGCGGGGTTCTCTCGGACGGTTGGACACGAAACTAAAGCAGTTTCACGGCTGGGGAAATCTCCCCCACAAAACCCCTTCCCCCTCAGCGCTGGCACCCCTATAGGCGGGCCTTAGGCTAACACCAAGAAACGGGAGATTGGGATGCGAAAGCTGTTATGGGCCTCTGCGCTTGCTTTCGGGCTGGCGCTGGGCGGGACAAATGCGGATGCGCGGACCGTGCGCTGGGCTGCCTCGGGCGATCCCAATACGCTCGACCCGCATAGCCAGAATGTCGGCACCGTCACCATGGTGCTGCAACAGGTCTATGACATGCTGATCAGCCGCACCCAGGAACTGGGCCTCGCACCTGGCCTCGCCACGCGCTGGGAACAGCAGGAACCCAATCGCTGGCGCTTCTGGCTGCGCGATGGCGTGAAATTCCATGAGGGCGAGGCCTTCACCGCTGATGACGTGGTGTTCAGTGTAACGCGCGCCTTGGCGCCGACCTCCAATTACGGGATTTTCGTGGATACGGTGGAACGCGCGGTGCAGGTGGAACCGCTGGTGGTTGATATCATCACCAAGCTGCCGGACCCGATCCTGCCCAATAAGATCGCTTCCGTCTTCATGATGTCGCGCAGCTGGTCCGAAAGGAACAACGCCGCGCGGCCACAGAACACCCGCCAGCGCGAAGAAATGCACACGGTCCGCAACACCAACGGCACCGGCGCCTTCCGCCTGACGGCGCGTGAGGCCGATGTGCGCACCGTGATGGTTCGCAACAATGATTGGTGGGGCTGGCGGGAAGAGAGCAGCCGTGACGCGAATGTCACCGAAATCATCTTCCGCCCCATCGCGTCCGACGCGACGCGCATCGCTGCCTTGCTGTCGGGTGAGGTTGATTTCGTGCTCGACCCGCCCTTGCAGGATTTGAACCGCCTGCGTCAGGCGCAGAATATCCGCGTGCTGGAAGGCCCGGAAGTGCGCACCATCTTCCTAGCGATGGATGTGTTCCGCGATGAATTGCTCTATTCGGACGTGAAGGGGCGCAATCCGATGAAGGATTTGCGCGTGCGCCAGGCGCTTTATCACGCGATTGACATCCAGGCGATCCACCGCACCACCATGCGCGGCCAATCCGTGGTGACGGGCACTTTCTTTCCTTCTCAGGTCAATGGCTATGTGAAGGAAGAAGATGTGCGCCTGCCCTACGATCCGGCGCGCGCACGCGCCCTGCTGACCGAAGCGGGCTTCCCCAATGGCTTTGAAATCACGCTGGATTGCCCGAATAATCGCTACATCAATGATGAGCAGATTTGCCAGGCCATCGTTGCCATGTGGGCGCGGATTGGCATTCGCGCCAAGCTGAATGCCATGCCGCTGGCGCCCTTTTTCGCCAAGATCCAGCGCGATGACACTTCAATCTATCTGCTGGGCTGGGGCGTGCCGACTTTGGATGCGCTTTATTCCTTCCAATCCCTGGTCGCGACCCGCAATGGCGCGCAGGGCGATGGCATTTGGAATTATGGGCGCTATTCCAACCCGCGCATGGATGCGCTGATTGAACGCATGAAGACCCAATCGGGGGATGCGCGCAATCAGGCGATCCGTGAGGCGCTGCGGATTTACCGTGAAGATGTGCCGCATATCCCGCTGCACCATCAAATGATCCCCTGGGCCATGCGGTCCAACCTGACCATTCCGCATATGGCCAATAACCAGCCCTATTTCCGCTGGGCGAAGATGAACTGATCCCCTGGCGCGGCGGGCCTCACGCCCGCCGCGCTTGGAGATTTTATTTGGTCGCATTTTCCGAGCCGCCAAGTGATTCCACTTGGCTTGAAAATGCATCATTTTGTGTGGTCGCATTTTCCGAGTCGCCAAGTGATTCCACTTGGCTTGAAAATGCTTACTGGAGCTTTCCCTTTGTTCGCCTTCATCATCTCCCGCATCTTGCAGGCCCTGCCTGTGATGCTGACGGTTGCGCTGATTTCCTTCGCCATGTTCGCCTATGTGGGTGATCCGGTGGCGATCATGCTCGGGCAGGATTTTACGGAGGCGCAGCGTCAGGCGCTGGTGAAGGATTTGGGGCTGGATCAACCCTTCTGGGTGCAATTCGCGACCTTCCTGGGCAATGCGGTGCAGGGCGAATTCGGGCTATCCTATCGGCTGTCGCGGCCTGTTTCGGACCTTATTGCGGAACGCGCGCCGGCGACACTGGAGCTTGCCTTCACCGCAGCCATCCTCGCTCTGCTGATTGGCGTGCCCTTGGGGGTCTATACCGGGCTTTATCGCAATTCCTGGCTGTCGCGCTTTTTCCTGACCTTCAGCCTGGTCGGCGTTTCCCTGCCCACCTTTCTGATCGGTATTTTGCTCATTCTGGTCTTTGCCGTCTGGCTTGGCGTGCTGCCTTCTTTCGGACGGGGTGATACGGTGAAGCTTGGCTGGTGGTCCACGGGGTTCCTGACATGGACAGGGATAAAGGCGCTGATCCTGCCATCCATCACGCTGGGGCTTTTTCAGCTCACGCTCATTATGCGGCTGGTGCGGGCCGAGATGCTGGAAGTGCTGCGCGCGGATTACATCAAATTTGCCCGCGCACGTGGCCTGCCCAACCGCGCCGTGCATTTCGGCCATGCGCTCAAGAATACGCTAGTGCCGGTGATCACCATTGTTGGGTTGCAATTGGGCGCCATCATCGCCTTCGCGATCGTGACCGAGACCGTGTTTCAATGGCCGGGCATGGGCTTGCTGTTCATCCAATCCGTCAATCAGGCGGATATTCCAGTCATGGCGGCCTATCTGCTGCTGATCTCCGCCCTTTTCGTCACCATCAATCTGATTGTTGACCTGCTTTATTACGCGGTGGACCCCAGGCTGCGTATCGGCCGCGGGCAGGGGGCGCATTGATCATGGCTGCAACGCTTCGCCGGTTTTTCGATAGTGATCTATGGTGGTCCTTCACCCGATCCCCCATCACCATGCTTTCTGCCGTGGTGGCGCTGATCTGTATTCTGGGCGCGCTTTTCGCGCCCTGGCTCGCGCCGCATAACCCTTTTGATCTGGCGTCACTCAATCTGCTTGATGCCTTCAAGCCGCCCTCCTGGACGGAAGAAGGGGAGCGTGCCTATCTGCTCGGCACCGATGACCAGGGGCGTGATGTGCTGTCTGCCATCATGTATGGCGCGCGGGTGTCGCTGCTGGTTGGGCTTTCCGCGACCTTGTTCGCGACCACGCTTGGGGTGACGCTTGGGCTTCTGGCCGGGTATCTCGGCGGCAAGTTGGATGCGCTGCTGATGCGCATTTGCGATGTGCAGCTGACTTTCCCCTCGATCCTTGTGGCGCTACTGATTGATGGTGTGGTGCGCGCCGCGCTGCCGCGCGAAGTGCATGACCAGATCGCGCTATTTGTGGTGATTTTCGCCATCGGCATCAGCGAATGGCCGAAATTCGCCCGCACCGTGCGCGGTTCCACCATGGTGGAGCGCAATAAGGAATATGTGCAGGCGGCGCGCGTGATCGGTGTTTCGCCGCCGCGCATCATGCTTTCCCACGTGCTGCCCAATGTGATGGGGCCAGTCTTGGTGATCGCGACACTCAATCTGGGGCTGGCGATCCTGTCGGAGGCGACCCTTTCCTTTCTGGGCGTTGGGGTGCCGGCGACGCAACCTTCGCTTGGCACGCTGATCCGTATTGGCAATGACTTCCTGTTCAGCGGCGAATGGTGGATCACGATCTTCCCCGGCGTCACGCTGATTGCCATGGTGCTTTCCGTCAATCTTCTGGGCGATTGGCTGCGCGACGCCCTCAATCCGAAGCTCCGCTAATGTCTGGCCAGAACCCCTTGCTTGAAGTGCGCCATTTGCGCGTGGAATTCCCGACACGGCGCGGGACATTGGTGGCACTTGATGACGTGTCCTTCACCATTTCTGCCGGCGAAGTGCTGGGCGTTGTCGGTGAATCGGGCGCCGGGAAATCCATGACCGGGGCGGCGATCATTGGCTTACTCGAACCGCCAGGGCGGATTGCCGGCGGTGAAATCCGCCTGGATGGCAAGCGGATCGACAATCTGCGTTATGAGGATATGCGCCGCATTCGCGGCAAAGATATCGGCGCGATTTTCCAGGACCCGCTGACGACGCTGAACCCGCTTTACACGGTGGGTCGGCAATTGGCCGAGACCATGACAACCCATTTGCCGATCACACCCGCCGAGGCACGCAAGCGCGCCATTGGCTGGCTTGATCTGGTGGGCATTCCGGCGGCCGCGCAGCGGATTGATTCCTACCCGCATGAATTCTCGGGCGGCATGCGTCAGCGCGTGGTGATCGCGCTCGCACTTTGTGCGGAACCGCGCCTGATTGTGGCCGATGAACCGACCACGGCCTTGGATGTTTCGATCCAGGCGCAAATCATCGCGCTACTAAAATCGCTCGCGCGCGAAAAAGGTACGGCGATGATGCTGGTGACGCATGACATGGGCGTGATTGCGGAAACCGCGGATCGTGTCGCGGTGATGTATGCCGGGCGCATCGCGGAGATTGGGCCCGTGCGCAATGTCGTGAAGCAGGCAAGCCATCCCTATACGGTCGGGCTGATGGGCTCCATCCCGCCCTTGGATCGGCGCGTGGAGCGCCTGGCGCAGATTGATGGCGCCATGCCGCGGTTATCCGCCATTCCGCAGGGCTGCGCCTATAATCCGCGCTGCCCCAAGGCTTTTGCGCGCTGTGCGCAGGATCGGCCAGATTTGCTGCCAGCGGGGCCGACGCAAGCCGCCTGTTGGCTTTATGCGGAAGGGGAGGGCGCCCAACATGGCTGATACCCCCATGCTCGAACTGCGGGATGCTGCGCGGTATTTCGATGTCTCCCGCCCTGCCTTGCAGCGGCTGATCGCCGGTGAGGGCAAGCGCATCTTGCGCGCAGTGGATGGTGTGAACCTCTCTGTCCCCAAGGGCACCACCCTGTCGCTGGTAGGTGAATCAGGCTGCGGCAAATCAACCGTCGCGCGGTTGGCGGTTGGGCTTTACCGGCCAAGCGCGGGGCAGGTGATGTTTGATGGGCGGGACTTGGCGGAAGCCCGCGCCGCATCCGATCAGCGCCGGCGGATGCAAATGATTTTCCAGGACCCCTATGCCTCGCTCAATCCGCGCTGGCGTGTCAGGGATATCATTGCCGAACCCATTCGTGCCTTCGGCCTGCTGCCCAACCGCGCGGCGGAGGAAGCGAAGGTCGCGGAATTGCTCACGCAGGTTGGCCTATCGCCGCTTGATGGCCATAAGTTTCCGCATGAATTTTCCGGTGGTCAGCGCCAGCGCATTTCAATCGCGCGCGCCTTGTCATCCAATCCGGAATTTCTGGTCTGCGATGAACCGACATCCGCGCTTGATGTTTCGGTGCAGGCGCAAATTCTGAATTTGATGAAGGAATTGCAGTCCCGCATGGGGCTGACCTATTTGTTCATCAGCCATAACCTGGCCGTAGTGCGGCAGGTGAGTGACCGGATCGGCGTGATGTATCTGGGCCGCATCGCGGAATTGGCGCCGGCGGAAAGCCTGTTTCGCCGCCCGCGCCATCCCTATACGCGCGCGCTGATGGAAGCGATCCCGGACCTGGACATGACCGGGCGGACACGCATTCCGGTGGGGGGTGAGGTGCCGAGCCCGATCACCCCACCCACCGGCTGCGCCTTCCACCCGCGCTGCCCGCTGGCTGGCCCGCGCTGCAAGGCGGAGCGTCCGGAATTGAAGCCGGCAGGCGATGCCATGGTTGCTTGCCACGCGGTGGAAGAAGGCCGCGACGCGGCCTGATGTTTATAGCCAGCGCGGTTCCGGCAGCGCTATCGCAAGCCGCCCCTTGAAGCCTGCCCCGCGTAATTGGCTGGAGATTTCATCGGCCAAATTCCAGGGCAGGATCAGGATCACATCCGGCGCCATCGCGAGCAGCGCTTCCGGTGAGACAATCGGGATTTCGCTGCCTGGCAAAACACGATTCTGCTTGGCCGGGTTGCGATCCGCCACCGCGATGAAATCCGCGACCGTGACGCCTGCGGCATTGAGGAAAGTATTGCCCTTCGCCGCCGCGCCGTAAGCGCCAAGGCGCAGCCCCTGCGCCCGGCATTGCGCGAGCCAGGCCTTGAACGCCGCCAGCACGGCCGCGACGCGCGCATTGAAACCTTCATAGAAGGCATCGCCCGCAATGCCCCGCGCGGCTTCTTCGGCGCGCATCGCAACCACCCCCGGCATATCGGCCCGCGCGGCATCGGCGGTCGCGAAATAGCGGAGGCTGCCGCCATGCGTGGAAAGCTTCTCCACATCAAACACGCGCAAGCCCTGCGCGCCCAATAGGCGTTCAACCGCGTAAAGCGACCAATAGGCGTAGTGTTCGTGATAGATCGTATCGAATTGCACGCCATCCACGAAGGGCAGCAGATGTGGCGCTTCAATGGTGACCACGCCGCGCAGTCCGGCCAAATGCGCGAGGCCAGCAGCGAAATCCACCACATCCGGCACATGCGCCAACACATTATTGGCAATCACCAAATCCGCATGGCCGCGCCGCGCCACAATATCCCGCGCTGCTTCACGGCCAAAGAAACGCACTTCGGTCGGCACGCCGGCGGCAACCGCGCTCGCCGCGACATTCGCGGCTGGCTCCACGCCCAGGCATGGGATGCCGGCGGCCACGAAATTGCGCAGCAAATAGCCATCATTGCTCGCGATTTCGACAACGAAGCTTTGCGCACCCAGCGAAAGCCGCTCACGCATCGCCGAAGCATAACGCGCGGCGTGATCAAGCCAGCTTTCCGAAAATGATGAGAAATAGGCGTAATCGGTGAAGATCGCCTCGGCTTCCACCACATGATCCAATTGCACCATGCGGCAGGTGCCGCAGACCACGGCTGCCAGCGGATAGCGCGGCAGCGGCGCAGAACCGGCCAGAGGATAATCATTGGCAAGCGGTGTCGCGCCCAGATCGCAGAACATGGCGCTGATGGCGCCACCGCAGGCGCGGCAGGCGGAAATGGGGCGGCATGCGGCCTGGGTAGTCATGGTGAAATCGCTTCCTCAATCTCAGCCAGCGCCAAAGCGCGGCCATCGGCGCCACCGCGCCAGGCTTCATACCAGCGCGCGGTGGCAGCGATGGCGCTTCCAGCATCATGGCGCGGCGCCCAGCCAAGGCTTTGCATGGCAAGGCTGCTGTCCAAGGCCAGGCGCTGCGCTTCTTCCATCGGTGGCGCGGGTGCGGCTTCCCAGGCAATTGGCGCACCGGCCGCCGCGCCGTAAAGTTCCAGCACGCGGCGGACAGAAATCTCTGCATCGCGCGGGCCGAAATTGAGCGCGGGCGGTGCAACACCACCCGACAGCGCTTCCGCATGCAGCAAATAGCCGCGCAGCACATCCAACACATGCTGGAAGGGGCGTGTGGCATCGGGGCGGCGGATGATCAGCGTTTCACCCGCGATGCGCGCGCGCACCAGATCGGGGATCAGGCGTTCCGCGCCGAAATCACCGCCGCCGATCACATTGCCGGCGCGCGCGGTTGCCATACTCCCGATCTCGGCGCCGAAACTCGCGCGCCAGGAAGCGACCGCAATTTCGCAAGCCGCCTTGGAAGCGCTATAGGGATCATGACCGCCAAGCGGATCATCCTCGCGAAAGGCGCGGCCCTGATTGTTGTTGCGATAGACCTTGTCGCTGGTGATCATCAGCGCAGCGCGCGCCCCCGCACCGCGCAAGGCTTGCATCAGGTTGATGGTGCCGGTCACGTTGCTGGCGAAAGTGCCTTCAGGGTCTCGATAGCCACGCCCGACCAGCGCTTGCGCGGCAAGGTGCAGCACAATCTCGGGCCGTGCGGCCTGCACCGCCGCCTGCACCGCCGCCGCATCGCGCAAATCCCCGATGCGTGAGGTGATGGCAGGGCGCAAGGCGACAAAGGCAGAAGGCCCAGCCTCAGGCGCCAACGCAAAGCCTGTGACCTCAGCGCCGAGCCGTTCCAGCAGCAGCGCAAGCCAAGCGCCCTTGAAGCCGGTATGGCCAGTCAGCAGCACGCGCTTGCCGCGCCAGAAATCCGCCGAGGCTTGGCGCATTACCATTGCTTCCAGGGCGCCGTGCCGTCCTGCCAAAGCCCTTCCAGCACATCGCGATCACGCGGTGTATCCATCGGGTGCCAAAAGCCGCGATGATCAAAGGCGCGGAGCTGATCATCGGCGGCAAGGCCCCGCAACGGCGCCTGTTCCCAGACGCAATCATCGCCATCAATGCGGTCCAGCACGCGGGGCGAAAGCACGAAAAACCCGCCATTGATGGTCGCCCCATCACCGGGCGGTTTTTCGGTGAATGCGCGCACGCTATCGCCCGCCCGTTCCAAAGCCCCAAAACGCCCTGGCGGAACCACGGCGGTCACGGTGGCGTCGCGACCATGGGCGCGATGAAAGGCAATCAGCGCCGCGATATCCACATCGGAAACGCCATCGCCATAGGTCAGGCAAAAACCCTCTTCTCCCCGCAAATGCTGCGCCACGCGGCCAAGCCTGCCACCGGTTTGCGTATCCTCACCCGTGTCCACCAAAGTCACGCGCCAATCCTCGGCGGGCGGGGTCAGCCAATTTGCGGTGCCGGTCGCGAGATCAAGTGTCAAATCCGATGAATGGGCGCGGTAGTCCAAAAAATATTCCTTGATCTGCTGGCCCTTATAGCCAAGGCAAAGCACGAAATCCTTGATGCCATGCGCGGCATAAGACTTCATGATGTGCCAAAGGATCGGCCGCCCGCCAATATCCACCATGGGCTTGGGACGAAGCTGGGTTTCTGCGCCAAGCCTGGTGCCGCGCCCGCCAGCCAGAATCACCGCTTTCTTGATCATGAACACCCCGAAAAAACTGAACCTTGCTACCACATGTTCCGGATTTGGTTGTTAAACCGGCTAATCGCCACGCGCTACCCCTTCGCGCCTGGGGTCGGAAGCGCCGACCAGCCCGCCATTGGTGACACGGATCACTTGCAGGCCCGAAATCATCTCGCGGATCGTTGCCTCATGGCCGCGGGCGCGGAGCACCGGGGCCAGGGCGGCCGCCGGCGTGCCTTGTTCAAGTTCCACCGGCCCGCCCATGCTGCCCATATGGGGCAGCGCCACGGCTTCTTCCGGCGATAGCCCCCAATCGAGCAAACCAACCAGCGTCTTCGCGACATAGCCAATGATGCGCGGCCCGCCCGGTGAGCCCACCACGGCATGAAGCGCCCCCGAGCCATCAAGCACAATGGACGGCGCCATGGATGACCGCGGCCTTTTGCCGGCCTCCACCCGATTGGCGATGGGCCGGCCATTTGCTTCCGGCGCGAAGCTGAAATCGGTCAGTTGGTTATTCAGCAAAAAGCCGCGCACCATGATCCGCGCGCCGAAAATCGCTTCAATCGTGGTAGTCATGGAAAGCGCATTGCCCGCGCCATCCACAATGGCGATGTGGCTGGTGCCGGCCTCATGATCCTGGGTTTGCGGGGCGAGGAATGTTTCCCGCCAGGAAGGATTGCCGGCACGCACAGTCTGCATCGCACGATCACGATCCATCAGTTGCGCGCGCGTGGTCAAATAGGCGCGGTCCGTCAGGCCCTGCACCGGGACGGGCACGAAATCCGCATCGGCCAGGTAAAGATTGCGATCGGCAAAGGCCAAGCGTCCGGCTTCCGCGAGCAAATGCGCCGCATCCACGCCGCGCGGGTCAAGCCGCGGCATATCGAAATGTTCAAGCAGACCCAGGATTTGCGCGACTGCGACACCGCCTGAGGAGGGCGGCGGAAAGCCACAGACCCGAAACCCGCGATAGGGCGTGCAAATGGCGCCGCGCTGTCTTGGCTGGTAGCGGACGAGGTCTTCAAGCGCCATGACGCCCGGATTGGTCGGGTGGTTGCGGATGGCGGCGATGATGTCCTCTGCAATCGGGCCCTGTTGCAGCGCCGCCGCGCCATCGCGCGCGACCGCGCGGATTGTCTCGGCCAGGGCCGGGTTGCGCAGCCGGTGCCCGACCGGAAGCGCCAGGCCATCCGGGGTGAAGAAATAGGCGCCAGCGCCAGCGTCCCGGCGCAGCAGCAGCGTATCGGCGGCGATTTCGCGGTTGAGCCGCGCGCTGACCGCAAAACCTTCTTCGGCGAGGCGACTGGCGGGTTCAAAAAGCCGCGCCCAGGGCAGCTTGCCATGGGCGCGATGGGCTGCTTCCAGCACCGGCAGCGTGCCCGGCACCCCAACCGCCCGCCCGCCGGCCATGGCTTCCAGGAAGGGCATGGGCCGGCCATCACGCAGGAAAAGTGCAGGCGTTGCGGCGGCGGGGGCGGTTTCCCGCCCATCCCAGGCCTCCATACCGCCATCGCCAGCGCGACGGAACATGATGAATGCGCCGCCACCAATGCCGGAGGATTGCGGTTCCACCAGCGTCAGCACCGCCTGCACCGCCACCGCGGCATCCAGCGCGCTGCCGCCATCCCGCAGCACGCCAAGCCCGGCTTCCACGGCCAAAGGATGGCCCGCCGCGACCATATGGCGCTGCGCGGGTTGGGCGGCGGCGAGAACGGGCGCGAGGAGGAGGGAGAGGAAAAGAAGGAAACGGATCATGGCGTGGGCCTGCTGCTTTGGCGTCAGCATAGCGGGATGCGTCGGCAAACCCCAGACACGCCCGCAGCCCTTTTGCCGCACCGTGCCGGAAATGACACGGTACGCATCAGGCACTTTTCGATCGGGAGACAAGATATGGCATCGCGCAGATCGGCTTTCACCCGCAAACTCGGACCATTGGCGCTATTGGTTCTGGCGCTTGGTCTTTCGGCCTGCGCCAGCGGGGCCAAGCCCGGCGCGATGCTCGCCCCGAATACCGCGCAAACCACCATTTCCCCGAATTCCAATCTGCGCGAGGCTGTCGGGATCGGGCAGGTTTCCGGTGGGCGCGAAACCAATCCACTTTGGATGTCTGATGTTTCGAGCAGTGATTTGGCTGAAGCGCTGCGGCTGAGCCTTTCGGCACGCACCATGCTTGCCATCCGGGATGAGCGCTTCAGGCTTGAAGCAAACATGGTCAATCTTCAGCAGCCGATAATGGGCATTGATATGACGGTAACCTCCAAGATCCGTTATCGTCTCACACGGCTTTCCGACAACACCGTTGTGTTTGACCGCGAGATAACAGCGCCCTTCACGGCGGCCTTTAGTTCCTCCTTCTATGGCGTGGAACGATTGAGGCTGGCCAATGAGGGTTCAATCCGTGAGAATATCTCCCAATTCCTATCGGCCTTGATCGCGGCAGAAGCGGAAAATCCGGCAGCCTTTGGGCGCGCGAGTCGGCCTCGAACATCCTGATTGGGCAGGAGGGCTGGCCAAGGCGATGTGACGCACAGCGCCATGCCCCGCCACCCCTCACCCACCCATGGCCTGCTGCGGAAGCTGGACTGGGTGGTCCTGTGCGAGGGAAAGCATGGCTATCGCAGGACATGCCACCAATACGAGGACAAGTGCACGCGCTGATCCCGGCGCTTCATACGCCCAGAGGCTTCAAAATTGACGACTTGGGTCATGGTCAACAGGAATACCTATGAGTAACCGAGCTGAACTTGTTTTCGAAAGGTGGGATCGCGATTGTTTATTCCAACCACTGCTGCCGGTGGGTAGAAGTCACTGTCTTTTCATCAGTAATACTCGAAAGGCAAAGGATAGGAAATTCTCTTCCAATGATACCAATCCCCGCGCCGAATGACTCAATTATGTGCTTCCCCGACGCGGTGAAGATGTAACTCACCATGGTGAGCATAGCAGGCTTACCATGCCACGGGCGATCACCTTACGTTCTGACTTCAACGCTTCGGACCTTCGCCGCCTTGCGCGGCTGAGCAAGGATGCGCCTCAATCGCGCCGCCTGCTGGCGCTGGCGGCTTTGTGAGCTTGGGGATTGGATGTGTCAGGAATTTCGTGTCTCGGTATCGGTGCAAACGCTGAGTCGGGATTGGCGCGAGATGGGCTACCGGAGGCTGTCGGCCCGCCAGCGCCATCATGCGCTGGCGATCGGCGCCATTGCTGCGCTTAGAAAACTTCCCCGCCACGCTGGCGGGCATCGCGCGCGAGCAGGGCTTTGAAGCTGATGCAATCGAGGTCTGGTTCGCGGACGAAGCGCGCATTGGGCAGAAAAATAGCATCACCCGCCGCTGGGTACGGCGCGGCACCCGGACTTGGTGCCGCCCCTTTGCAACACCGCAGCAATAATCCTGCATCTGGCTGAAATCAGCAGCATGGTCAGCCCTGGTAAGCATGCGGTGCTGCTGCTCGATCAGGCTGGATGGCACGCCTCGGGTGAGGTCCGCTTGCCCGCCAACATCACCTTGCTGCCGCTGCCGCCGAAATCTCCTGAGCTAAATGTGATGAAAAATATCTGGCAATTCATGCGCGACAATTGACTATCCAATCGCGTGTTTCGCAATCACGATGACATCGTCGATTAATACTGTCACGCATGGAACAGGCTTGTAACACTTTCACTCATCGCCGCGCCTCCCGGCTAAGGTTGCGTGTCGGTAGCTGGGAGAGGGTCGCCGTGACGCGCTTGGGGGTTGGTCCCCGTAGATGAGATTGGCGCCCTCGCCCGGCGTTCCGGGCTCGAACGGTATCCTGAGGT
>Ga0315900_10003469_pt1 | contig 23048 bp, 26 predicted proteins | sample LakEriMetagenome_FD_203521 | JGI IMG/M metagenome (GOLD analysis project Ga0315900, IMG submission 203521) | Freshwater fungal communities from buoy surface, Lake Erie, Ohio, United States - Buoy 12 MA114 | ecosystem: Environmental > Aquatic > Freshwater > Lake > Lake biofilm | place: USA: Lake... | reverse complement strand
TATTACTAACACTTCCAATATCCCACAAATCTGAATTAAAATTGTTTAAAGGAATTGTTGGTTTATCAATACTACCTTCTTCAGAATAACCGACTTTAATTGGATCATTAATACCAACTGATGGATCAGGGTTTGATGCTGCTAAATTTATAATTTCTCGCAAAACATCATTAGGATTCATTGAAGATTCTTCGTCTGTTAATTCGTAAGGTAACTTAGAATATGTCGCCGCCGCCATTATTCTAGTAGACCATTCAATATTTCTTTCTTTTAATATTTGATATCTTTCATCAACCAGTATATATTTTCTTTTTTTTCTTTGACTGTTTTGAGTTGGTAAATCTTCAACATCGACCACCACAAAATCAAAAGACATTTCCCATCTATATTTTGGAAAAACATTTTCATCATTATTTGGTGAAATGGGATAAATTCTTACGCTAATTCTATTTCTACCATCTGTTCTATCAATATAAGGAGCAGCAATTTTATCAATTTTTCCATTATCAGTTACTACTTTTTGTGTTGTACCTCTAGCAAAAATTTCAAAATCCGTATTTAATGTTAGTTCAGCAGTAGTTGCCCAATGTTGTAAACTTTCAACTATTTTTAAAGAATCAATATAAAAAAATGGAATGCTTATTGGTTCCTGTCCTTCAATTTGATTATAAAAACAAACTTCTATATAAAATTTTTGGTCACGAATTTGTTGAACAAATCCTTTTCTTTTTGGAGTAGCCATATTAGCAATTTGTATCGTTTACATTTTTAACCAATTCAACGTGTAATTGATTAAAAGCAAAAGTGATATTACAGTTAATTTCAGACGGATCTTGATTTGAAAAATTTAATTCACTTAAATTAGTAGGAAAAGCATGTGTATATTCAAAAGAAATTAATTTGTTGTTGTATTCATCCATACCATAAATTGCAAAACGAGATACGTAATCAGACATAGGATTAATAATTCTTATATCTCTTTTAGAATCGTTAACCGAAAAGTCTGGTACTGTATTTTGTTCACTTTTTGATGTTTTAGCATCGTTTAACAAGTTTAACCAATTCCACAAAAGCCAATAATTTTTATAACCATTATCAACTAAAAATTTAATTGTTAAGGGGTTGTATTCAGGTCTTGAAGCAGATGTTGCTTTGTAAACTTGACCTGCATACGGAACACTAATAGCGGGAACAGTTATTTGTGGAACAGGAGATCCATATACAGCCATTTGTAAAGAATCAATTTCAAAAAAATCTCCTGTTGTAGAATCATATTTGTTTTTTAGTGCTTTTGGTATATCTAAAACTAAAACAAATTTATCGTTACGAGATCTATTTAGTGGTGGTTGTTGCATATTAAAATAATATCACTGGTTGGTAGTTATCCTTATTATATAACTTATCCGAATTGTCAGTTTCTGTTGATTTTGGTGGTGGATTATTCCAATTTAAAAGCCATTGTTGAAGGGAAGCAGCTTCTTCGTCTAATCCCATTACTTTATTTTCTTCAATTTTTCCAACAAAAGAAAACGAAGCATTTGGGTTTATAGATTTTTTAAATGTAGAAGCTTTTCCGCTACATAATGGACTTTTTTTAATTAATTCCCTATTATCAACAATTGGTTGTATTTTTAAAGGTCTTCCTTGATCGTCTGTATCTATTATTTGATAATATTTTACTGCTATTGATGGATCTAATATAAATAATCCCCACACTAAAGCTAATACTCTATCATCCAAGTCATCATCTTTTCTTTTACTAAAAGTATAATTTGGAAGACGAACAAAAGTTTCTAATTCTAAAAGAGTATCTAAATCAAACAATTTAACAGCCTTTAAACTATTTGCCCAATATCTAAAATTTGTTATTCCTTTATATCTAGTATTAGTGTGGTTGTGAATACCAAATCGATTTTCATTATTATAATGTTGACTAAACCCTTCAAATTTATAAGAAACAACCGATTCATAGTTATGAGTGTGACACAAAACATCCAAAACCTGCTGTCCATTATTGTTATTTTCTACAAGTATTGGTGGACGCCCCCAATCTTCTAAAACTCCCATTAAACGAGTACCAAAATGAAATGGACTCATTTGATTGCTAGAATAAATTGCCACTTGTTTAATATTAGTTAAATCAGAAACATCTAAAATTTGAGCTACGGTATTTGATCTTCCAATACCTTCTCCAACGTCAACACCTATAGCATAAAAACTTTGTGGGTTTGGTTCCTCAAAAATTTTATAAGCTCCGTTGTCCATGACTAAAATTGGTTCTTTGCATTGACTTTTTAATTCTGCTAAAAGTTCGGGATCAATTGCAGTTTTACCTGGTTCATGGAAGACATTCCCAAACTCTTGATCAAAATCTTCTTTTGAACCCATAGCAGCAATAGTTTGAACTTTCCATTCTTCATCTCGTCCAGGCACATCAAACCAATTTACAACTTCACAGTGCCATTCTGCTTTATCTTTTTGTGATTCTTTATATAAATCGTAAAATTTATTATCTGTACCGTTTGGAGTACTAATAACAACAATTTGAGATTTTTTAGAAGATGAAATAATTGGAATCGCAGATTTCCAAAGTTCTTTCATTAATTCGTTTGGACAGTGAGCCATTTCATCAATAATCAAAAGATTACTGGTTGATCCGCGAGGACCAGCACTTGATGTTGTGCTAATAGTAATTGCTGAATCATTGGCCAAAAGAAATCCATCCTTTCTCCAAGATTTAACACTTGGTTTCATCCAAATTGGTAATTGCTCAAATGCCATTTTGATACGAGCAAATATTTCTTTTGCTGTTGATTCTTTGTTGGCTACAATAGTAATTCTCTTATCGCTTTGAAAACAAACAATCCAAAGAGCATATATTGTTATTGTTGTGGTTTTTCCAGATTGACGAGATGACAAAACAACATTAAAACGATTACCTTTAAATGCTTTTAAAAGACGTTTTTGATATTTGTATAATTCTATTTTCTTTTTTCCTTCATCAAGTGTCGTAATATAAAAATAATTTTCTGCAAAATGTAAAATACTTTTATTGCATAATTTTAATTCATCAATCATCTCATCAGTCCATTTGAACTGAGAATTTCCTCTTAAAAGATTTTCATTTCCTTTATAAAAGGAAGCATCAACTAAAACATCTTCTGGTGTTATATTATCGACATCTACTAAAGGATTATCTGTCTTCTTCTTTCTTCCCATGATTAATAAATACTTATAAGAAAAATGAAAAAATCATTTTCAATGAATGAAGAATTTGATATCATTTTAGGAAAAAATGATCGAACTGCTAATTATAATAGCAAATGGCCTATTTATTTTTTAGATGTTTATGATAAAAAAGGACTTTGGAAAAAAATCCAAGATAAATTAAAAATATTAGAAAACTTAGATTTATTAAAAGAAATTTCTGAAAAAGATTTAATTGAATATTTTAAAAACAATTCGGACGTAGATTTTGAAATTTTATTTTTTGAAAAATTGATGACAAAACATTTTATTTTTAAAATAAATAATAAGATATATTCGTATACTGTTGGTAATAAGTCTAAAAGAAAAATATATGCAAGATTTTATTTTGATTTAAATGAATTATTATTGCTTAATTTGTCTGTTTAATTCTGATATTATAGGCCAAACAAATTCTCTTTTTAAAATTTTTAATTTAGTTCCATTTTGAGGTTTTTTTGTAGCATCTTTAATTTGGTTATATTCGCAAACTAACCACCAAAGATCAATAGTATTATAAAACTTATAAGATATATAAACCCAAGTATCATTTGGTTTAGTATAGTATTCTTCTTCAACAGAACTGTTTTCTGCTGGAAAAACTGATATGGATTTTAATAAGTTATAAAATTTATATCCATTATCATCTTCATAAATATTGAAAAAATTTTCATATCTATAAACTGAAAGTTTAGGTAAATCTGGATAATCTATTTGCTTTTTCATTTTTAATTTTAGGTTTCTTCATCATTAGCAAAATCTTCTATCGTATCTCTAGCGGCGTCTCTAGCTTGGTTTATTTGTGCTTGAATTGTTGGATCAATATTTGTCACTTCTATTTTTGATCCACCTAAAGCTCCAGCAAAAATGTTTGCACTCGGAGAAACCAAATCCGTAAACGTTATAGATATCTTATATGCTTCTGGTATTAGTATTTCGGTAGGACCAAATGTTGAAAAATCTGTCATTCTGCGAGTAGTTCCAATGCTGTCTATTTTTAGATCACTGATATAAGCTGCTGCCATATAAACACCACCAAGAGAAAAAGTATCAACTGTGTAAATTTTTGGTGGAATAAATGTCAACAAAGATGTTCTAATTTTTAAATTTTGGAAAGTTATTAGTTGAACAAAACAATAATGATCGAAAGCAGATTCTAAAGATATTGTGTTATATAAAGGAAAAGTAACATTTAAAGAAAATGGTGTTGTATTACCAAACTGTTTTGTTTCTTCCATTCCTACACCAGGTGAAACTGCACCAACAACAGCACCTGCTGCTGCCGCTCCAATATCTCCAAGGCCACCAGAAGTACCAGCAACGCTCTTTAATAAATCACCAACCCCAGAAGCTTTCACCCATTGATTTTGAACACTTCTTAGATTGTCACCAGTTCCTTTTAGGTATGGTAAATTATAAGCAAATCCTGTTTTTTCAGCAGAATATAACTGAAGATAAGAATCAACGCTTCCACCACCAATTAAATTTTGTCCTTGCTTCCAAACTTGTAATAAATTTGTTGTCCAAGTTCCATATAACAACTCTCTCTCCGTAACCCAAACACTAGGAACTTCTTTATTACTACCAGGATTTTTCCAATACATTTTTTCCAATACATTAACTATTCCAGAACCTTTTGGTACTAATTTAGTGTATGGCTGTCCAAGATTATCTAAACCCAAAACGTTCAGTTTTCCTTCTTGAGCAGAAAAAAATTTATTTCTAGAAAAAGCATTATTAATTCCGTTTGCACTAGCCATATTAATATTTAGATAGTCGATCTAGTCCTTTGTGAAAGATTCCACCAATTTGTTCTATCCGCAAAAATAGGATCTCTAGTATTTTCAAATAAATATTCTTTGGTGTTTTGTGTTGCATTTGAGATATTGACAGACGATGTGTTTATATTTTTATTTTCATTTAGTCCTTTTCCAATTAAAACCATATTTTTATTCATTTCATTAATTGCTAACTTTAAATCTTTTAAAGATTTATCAAAAATACCATTAGGTTTCATCGCTAAAACATCATCATTTGGTGAAGTTTGAAATTTTGTTTGGGAATCTTGATCAAAAATTAAAGTAGATTTTCCAGATGCTGGTTTATAAAAGTCTTCGACTTTTACGGAATTTATTTGGTCTGAATTTTCTTGACTGTTTCTCAAATCATCTCTCATTTGATCTAATTTTTGTTTAATTTGTTTGTTATTATCATCTTCGCTATATGGTGCATTTTCTTTTTGATATTCCATTATTTTTTGGTTTAAGATTTGAATTTCATCTGCTAAATTATTAGCCATTTTTTCATATATTTCATACTTTCCAGTTATATATTTTCCAAAAACACCATCTTGTTCATCTCTTTTACGCACAGTTTCTTCATAATCTTTAATTGCCATGTCTCTATTTTTTAATGCTATTTCAATGTTTTCTTGATTTACGTCTGTTTTCTTTAAATTATCTATTGTCTTTTTGTGTGTTTGGGGGTTTGATGCAACAGAAGTATCGTTCTCTTCTTCACCGTTAAACGGAACACCCATAAAATCAGCAATTGATTTTTGCCAGCTTGTAGGGAGCCAACTAAACCAACGTAAAACGGTTTGACCAACCCTCTTTTTAAATGCTTGTAAAAAGTTTGGTAATGATAATCTGTTTCCAGCTTCTCCTGTGTATGATGAATCTGTCACATCTAAAAACGCTAATAATATTGATGGTAAAGTACCAAGTAATGGAAAATTTGACATTTGTTCTAATGCAGATCTTACACCAGCTTGATCACCACCAGCCAAACTATAAAGAAGATTCCACAAACCAGCAACCCCATCGATCATACCACCAATAATTGGTATTTTTTTTAAGAAATTAAAAACACCAGAAGCGATATTACCAAAAAACCCAGCTTTAGCTTTATTTTCTGCTGCTCGATCTCCAGTTCCACCATATTTTAAATCAAGAAACGCATTCAATCCTGCTGCACCCAAGGATATTGCTAAACCTAATGGTGCAAGAGGAGTAAAGTATAAAAGATCAGCTAAACCACCAACCAGATCAATTACACCCCCAATATAATCACCTTTACCAAATCTATCAATAGCAAACCCCAAACTTATTAGTCCACCTATAATTGGGATACTTTTTAAAGCTACAATGCTTAATCCTTTAAATAAATTTCCAGCAATCCTTGCAAAAAAACTACCACTAAAAACTTTTGCTCCACCAGAAATAATTTTACCAGCACCGCTTCCAGCAGATTCTCCTAGAATTGTTTTTAAAACTGCACCAATACTATTATCCAATACATCCGCAATCGATGAAAACACTTTTCCTTGTATCTTTAAAATTAAACCACCAGCACCAACGGCACCCATTGTAAAAAATTTTCCAATACCTTCTACAAAACCTTCAAGTTTATTAAAAAAATCTAAATTAATGTCAAAAGTTTCTTCTAACCAAGGTTTGATGTGCGATTCCCAAAAAGTTGAAAGTAATAGCGCACCAACACCACCAATAGCCAAAACTTTTGCTAATGTGCCTAATATTCCCGTTCCTTCTGATAAACTAATTAATTTTTCTTGATTTTCTAAATGTTTATTTTTAAAATCATGCACCATTCGCCAATTTTCAGTAGATCCTTCTCTAACTTGTTTGGCTATAGCTGCTCCCAAAGAATGTAAGAATTCTAACGCTCCATCGCTAAATTCGATTGCTGTGATTTTTGGACCAAAAGTTTTTTGTTCTCCTATATTTGTTTCTTGTACTTTGTCAGGTATTGCTGCACTTAAATTAGTATCTTTTAATTTTTCTTTTGGAGTTTGATCATCTACTTCTGGTAAATCAATATCTAAAAATTGTTTTATTTTATCACGATATTTTTTAAAATCTTCAGCTAAATCTTCTGCTGAATCTGAAATACCAAATGGATCTAATATCTTTTTTAAATCCTCTGGTTTAACATTTCTAAGTTGACGAGATAACGGTTGAACAAATTTATTCTTAAAATCGTTACGGAACTCTTTTATATAATCAGAATCCTCTGCAAAGAAAATGCTCGAAACAAAATCTTTTGCATTTAAAGTTCCTTCAACTTGAACCTGTCTTAAAAGGTTTTCTAACTCTGGCGGCATATATAGTACTTATTGTACTATCTTATTTAAATTAGCTTAAAAATAGCAAACTATCAATTGTAATGACTTTCGTATACTCTTTGTTATTAAGAGTTTTTGTTACTGTTAAAATCTCATCTAACTCTCTTTTCCATTCAGAAATTTGTTCTAGAATTTTTTGAATTAAAGCACTGGGAAGCTTCTCAACAATAGAATTTTTTTGATTGATTGTAATATCGGAAAAGTTAATTTCTTGGTCGTTGATTAAAATGCTTTTAATATATTTGGAAGTTTCACCAATAAAAGCATCTGATATTATAGTTTGGACTTCTTCATTTGTTTTAATTTGATCAGCTTTTTTATATTGTTTGTTTAAACTTTCACTATATGTTAACTCTGTTTTAAGATTTGGTTGACGGATTTCTGCTTTTATTTTCACGTTTGCATTTTGCAAGCTTACAACACATTCTGTTTTAGTTTTAAAATTTTTAAATTTTTCAACAATAGGTTTTATATTTATTTTTTCAATAATATTATTTTTTTCATCAAAAATAACTTTAAGATTTTCAGAAATTTGATTTTTTAAAGCAATCGCAATAGAAGCTTTATCTGCTGCAACTATATCATCTAAAACTATTTTATCCTCTTCTAATAAATTTGAAGAAACAATTTCAGCAAACACTTTTAAGAATGAGCTATTATATATGGAATTATCCATTGCTGCGTTTAATAAATCTTTTTGTTGTTTAGCATCAATTTCTTTAAATTTGAGAGATTTATTTTTTGAAGGAATCCAAACATTTATTTGAAATGTTTCTGATGCTTTATCCAATACTTTTAAAGCATTTTCAAAATCTAATATATTGTTAATTTCTTCTTTGTTTTCTTCGATCATATAAAATAATTATGTTGGTGGTACGTCTCCAAATTCTGATGCAAGATTTTTTACATCATTACTAATATTAGTATTAGATTGCAAAATGTCAACTCTTTCAGATGATTTATCTTGAGATTTTTTATGTTTTTCTATTATATTAAAATATAATTTTCTTTCAGAAGGAGATATATCTAAGACATATTCTGGTGTTAGATTACACGTTGCTAATAAATAAATCTCTTGATATAAAGACTTTACATCATAAGAAAAAAACAATTTTAAATGGTCAACAAATGTTAAATTATAAAAATTAAATTTTTGCTTTTTAAATTCACCAACATCAAAAACTTCTGCTTCAAATAAAATTTTTAAAGCTTCAATAACTTTTTCTTGAATTTGATTTTTTATTTTTAAATTTAAATTATCAACAAGATTAATTTTTTGTTTAAAATCAAATTTGTTTAAAATTATTTTTTTATTTTCAATTTCAATAAACTCAACATATTCTTGTATAGAATTGTTAAAAATTTCATATTGAGATTTATTATTTAAAACCATTTTAGAAAAAAATTCTAAAGACGACAAAGATGGCCAATTTATTTTTACTTTAATATTTTTATAAAAAATTAAATTATTTTCTTCTTTTTCTAAAAATTCACTAGCTTTATAAAGTTTTAATAAATAGTTTTTTAAATCAATGTGAACTTTAGTTTTTTCTTTTTGATTATTATTCAATAATAATTCTATTGTTGATCCAACACTTACAATTCTAAGTTTAACTAAAAACAAAACATATTCAATGACATTTATTTTTTTTAAAATTTCTTTATCTTCTAAACAATTTTCAATAACTTTTTTTACAAATAAGAAATAATCATATAAAGATTCTTTATCATTAGAGTGGGTAAAGTTTGCTTTAGATAAAAACAATTGTTCTTTAGTGTTATATTCCCTAAATGCTATTTTGTTTTTTGTAAAAGGCAAATCTACACTATAGTTATAGAAATTCACACTATAATTTATGGTAAAGATATCAAAGTTCCAGTTTCTTCATCTAAAATACCATATCGATCATATGTAAATTTTACATCACTATATTTTAATCCTTCTTCTGTATATGAATAAGTTTCGCCGCCAATAGATACAGGAGCTAAATTATAAAAACGATAAACTTTTCTTACTCCCATTTTTCTATAAGACCCTGTTTTTGCATACATCACTACATCAGCAAAACGTGCTTTTACATAGTTTTGGGATTCGGGTGATCTAGCAACTAAACCATTATACCCAACAGTGATTAACCAAGGGCGAATAATTAAATCCAAAAAAGAAGCATTTGTTTCTAAAAAAGTTACAGATAAATTAGGGTATTTTTCTCTGTTATTTAATGTTGCTGGTGGTTGAAAACCACCGTAAGATAATCCTTCATTTCCACCATTTATAGTTTCACTAGGAAGAGTAACTTGTCTAGCAAACACACAACCCGTCATTATGTTTGTGGAATATTGATATTTTCCATCTAATAATGTTTTAGTGACATTCTCATTTAAAGACCACGATGTTCCACTTTCTCGATTTGTAAGTCTTTGTTGAAAATTATTTCTAAGTGCGTTTACTGAAGTAAAATCAAAATAAATCAACCATTGACTAGCTAAAGCTATTCCGGTAGGCCAACTTCCTAAAAGATCAAGATAATAGGAATAAGGACTTCTATTTGGTGGTAGTGCCATAATAATATTTATGGCTAATTATAATATTATCGAGATAATCTCCAATATTGATAAGCCAATGTTGCTTGTTGTTCGAGGATTTCGCCAGCACTTGTTAAGTTTACGGTTAAATCTCCTACAGCTTGGCAATAAGCACCGAATAAGGTGTAAGTGCGAAGAGGATTTCCTTGTTTATCAATTAAAGTTAAGATAACTTGATTTGAAGCATCTTTACTTGGGATATCATATGCACCTGTACTATCTTCATCGTTGAACACTTGTTGTGTCCATTCTTCAAATTTTCTTCTAATTGATAAACTTTGAGGAACTCTGAATGTCACCTGCCAACCACTACTGTTTGGGTAGTTAGCTGTTCCAGGAACATTAAATACCAATCCCATAAATGGAACTTGTACGTTTGTTATAGCACGTCCTGGTAATGTTGTACTGGTTACATAAACCAATTCGTCTGTTGTGAATCTAACTCCTCCGAGAGATACGACTCTGAATAAATTCTGACGCGCAAAATCATTAGCAATTGCACTATCGTAGAAGTTTTCAATTCCTTGTTGTTCGAGTAATCCTGCCATATATTATATTTATCTCCTTATTCTATATTTTTGATTAACCATTAAGTTCAGCAAAATCAATTCCTGTTCTTGTAGCGATGAAGTCTGCTAATACAAATTCAGCAGTTCTTACTGGTTTAATGTAAATCGAAATTTTTAATTCATTATTGTCGATTACATCTGCTGTATTGTTTCTTTCATCACAAATTAATTGATAATCATAAAGACCATCATTTAATTTTGCTTTGTCAAATGTAGGAATTAATGCTCCCTTTAATCTATTGCGTGTAGCAAATGTATTTGGTTCAAACACAAAGTATTTGAGTAATGCTTGTGTTTCTTTTTCAAGAGTAAGGAACAATCTGCGAACATTGATTCTATCAAATGCAGATGGTTTACGATACATTGTTTTTTGTCCATAAATAACATAGCCATCATTAGAGAAGAACGCGATTGGATTAACATTCATCTTATATAACAAATCTCTATGTTTTTGTGTTGGATTAACACCAATATCTGTTACATTGTTTAATGTTCCTCTATTAAAACCAGCAGGTGCGGACCAAGGGAACGCAGCCTGTGAAGTTTCTGCAAAGACAGCAGCAATATACCCTGAGTTTGGAACCCAAACTTGTTTATTTGATACTACGTCATTGGTTTTTAACCAGTTACCATACGTAGCAACATAGCTACTTTGTACCGAACTGAAAATATTTTTCAAAGGCCAGTAAATATCTGTTGAGAATATGTAATTTTGTTTTTCGCTTGCTTTTGAGTTTTCACCCTGAACAAATATATATCTTAAAGGATCAGCAATAAATACATGATCTTTTTTGGTTTTATCTGCTAAAACCACAAACTGATTAATAACATCAACGTAAGATTCATATACAACACCAGTTGGTGCTGAACCGTTAGTTGTTTTAATACTATCAATATTTACGTTATAAGTCTCATCAAATATTGTTCTATTATCTTCGATATTAGGATCTTGTGAGCGAATTTTAGCACCCGTCCATATTGTCGATAAACCACATTCAGCTACAACATCGATGTTCAGTTCATCATCATTTTCAATTTTTCTTAAAATGCGTTGCAATTTAAGAGGAACATTTCCTACTTCTTTAGATGAAAAATCTGTATCTGATGTATAAACACCAATTGAATAAAGATTTTTAGCAGCACCAGAAACTCGAATTGTTTTCGTTGGATTACCGTCATCAGAAATCCAAGATCCTCTTGTAGAAATATATGGATTTGTGAAAACCTTCAAATTATTTGAAGAATTATTGATTACGGTATCAATATAAAAACTATCAGGCGTTCCGCCACCAGGATTATTTTGTGTTCTCTTTGAATAAAGAGATCCTGCGAATCCTTCTGCAACTATATAATCCAAAGTTACAGTATCTTGGCTGTATTGATTTGAATTAATTTTAAATAAAGTTATTAATAAACTATCATTAAATGCTCTTGTTCCAAAATCATATCCAATTGGATAGCTTTCAATCGTTTGAGAAATACTTGTTCCGCCAAACGAGGAGAATGATTGGGTTAAGCTAAAATTCAATCTTGATTCTGGAACAGATATATAAGATTGTGTTTGATTACCATTAATTGTATTAACAGATTTAACGCCTGTTACAGCCTTATAGTCGGTTGCAGGGTTTATTTCAGAGTTGTCAGCTATACTGATATAATAACCTTCATATAAATTGTTTACAGTTGTTTTGGAATTATTTAAAATAATTAAACCAGCTTTTCCAATTTCATTAAAACCATTTATTGTTGGGCTATATGAAGAAAACCAGCGAATATCGTTTTGTACAAGTTTATCATATTGCTCTTCAGTGAGAAGCATCGAAATTGGTTCTTCTAAAACATAACTTAAACTTGTTTCATAACTGTTGGTTACTTGACCAATCTGTGTTATACTGGCTGTTGCAGCCGCTGGAATTGATGGAGTTCCACCCACAAACTGAACACTAGGTGCAGTAACATAACCATAGCCAGCATTTGTAATTTCAATTCCTCCAATGCCAGATAATCCATTAACCACTTGCATTATTGGTCTTGCTGTTGCTTTTACTGGGGGATTAGCCCCACCAGCACCACCACCGATAATTTCAATACTTGGAACAGCAGTAAATCCACTACCACTGGTTCCAACGGTAATTGTGGTTACACCAAAAATATTACTTCCTACGCCTTGGTTTCTGATAGGAAACACCAAAGCACTATATTGATTAGAATATCCTTCACCAGCACCAGAACCATATGGCATTCTTGAAACAAGCAAGTTAGCTGGAGAATTCAGCAAAATTTGTTTTGCTGAATGATAAAGATATCTTTCTGCTGCGTTTTTTGGACTTCCATAAACTTGTTCAAATTCAGAAAGACTTCCAATGTTGATAAAGTCTTCAGTTGGGCCTTGATCAGCAAATCCAGTAATGAATACGTCTGTTAAGCCGATTGGTCTGGAAATAATACTGAGATCAATTTCATTTATTTGTACACCAGGTGATGCTATTGTTCTTGTTGCCATATTTTATAATACTATTTATCTTTATTTTTACCAATTTTTATTAATTTGTTTTCGTGTTATCTTCGAATAAGTAATATTATGAATAAGTTTGATTTACTTGTATCAACAATACTTACAGAATCCAAATGTACAAAGGTAACAGGAAAAACGTCTTCTACTTCAAAAGGTAAAAAATGGATGAAATGTGTTAAAAATCCTAAAGGTGGATATAAAAGAATACATTGGGGCCAAAAAGGAGTTCGCGTAACAGGTAAATCAGGAAACACAAAACGCAAAAAATCATTTCGCGCTAGGCATAAATGTTCTAGTGCTAAACCTGGAACACCAAGATATCAAGCTTGCAAAGATTGGTAATTAAAATTATGAATACTAAATTTGAAAAAATATTTTTAGAAACTGTAGCTACTTTAGACCAAGAAACTTTAAAAAAGAAGTTTGAACCATTAGGTAGAATGCTTGGTCAAAGAGAAAAAGAAGGATTACAAGCAGCATTAGAACCTCTTACATCGGCAACTGAAGATGAAAACGTTTCAGAAGAAGAATCTGATGATCTGATAAAACAATTAGAAAATTTAAACTTTGACCAAATGGATAATGCAAGAAAAGAAAAACTTATAAAAGTTTTAATGTCAAAAAATCTCCCGCCAAAAACAACAAACAATCAAACAGAAGTTAAAAAAGATACTAAACCAGATTCATTAACTTACAGTGCTCCGTTTTAATTAATTTTTAAAAAATCATGACTAAAAAGAAAACTCGTCGTAAAGAGTCTTCGTTGGAAAAAAACATGGAAACTTCCAAGGATACGTCCCCTTATGTTTATCAAAGAGACAAAGTTGCATTTGATTTCTTTATCAAAGAACTTCCTTGGACTAAAAAACAAAAAGAACTAATTGAAATTCTTTTAGATAAAAATACTAGATGTGTGTTTGTAGAAGGACCAGCAGGTGTATCAAAAACAATTACTGCTGTTTATGCCGCACTTCATCTTTTAAGAAATAAAAAAATATCTGATATAATCTTTGTAAGAAGCGCAGTAGAAAGCGCAGATAGTAAAATTGGATATTTACCAGGAACTATTGATGAAAAGTTTGAAGCATATATGGTACCTTTCATGGAAAAACTCGAAGAACTTTTAGATAAAGCATCAATCAACAGATTAAGAAACGATGAAAGATTTAATGCAACACCAGTAAATTATATTCGAGGTTTGCATTGGGCTACTAAATGTATTATTGTAGACGAATGTCAAAATATTAGTTTTCGTGAACTTATTACAACAATTACCAGAATGGGAGAATTTTCCAAAATAATCTTCTGTGGTGACCCCATGCAATCAGATTTACCAGAAAATAAAGCAGGTGGTTTTTCAAAAATTTGTGATCTTTTTACTTGTGAAGAATCCAAAAAATTTGGTATTCACAGGTTTCAATTTACAAAAGAAGATATTGTAAGATCTGAGTTTGTCAAATTTGTTGTTGAAAAATTAGAAAACGAAAAGAACACTTGGAAACCTTCGAATACTAAGTAAATATAACATGAACAACAACCCTCATTATATGACTGTCGAAAATAGACCAATTGCTTGTCATTTTTGTGGCGCATCAATTCATGGTAAAATCACCGAAAAAACAAATCCACAAGACAAACAAGTAGTAAAAGAATGTAAATGGGTTTGTGCTAGATGTGGCAATTTATCGAAGGTTGGTGTAGTCAAGTAAATGAATTTGGAAAAAATTATAGAAGAAGTCTATGATAGGGGTCCTGCACAGTATCCAGCGTACAATGCACCACCAAGAAAAGACTTTGCTCCTATACCAACTAAAGACGGCTATAACTATCAAAACCAACGAAACTTTCCAACTGATAATTTAACAACGCCACCACCAGACGCATCCGTTGCTTTCCCTTGGCCACTACAAACGATTGTGGATGATCTCTCAGACAGTTTTGTTTATTTAATGACGGGTATGTCTAAAATTGCACAATGCATTAAAAATAACCCAACATTAACACCAGAACAAAAAAGCGATTTAATTCAGCTATATGGAAAATCAAAAAAAGCCATTTCTTTGATTAAAGATGTGGGGTTAAAAATAGGTGAAATAACTAATATGGCAGAGCAACAACCATCACAGAATCCAGTTTTTGTTCCAAAAGACATACCAATAAACTCTTCTCCAATTCAAGGAAACACAATCCAAATTCAATTACCTTGATTTTTTAAGTTGACAAACTGTTTATAATTTGTTAACTTAGTATAAATGAAAAAAGCTTTATTTTCAACAGCACTTGTATTTTCTATTTCTTCTTTGGGTGCATTTGGTTTTTATTTATTTGGTATTAGTTTTTGGGGATCTTTTTTGTTAATGTTTGTTTTTCAATATGTTACCTTTTCTTTTTTAGCCAATATTATTAACAACTATTTTATTGAGAAAACTAAACAAAAACAATTAGAAAAATTAGAACCATTGTCCACAATATTAGAATGTGCATATTGTAATTCTAAAAATATCATGACGTTTTTACCAGATGAAAACGAAAAAGTAGAATTTGATTGCGCTTCTTGTAAAAAGAAAAATTCTGTTAATATTCAATTTGTGGTTGCAAGAGTAACAGAACCATTAAACATTCCGAGTGTAACAGGAGTTCCTTTAGTTGATGATAAAAAAGTTTCTTAAATATATGAAAAAAAATAAACAAAAAAAGTTTGAAGTAGTACATCAAGAAGCTTCTACTTGGGCCAAATGGATGTCTTTATACGAAGCAGTAAACATTATAGCTGATAAAGCCCAAGAAAAAAATATCCCATTTTCCAAGATTGAAATTAAACCACTAGAAGTTTACAAATATATGGAAGCAACGGAAAATATTTTTTTAAGAAAAATTCTAAGGGATGAATATCAAATAGATGTTTGTTATGATGATTTTTCAGAAAAGAACCTCAATTACGAAAAATATTAATATTCACCATAAACAGAAGTATTACTACAAGTATTATCATCAATGTAGTTGAAGTTGTTTAGAGAAGCCTGTTCGATTGTATCATTATCATCTAGACCGTTATTACCTTGTCCTGGTCCTGGACTTCCAGTTTCATAACTATAATCATAACGTTTCGCTTTGAAAAACCAAACGTAATGACCACCAAGAGGATTAAATTGAAACTCATCAACAACTTCGGTTATTTCATATATTGTTGCGCCTCTTTTTGGATAGTTGATTCTGTCAGCACCAAATTCCGTCAACCTCATCAAATCCCCCATTTTTGGTTCAGAAGATAACCCATACACCGCTGTAAAGTGTTTTGGGTGTATAACTCCAGTTACATCACTATCTGCAACAATTCCAAATTTTGAAAGAAGATATGAATCATTATTTAAATTTAACATGACTACCATATCGTTTGGATTTCCAAAACCAGCACTAGGGTTTTCACCATAAAGATGATATGCACTACTTAAAGTTGTTTGGTTTGTGTAATATGTTACACCTTGTCCATATATACCAATTTGTTCATACCACCAACGATCAAAGTTTCTTCTTTCGTTGCCGTTAAGTCTTTTATCTAAAAATCTTAGCTTTTCCATTTTATTGTCCCATATATTTTAAAATATATGTATCTGGTCCGGTCTTGTATAAATAAACTCCCAATTGTTTAATTGCTTTTTTTGGTTCTTCATCAGTTGGATATAAACCAAATTTATTCATAATGTCTTTTGCTTCAAATGGTGTTAAGTTTTCATCTTTTTTGTTTTTATAACAACTGGTAACTTTGGGATGAAGGTGTTCTTTTTCAGTTTCTTTACGAGCAACAAAGTTAGCGTGTTTGCGATTTAATCCAGATCCTACCAATCTGTTTAAAGATTGATGATGGTGTGACCCTGTATTAGGACTAAGCAAATCCTTTTCTTGTTTATTCAAAGAGTAGTATGATTTAAAATCCATTACTAGTACTTACAAAGAAAAAACCCCGCGATTGCGGGGTTTTTAACTTTATTTTAATATTTTAATTAATTGTCAAATAATGTTTTTCCAACAGTTACTCCACCAACATTATCTTTTTTACTTTGAAGTTTTTTTACTGCTGGTTCTGTTGAATGTGATTTTAATTCTCCATCACAACCTTTTCCTGTTTGTGGTGTTTCGGCTGATTTACTTGTAACAGGAACTGCTCCCTTTACAACTTTGTTTGAATGACTGTTCAAACCTTTATTGAGTTTTTCAGAATCAACTAAAGCATGTCCTACGACTTCAGCATCTACTGCTTCTTCTTTAACTTCTTCAGTTTCTTCGATTTCTCCACCTTCTTCACCTTCTTCACCCAAATCTTCACCCAAATCTTCTGATTCTTCTTCGGAATTTTCGAGAACTCCCATCAAAGCTTCGTGAAGTTTTTCAGCTAATTCACGACTTAGTGTGAGTGTTACTTCTTCGCCTTCTGTTTCTTCTGTTTCATCATCAAATTCATCAAGACCATCATCGTTTGTATTCATATCAAATGATGAATCTGGTTCCAAAGAATTGTCTTCAGTTGAGAAATTGAATGCTTCTTCTTCTTCTAAAATTTTATTAAAGAGAGCATCAAAAGGATTGGATGCTTCTCCTAATTTTTTAGCTTCTCCGTCTGATCCATTTGATGTTAATTCGGCTGGAGCTTCTTCAACATCATCCATTTCACTGTCAGCATTTTCGGTTGCTGATTTTGGCGAAACTTTTTTAACAAGATTATTTTTCTTGTCTCCGTAAGGAGCATCGCTTGGTTTAGTTGTTGTACCTTTTACTTCGCTTGAAGGAACACCTTCCTCAAGGATTTTTAAGTATGCGTTTGCTAATGGATCATTCATAGTTGTAATATTATTTATCTTGGTTTGTTCCCATTTCTATAAAATTATTTCTTTTTATAACCAGTTTTTTTCTTTACCCCTTTGACACATTTTTCAAATTTTTCTGGGTTTTCTTTTTTACCACCTGTTGATTTGTTACATATTGCCCAAGGATTTCCTTTTTCTTTAGTTTCTTTTGATTCTCTTTGGATACTTTCTGGTTTATCCATACTATCAATATCATTGATATCAAATTCTTCAGATTGAGCACCAGCTTCATATTCTGCTACTTGAGAAACACTTTGAATGTTATCATTTACAATTGCAATTTTTTCTAATTGCCAAGGTTCTAAATGTGCGCCAGACTCCAATGAGTCTAAAAGAGATTTTGCGTGTTTACAGATAGCATAAAGATTAGATTTTGCCATAGCCTCTTCTTCTCTTTCTGCTAAATGGTCACACGAAAAAGGAGCTTCAGGGTTTTCTTCTGGCATACCCATTTCAATATCGTTGTCTTTTGATAAAATGCTTGAATATGCATTTTCTAGTAAAATTTGGTCTTTTGATCTCATTAATACTATTTATAGTACTCTATTAACATTTTTGCTTCTTTTTGAAGTTGTAGAGTTTGCATCAATTCATAGTTTTCTTTATCAGCCACCCAAACAATGTATGACTTTGGAACTTTGAATGGTGAATTTTTTTCAATTATATATTGATATAAGTTTAATTGAAGGCTGTATTTTATGTATTCACAATGAGACAAATATTGGATTGGTTTTAAAAATGTTTCATCTCTTGGATTTCTTTTTTTAATTTCTTTATTAGTTTTATAATCAAAAATAACTAATTCTTTTGTTTTCTTATTATAAGAAAGGTTGTCGATAGTTCCGCAAATACCATTTTCTTCATCACCAACAACAAACTCAGATTTAATCAATACATGATCTTTTTTCCACCAATCATAAAAATTTAAAAAATTTTTTATTAAATGTGCTAACTCTTTATAGTATTTTTCAGTTGATTGGTTATCATAAAAACTTTGATTAGAATCAAAAAATAATTTTAAAGATTTTGAATCTATCGTGATTTGTTTTCTATTAAAATAATTTTCAACAAATAAATGAAACTCTGATCCCTTATGACATGAATAATTTTTTGCAAATTCCCACTCAGATAAAACTTGTTCTACAGATTTTTGATCTCTTGTCGCAACAAAACCTGCAATTTTTTCAGATTCAAAAGGTTTTTCAAAATTTTTCAATAAACCAGAAACAGACTCTTTTGCTGGTTTGTTGTTAATTGTATAAGTGTGATTTTTATCAAAGAACTTTATATGAGAAAAAGATTCTTCCAATAAAATTAAATCGTCAAACTCCAAATCCAATTTGTTTTTGATTTTCTTTTTTGGTATCTCCATAAAATTCAGTTTCTTTTTCAATATTATAAATTTCGCTTAATGTCATTGGTTTATTAATTTTTTCATCAATAGTCTTTTTAGAATATTTTAATTTTTTTGCTAATTTTTTTGCATCTTCTTCACTCAATGCTGTAAATTCATAATCCATTTGTAATCTTCCTTTTCTTTTCAATGCATCATCAACATCTTGTTTTGGACAATTATAAGTTACAATAACAGATGTTTTAAGAATATCGCTTAAAATTCCATCTGAAAGATTTAAAAGTGAAGATACTGCTGATGAATCCATGCCATCTCCAAGTCTTTTTAAAATTGCTTTTTCTGCATCTTCCAAAATAATAACAGAATTTGGTTTTTGGATGAGAGTGTGTAAACAATTAGGATCGGAAGTAAAATATTCGATCATTGTTGTTGGGATATAAATAAAGTCTCTTTTAACTTGCCCTGCCAAATATTTGATATAAGTTGTTTTTCCGGTACCTGGCAAACCATGAAACATGAATAAACCGTTGGGTTTTTCTTCCAATCTTTCTTTGATTTTTTTGTCAACATCAATAAAATTTTTTCCATAGTTTGATTCTAGATCAAGATTATCTGGAAGATTAATCGCAATAGGTTCAAAGTTGTAGTCACCATATTGATTTTTGATAAACAAGTGAACTTTAACTTCTTGAGCATCGTTAAGAGCAAACTGAGCAAAATCTTTTAGTGGGTATTCTTTCAAGTTTGCTGGTCCTATAATAGATAGTGTAAAAGTTTTAGTGTCTTTCTTTTTATCTTTAATTTGAATGCGTGAAAGAAATTCTAAATCATCGTCAAAAAATTCACTGTTGAAATTTTTAATATTTAATTTAACAAAAATGTCTTTGTATTTAAAAAGAAAAAACCCTCCGTGTGTTTTTTCGATTTCTCCAACTAAGATGCTTTCTAATTTGCCTGTATTGTAAAAATTAATAAGTTGACCATGCTCAAACAAATAATCTAACACACCAGAACTAAAAACAGTTTCGAGATTATAAAAACAAGGAGCATAACCATAATGATTTGTAATAAATGTTTTAAGGGGAAACTCGTTACCCATTTCAGGTTTATAAAATTCTTTATCTTTGGGTATTGAAAAGACACTTTTTACTTTTAAAGAAATCATGCAAGTAGTTTAGCAGTTTTGAAGATAAAAGCAAACAAATAAATTGACTTTCCTTTAAAAAAGCGGATAATTCAACCTATGAAATATATTTTTGCGTTACTATTAATCTTAGTATATTTGATTTTTGGGCCTATTTTATTTATGTGGAGTTTAAATACGCTGTTCAATATGAACATATTATACACATTTAATAATTGGCTCGCAACTTATATTTTTTTAGTAATATTGAATATAGCCATTAACCCGCATACGAAAATCGTCCAAATCCATAGCGATAAGTATAAAGATGAAAAAGCTGACCAAAAGACAATTGACTCAAATTCATAATAGATGTTTAAATTTGATCAGAAGAAAACCTCCAACTTTTTTTATTTTTAAAAAAATGAGAGGGTTTGATGGTTCTTGTAATTGGACAGATATTGAAATAGATCCAAGAACAAATTTAATATCAACTGCTTATCATGAATGTGTTCATTATTTGTATCCAGATTGGTGCGAAACCCAAGTTTTATATACCGAATCTAGATTAATGAATACTTTGTCTGTTTTAGATATAACAAAATTTTTAAAATATTTAGCTATCAAAATATATCAAGGGGAATTAAAAAAACTTGCAAAACGAAAAAAGAAAAAGAAAAAAATTTACAAAAACATTAAAAAATGATATATTGATTATTGTAAAAATTATCTAATTAAAAATATGGAAAAAATTATTTCGGATTCGTTTGTTAAAAAATATTCTAACAAAAAAACTAATTGGGGTTTCAATGGACTTGGTTATATTGTTTATAAAAGAACATATGCTCGTTTAAAAGACGATGGACAAAAAGAAGAGTGGCACGAAACGATTCAACGTTGCATCAACGGAGCACAAAAACTAGGTGCAGATTATACACAAGAAGAAGCCGAAAGACTGTTCGATCATATTTTCAACTTGCGTTGCAACTATGCAGGAAGAATGCTTTGGCAATTAGGAACAAACACCGTTGAGCGTTTTGGAGCAAATTCTTTATTGAATTGTTGGAATGTGTCTATGAATGAACCAAAAGCATTTTTGTTTTTATTTGAAAATTTAATGCTTGGTGGTGGTGTCGGATTTTCTATTCGTAGAGAAGATATTCACGAACTTCCTAAAATTAAAAAAGGTGTAACGATTACACATGAATGTACAAAAGATGCAAAGTTTATTATTCCAGATAGTCGTGAAGGCTGGATCGAACTTTTAGATCGAGTTCTTCATGCATTTTATGTAACAGGAAAATCTTTTAATTATTCTACAATCCTTATTCGTGGTGCAGGTGAAAAGATTCAAGGTTTCGGTGGACAAGCAAGCGGAGCAGGAATATTAATCGAGGGTATTGATAAAATTGCAAAAATCTTCCAAACAAGAGAAGGAAAAAAACTTCGTTCTATTGATGTATTAGACATTTGTAATATCATTGGAAGTATTGTTGTTTCTGGTAATGTTCGTCGCTCTGCCCAAATTGCTATAGGAGATCCTGATGATTATCTCTTTTTACGCGCAAAAAATTGGTCATTGGGAAATATTCCTAACTGGAGAGCAATGTCTAACAACACGATTTATGCTGATGACTTTTCTCATATTTCGAATGAAATCTGGCAAAATGGTTATACAACGGATAAAGAAACTGGTTTTGCAAAAGGTGAACCTTATGGTTTCTTTAACCTTCCTCTTTCACAAAAATATGGAAGAATTAAAGATGGTCCAATGAAAGATTCTAGTCTTTATCCAACCGATGAAGACAATGTAGTTGGTACAAACCCATGTGGTGAAATTAGTCTAGCCTCTTATGAGTGTTGCAATCTTTCAGAACTTTATTTGAATAATATTTCAAACAAAGAAGAATTGGTTGATTGTGCCAGATTGCTTTATAAAACACAAAAAGCAATCGCTGCACTTCCATTTATTCACGATGAAACAAATAAAATTGTCCATAAGAACATGCGTCTCGGTTTGGGAGTAACTGGTGTTTGCCAAGCATTGGATAAAGTTGATTGGCTTGACGATTGTTATAAAGAATTGAGAAAATTTGATAAAGAGTGGAGTAAACAAAAAGGATGGCCTCGCAGTATTAAACTTACAACAATTAAGCCTAGCGGAACATTAAGTCTTCTTGGTGGTGCTACACCAGGAATTCACCCCGCTTATTCAAAATACTATACTCGTCGTGTTCGTATGGCAAGTAATGATCCACTAGTTCAATATTGTAGAGATATGGGATATCATACCGAATATGTCATCAATTTTGATGGATCAGAAAATCATGATACCGTTGTTATTGAGTTTCCGTGCGAAACGCCAGATGGTGCAATTTTTGCAGCAGATATGGGAGTTATCAAACAACTCGAAACAGTCAAAAAACTTCAAACTATTTGGTCAGATAATGCAGTTAGTGTTACAGCATATTACTCGGAAGAAGAACTTCCAGAGCTTAAAAAATGGTTAGAAGAAAATTATCAAAATTCAATTAAATCTGTAAGCTTTTTGTTGAGACAAAATCACGGATTTAAACAAGCACCATACGAAGAAATTAATGGTGAAACATACGAAAAAAATAAAGCTAAAGTTAAACCAATTCAAACAAT
>Ga0315900_10003464_pt1 | contig 23074 bp, 17 predicted proteins | sample LakEriMetagenome_FD_203521 | JGI IMG/M metagenome (GOLD analysis project Ga0315900, IMG submission 203521) | Freshwater fungal communities from buoy surface, Lake Erie, Ohio, United States - Buoy 12 MA114 | ecosystem: Environmental > Aquatic > Freshwater > Lake > Lake biofilm | place: USA: Lake... | reverse complement strand
AATCGGGATTTTTGGTCATCACTTGTACGTGCTCTGAACAAATCCGTTCGGCTTCTTCGAGCATCTCTTGATCCGTTTCACACAAGATAATCTGGCCGTAATCGCGCCACGCGACGCTGGCAACATCGCGGGTCGCAAGACGTTTGAGTACGCTTTCGATTTGCGCTGGCAATTCGGAGGCAATTTTATTGCTGGTGGTAATGCAGACGGCTGGTGAGTTCGGTCCGTGTTCGGCTTGACCAAGCAGATCGACCGCGACCAATTCCGCATCGACGGTGTCGTCGCAGATGACCATGGTTTCTGTTGGTCCGGCAAACAAATCGATACCCACACGTCCGTACAACTGGCGTTTTGCCTCTGCCACGTAGGCATTGCCGGGGCCTACCAACATATCCACTGGAGCCACGTTCTCGGTGCCCAGTGCCATCATCGCCACCGCCTGCACGCCGCCGACAACATAAATCTCATCCGCTCCAGCCAGCGCCATTGCTGCGACGATGGCGGCGGCGGGTTTACCTTCATAGGGTGGGGCGCAGGCAATGACACGCTTTACACCAGCCACCTTGGCCGTCAACACACCCATGTGGGCCGAAGCGAGCAGGGGATACTTTCCACCTGGCACGTAACAGCCGACAGATCGCATCGGGATATTCTTGTGGCCGAGGATGACCCCCGGCAAAGTTTCAACTTCCACATCACGCATGGACAACATCTGCACCTGCGCAAATCGTTTGATCTGCGCTTGGGCAAACTTGATGTCATCAATTGCTTGTTTGGGTAGGCTGTTAATACAATCTTCGATCTCGCCAGGAGTCAGCCGCAACGATGGCGGGGACCATTTGTCGAACTTGGCCGAATACTCACGGACTGCGGCATCGCCGCGTGTATCGATATCGGCCAGAATCGCCTCTACTGTGGCGCGAACACCAGCATCGATTTCTGCCTTTTGTGTCACTGTTTTGCCATGCTTAAGAATTTGGATCATTGGCGTTTCCGGTTTCAGAAATTGCCAGACAGATAAAGCAGCCAGACAAATAAACGATAAGCCTCGCTGCCATTTTGACTTAATTTGTACTGCGAATGCAAACAATTATCGGATTGACCGCCGTAGTGGGCGAGAATTGTGTGTTTTTTTCTAAGGTTAAAAAAGCGTTATAGCTTGAATACGCAGTATTGAATATAGTCTTACATTGATGCGCTTTTGTCGGCGGGTGATGCAATACCATCCATTCACCCCACCAGCGGTATCCTCGTATCCTGATTCCCATCATTTGTTAGCCATCTTGCACTCTCTTGCGCAAATAGGCGCCAAACAAGCGCGACGCGACTCCAAAGGACTAACTAGCTCATGACGATCGACAAACAACACAACGGGAACGAGGCGATGGCGGGCTTTGACGCTGAATTTCGCGACCTCGATCACTACATCCGCGTCATTACCGAGCGTATTTGGGAAGGACGGCGTATCGGTGACATTCGCCGCTACTACAGCGATCCATGCCCGGTGGAAACACCTTCATCGGTATCGACGAGTGTCGATAGCGTCATCAACAGCACTGAGGCCACGCTGAAACAGTTTCCTGATCGTCGCTTGCTTGCTGAAGACATCATTCAATCCGGCGAATTAATGGGAGGGTTCCTGAGTTCGCATCGCATCATCTCGACCATGACCCATCTGGGCGATGGCAACTTCGGTCGTGCAACTGGCAAACCCATCCACGTACGCACGATTGCAGACTGCGTGTGTAAAGACAATCGCATCGTGCACGAATGGCTGATACGTGATCAATCGGCCATTGCGATCCAAATTGGGATTGCGCCGAGGCAGCTAGCAAAGCGTTGGTTAGATGACAGCGGCGGCTGGACAAAATCCATCGCGCCGCCACCGCTCGCGGGCTATGTTTCACACTTGAGCCAAGATCCATTAGCCTTGGGTTATGCCGCATTCTTGGGTGCTAGTGCCACGGGTACCGGAGGTGCGCCCGACCACGCACTTGTCTCACGAACCTACGACGATGCGGTGCATCATCTTGGACCAGGCGGCTCGACGCGTTATGGCCATGCCGAGGTGGGCCAATACTGGCAGACGTTGTTTACGACTTTCAGCGTGGAAAATTTTGCGGTTGAGCATCTAGCGGCGCACCGTGGCGGTGGCCGCGCCGATCGAGTGGCGATACGCTGGCGAGCAACGTCAAAACACACTGGAGGCAGCGCCGACGCGCCGTTTGGAGCGGCAACGGGCAATCGCGTCGAGATCATGGGTATTAACCATGTCGAATTCTGGCGCGGTCGCGTGCTGCGCGAGTGGGTGTTGATCGATGAGGTCGCGTTATGGATGCAAGTTCTGGGAGGCTCGTCGAACACATAGTGTTTGGCAAAGTGTCCAGCAGGCGGGCGTTTTGAGGGCTTTTTGCTTGAAAGGGCCCGCCCAGAAACGACTTTCACAACCTCTCGTCACGTTGGCGGCGCGAGTTTGCCCGCCAGCGCGCGGGCACCATCGAGAATAAATTGCTGATCTGATGCCAACATAAAAAACGTTGCGCCAACTTTTTGCCAGCGTGCGCAGTCCTCGGCAGGTGGAAAAAACATACCTACGGCTTTACGGTGGCGCTGCCCGGCTGCGCAAATCTGCTCGACGGCGTCTATGACGACAGGATCCAGCGGACTTGAGGCGCCAAGTGAAACGGTTAGATCCATGCGACCGATGAACAAACAATCGAGCCCCTCTACCGAAGCAATCGCATCTAGATTGCCGAGTGCCTCGGCGTCTTCGATTTGCGCCACCAACGTCGTCGTTGCCGCGCTATGTGCGATATGCTCGGACATCGGTTTATTGGTGTACCGCGCGGCACGACTGGAACCCGCGTAGCCTCGACCACCAGGTCCGTAGTGCGACACCTGCACGAGTTCACGCGCCTGTTCACCTGAGACCACATGCGGTAACACCACGCCTGTGGCACCACAGTCCAGCGCGCTAAGAATCTCGCCCGCGTTGCTCGACTGAATACGGACCAGTGACGGCATATCGGCCGCGCGCAGTGCGGCGATAGACTGGTCAAGCTCGAGCCGACCGAAGGGTGCATGCTCCGCGTCGATACAAACACAATGTAGCGGCGACAAGCCCAACACCTCACAGACGATCGAAGAGGGCGTTTTGAGAAACGTCCCCATCATGGCCTCGCGTTGCCGCAAACGTGTACGAAACGACTCGATTCGACTTATCTGGCTCATGCCGCCTGCCCCCACAAGCGTTTGCTGGCGATTGCCGCTCCCTCGGTAAGCGCGCCTAACTTAGCGTAGACGATCTCCGCGTCAACGTTGCCAAAGCCGGCAAAGGTCGAGAACCCGCAATCTGTTCCGGCAATGACCCGATCCCGCCCAACGATGTCGGCAAAACGCGCAATCCGTTCCGCCACCAACAGGGGGTGCTCGATAAAGTTGGTCACCGAGTCAAGTACGCCAGGTACGAGAATTTTGTCGTCTGGAATTTTGCTGTCACGAAACACCGTCCACTCGTGTGCGTGGCGCGGATTAGCAGACTCAAATAGCAATGCCTGCGGTTTTGCCCGCAGCGCAATCGGCAGCACCACGTCCATTGGTGCATCGCAGTGATGCGGGCCCTCGTAGTTGCCCCAGCAAATGTGCATCCGCACCTTCTCCGCAGGGATGTTACGCAGGGCGTGATTCATGGCTTCCACGTGTAGATGCGCAAGTGCAACGTATTCTTGCTCTGTCTTATCTTTGAACATCATGTGTCGGCCCAGACCTAAGTCCGGGCAGTCGAGCTGTAGCGTCAATCCAGCGGCCACGATCGTCTCATACTCTGGACGCATTGCCTCCGCCAAGGCTTCCAAATACGTCTGATGGGACGGGTAATACTCGTTCGGCTGGAACAGTGCGATGACGCCTGGCGAGGCGGCGTTCATAAAGGTTCCGGTCGGCGGTGTGGCTTGGATCGCGGCGCGGAAGTGTTTGATGTCAGCCGCTAGCGGTTCCAGCGTTTTGGGAGCAATCGGACCAACGCAACGCGGCCGACGATAACTAGGGGTGCCACCAGAAGAGGCGAGACGCTTCATGAACGAAGGAAACAATTCCAAGTCTTTTGGTGTTCGCCGCGGACTGTCGCCGTCGAATCCAGTGATGCGGTCTTTTATATAGGTGGCGTAACTAATCTTCGATTGTTCACCGTCGCTCACCAGATCGACGCCGCTCTCTACCTGTCGTTTGACCACCGTGCCGACCGCATCTGCCATCGTGGCATCGAACTCCGCTGGGTCGTAGCCGCTCCCCAGCTCGTGGGCAAAGATGAGTTCGGCGACCCGCTCCGAACGAGGGAGACTGCCAACGTGCGTCGTCAATATACGGTTCAACGTTTTCTCCTATTAGTGGGCGATCTTGCCGAGCCTTGCGGTGCCGCCCTCAATAAACTGGGCCGCAAACACTCGCTTTTCAGGCGCAGCCGATGGGTTGTTAATGATCGATGTCACCATTTCGGCTGCCGCCTGCGCCATTTGCTGCACCGGCTGTCGCAGCGTAGTCAAGTTATAACTTAACCATGTCGACGGCTCCACGCCGTCAAAACCCGCTACTGAGAGCTTGGAAGGTACATCGATGCCGAACTCGTGTCTGGCGGTATCCACGCAACCAATGGCCATGACGTCGTTGCCACAGATGATGGCGTCTGGGTGCCGCCCGCGGTGTTGAAGTATTTGTCGTAACCCGCGCGCCCCACTCTCGTAATCGTAATTGCCTTGCACCACCAACGGTTCAGCCAGACCAAGTTCAGCAATTTTTTCCCGTGTTCCGCGCGTTCGCTCTTGCCCCACCACTGAATCCTTTGGGCCGCTGATAATCGCGAAACGTTTGTGTCCCGCCGCCGCCAAGCGTGATACGAGCATACGGGCACCCTCAATCTGGTCGCAAACAACTGCGTTCACCGTTCGTTCGCGAAGCGTTCGGTTGAACAATACAAAAGGGATATGGCGGCGTTCAAATTCCGCAACTTGCTTTGGATTCAAGCGCGCGGCGGCAATGACGCCGTCAACTTGGTATTCCCAAACTTGCGCGACCATCTTATCTACATCGCCTTCGTGCGGCAGAGTAAACAGCAACACACGCAGGCCTTGGCGTGCGAACTGCTGGCTGAGCTCGGACAAGACCTCCGGGTAATACAGATTGGTCAGATTCGAAATTAGCACCGCAACTAAGTTTGAGCGACGAGTGATCAAGCTACGGGCGATGGCGTTTGGCGTATAAGCCAATTCGTCGGCAGCTTTCATCACACGTAAGCGCATCGCCTCTGACACGCTGGCTCCGGGTTTGAAGCAGCGCGATACAGCTGATTGCGATACGCCGGCCCTTAGCGCGACGTCATAGGAGGTGACATACGGGGGGCGGCCGGTTGTTTGATCGGCGCTCGCTGTTGGTAATTTGCGCGCTGTCGAGGACGCTTTTTTCCGCGTTGGCGATAGCGATGGTAGTGGTTTAGGCTTTGAGTTGCTGCGCTTCACAGCAGGCTTCCAATTGGCGTGAACGATGCGTCGCAGTATAGATGAAAACAAAAATTGGCCGCTACAAAACCGCTGGTACCTGCATGCGCTGTCAACGAATTTGACGAAGCAAAGTGTACAAGCTAGCGCCTGTCAGACAGCAATCACCATCTCACGCCCATCCCAAAGAGGCAATTTCGCAACATCAGTCAAAAATCGGCAAAAAAATAGACTGCGAATGCAAAATTCTGCTAAATTATTTGTGACAGGAATATGAGAAGAGCATTTCTGCGCCGAATATATGCCTCCAACCGTGTCGACAACGTATCAATCATTTTTTGCATTCGAAGTACGGATTCGCTTCATGGTGTTACGACTGTCCCACACTTTCTGGATCATGTTGCTAACACCATGGGGCGTCTCCTCTGCACCCACAACAATTTTCTTTGGAGGCACGGATGAAACAATCCCCACGTAAAACGTTAGTAGTCCAGGTTGCAATTGCGATTGGTGCGGCTGGTGCCATGAGTGGCTTAACCTTTGCACAAACTCCTGCCGCTCCAAGCGCGCCGAAAGCAGCCGGAATCGATACCATCACCGTCACCGCGCAGCGTCGGGCAGAAAATCCCCAAGAGGTTCCGGTCTCAGTTTCAGCTGTTGGCGGAGACCAGCTCGCTGAGCGCAACATCACGGACCTCTCGCAGATGGAGTCGATGTCACCCGGATTTACGTTCGGTCGTTCAGGTGCGGACGCGCGTCCCGCCATTCGCGGCGTGCGGACAGAAAACGTTGCTATCAACGGTGACACAACGATCGGATTTTTTGTCGATGGCATTTATAAGTCACGTTCTCAGCAGGCGCTAGCGAGTTTCATCGACGTAGACCGCGTAGAAATCCAACGTGGGCCACAGGGTACGCTCTACGGTCGAAACACCTTCGGCGGCAATATTTCGATTGTCACCAACGCGCCCGATCTTAAAAAATTTGAGGGCAGCGTCAGTTTGTTAGGTGGTGCGTTCAATCGTGTTCGCACCGAGGGTATTGTCAACATCCCGCTTAATGAGATGTGGGCATTGAGATTTGCTGGTGCCGTTGACCGTGCTGACGGCTACGTAAAGAATGATTTCAACTCCTCGGCAGATTTGTTTGGTCAAGACCTAAAGTTTGGCCGCGTCGCGCTGCGCTTCAAGCCGAACGCGCAATTCGATGCCGTTCTACGCGTCGAGGCGACTGACCAAGGTGGTAATGGCGGCTCAGCGTTTGGCTACAAACAAAAAGGCACCTATTACGACCCAACGTCCTGCCAACAACTATTCAACACGACGGAACTGCGGATGAACGTCCGCGCCGGTAACCGCGATGGCGTAAACGATTGCGTTCGCACGGTGGGTGCGGGAACTGGAGCCGGCGCTAACGCGGTCGGCTCAGGTGTCGATCTTGGTATTCCGCTGTATCGTGCGGGAGACGGTTATCGTGTTGATACGGACTATCAGAGCTTCCTGAAGTTAAAAGATACTAGCGCTTCGCTCGATATGAGCTATCGCATGGACGCCTTTTCATTGCGCTCAATCACGGGTTACACCGACTTTAAAGCCGAGCGCACATCCGATGGCGACTTCTCAGCCTCGACCATCGCCATTGACTATCAGCGCACCACGGCGAAGACTTTCACTCAAGAATTGCAGCTAATTTCTGAGGGTAAGGGGCCGCTGGGCTACGTTGCGGGCTATTACTACTTCAAAGACAAGTTACGCGGTACCTTCATCAACCAGCAGTTGCCTCGCACAGTACGCTCTGCCGCCATTGCGGCCCCGCTGTCGTTGCCGCAAAACGGCGCTGGCTTCTTCGACGACCCGTTTGCTGAAACTGAATCTAACGCGTTCTACGCACAATTCTCATGGAAAGCGACCAACCAACTCACGCTCACACTGGGTGGCCGCACTACCGAAGACAAAAAAGACTTCCGCTTCGCTAATGCCAATGCCGTGCTACCTCGCAATGCGGCCGGACAACCCGATGGCAACTTGATCACGCTTGCGACGCCTGCGCCGCCGACCTCTGCATACGGAGCAGCGGGAACATCAAACTGTAATCCAGTACGTGGTCCGGGGTTCTATTGTGATCCCGCTAACCCAACTATTCTGTTCGGTGGTACATACGACCAAAAGACTTTCAAGAAATCGACAGGTCGTTTTGCTGCCGACTATAAGTTGTCCAAGCAAAACCTACTCTACGTGGCTTACTCAACCGGATTCCGGTCGGGCGGTTTCAACTCAGGCCAAGCACTTGAGCAAGTCCGAACATTCTTGCCTGAGGAAGTGAAAGCCGTCGAGATCGGCTCCAAGAACCGCTTCTTCGACAACACGCTACAAATCAACGTTGCCGCCTTCAGCAACAAGTACACCAATCTGCAAGAGCAGCGCCAAGTGCCCGTGGGTGCAACCACAATTTCGACTATCTTCAACGCCGCCAAAGCAAAAGCCGAAGGTGTTGAATTGGAAGTCGAGTGGCGCGGTATTGAGCGTCTATCCGTGACCGCCGGATTGTCACTGCTTGATGCAAAGTACACCAGCTTCCCGGACGTTGCCCTGCCGTTCGGCACCTCTATTTTGGTGACCGATGCCTCGAACGTTGCGGGGACGACGGTCAATGGTGTACTTATCGCTCCGCCTGGTCAGCGCCGTGTGTTTGCGCCAGGTTACTCCTGCGGCGTACTTCCAGGCACCGGTGGTGCCGGTCAGCCGGCGGTTGCTTTCGGTTGTGATCTGACAGGTAAGCGTGTGCCGTATGCGTCACGCTACCAAGGCTCGATCTCGGCCGCATATGAATTCGATACGCCTAACGGGGGTCGCGTCACGCCAATGGTGGTCGCCAACTTTAATGGCGGCTTCTATGGCCAGCCAACCAACGCCGAAATCGAAAAGCAAGGCGCATATACCAAGTTCGACTTGAAGGTGAACTGGGAAATCAACCGGAATTTCAATGCGCTGTTGTATGTCGACAATGTGACGGACAAAGAAACCATTAACCGCTTCGTTTGGGGTGGCGGTGGTGCGCTACAGGTCAGCTCCGCTCCGCCGCGCACATTCGGTTTACGTCTTAACTATAATTTCAAGTCCTTCTAGAATTTAAAGCCCTCTACCTTTGTATTGCAGCTAAAGGCCGTCTCTCTAACCGGGCGACGGCCTTTTATTTTCCACTTAGCATTCATGATCTTGCAATGATTACGCCAGCTGATCAGAAAAGAACTTATCTCGCGTTGCTCGCGGGCCTAGACGCGCAAGCACCCGAAGAGAAGTTGCATGCAATTCGAGATGTCTACAGCGAAGATGTGGACTGGTATGGGCCGCATCCGATTAACGACCTCCACGGGTCTGACACGTTAATAGCCAGTTTTTGGTCACCCTTGCTGGCCGCCGTGCCAGACCTAGAGCGGCGCGATGACATCGTCATTGCGAATAGTTTCAAAGGTGGTGACTGGATTGGTGCAACCGGCCACTATACGGGCACGTTTACGAGCAACTGGCTAGGAATCCCGGCCACCGGTGGGGTAGTAAACATCCGCTATGGTGAATTCAGCAGGATCGAAGCAGGCAAGGTTCGTGAGGTCTACTTAATTCTTGATTTGCTTGACGTGATGCGCCAAGCTGGATGTTGGCCGAGGGAGCTCCCAGTTGGGCGTGGCGTCGCAGACCGCGTTCCAGGCCCCGCCACGCGTGATGGCGTCACGCTGGAAACGGCTGCACCCGGCGAAAGCGAGCAAAGTCTTAGGCTAGTCGAAGCCATGATTGCCGGTCTGATGCAGTACGATCAAAAATCGCTTGAGAGTATGGGCATGGAGCGTTTCTGGCACCCTAGCATGATGTGGTACGGCCCGGCGGCAATTGGCACTAGTCGTCGGCTAAAGGGTTTTCAGGATGTTCACCAACGCGCATTTTTGCAAGCGTTCCCAGATCGGATTGGCGGCAATCATAAAGCACGTATCGGTGATGGTGCCTATGTTGGATCGTGCGGCTGGCCGTCTATTAACGCCACACATCGAGGCTCATGGCTTGGGTATCCGGCAACGAATCGGCGCATCACGATGCGTGTGATGGATTTTTGGCGGCGGGAGGGCACGTTACTGCGGGAGAACTGGGTGTTTATCGACCAGATTGGTTTGTTGTTGCAACTGGATGTGGATGTTATGTCGCACCTTCGGTAAAGACATCAGCATTGCCTTTCAGTCAAGTTTGCTAACGCGGGTGCCAAGACCATCAACTGTATGCAGTTTGTCTCGTTAGTCAGCGGCGCGAGCATTGTCTTACCCACGGCGCAGTTGAGAGTAGCGACGCCGACACCGGTGTCGCCAACCATAACGAGCAGAAACTGGTCAGCCTCGTTTCTTTGGCGCGTTCCTCATTTGCCGTGGATGCAGCCTGCACGTTCGCTCTCGGGTGATTGGTCGGCAACGTGTTTGCCACTGCAGTTGACACGCAGTTGATAAACACGCGCTTTCCTACCGAACGCATTTGGCAAACACGGCTCGCGGTACTGTAGTCGGTCAGGCAAACAATCGCTCACCCGCTCACCCGCCTTCGAACGCGCCCCCATGAAATGCTCAGGCTAGCCGTTATAATCGCCTTCGGCCGGAGCGTGGCGCAGACTGGTAGCGCACATGCATGGGGTGCAAGGGGTCGCAAGTTCGAATCTCGTCGCTCCGACCAAAAAGTATTAGCAGAAGCCGGTTGGTGAATCACGAACCGGCTTTTGCTTTGCTGATTATTGATTCCTTATTTGGCGGTATTTACCCTGCATGAGGTACACCTCGTTATGTCCATCACATTTATTGGCTTCCCGGCAACAAGAGCACGGAGTTCACTCGTCTTTGTATGCATTAGCCTAAGCGCCGCATTATCGGCTTGTGGCGGTGGTGGTAGCGGCGGCGAGGGCGGTTCACCCGTTCCCGTGGTTAAGCGTGTGGTGGATTTCTCCAGTAGTCCGGTTTGCACTGGCGCTGACGCCGACTACACCGTTGCCACTGCGCCGCCCGATACGATTTCGGCAATGGCACCTGCGCCTGCGCCATTTCAGGGGCAGGGCTGGCGGCTTTCGGGTACTAACCGCAGCGATGATTTGTTTATCTATACGAAGTGTCGGCTGACCGGCCTCAAGCCGCAGCAGAGCTACCGCGTGGACTTTGCGGCAGATTTTCTGACCAGCGCTCCCTCAGGCTGCGCCGGCGTGGGCGGTGCGCCCGGCGAAGGGGTGACGGTCCATGCGGGTGCCACCACGCAAGAGCCGATGACGCAACTCAACGGTAACGGGTATTTCCGCGTCAACCTTGACCGCGGCAACCAGACGGTGGGCGGCTCTCAATCGCAAGTGCTAGGGCATATCGGTAACGCGGTCAGCACCTGCATGCAGCGCCAATTCGCCGCCAAGACATTAGAGCCTCCTGCGGTGCTGCAAACTCAGGCCGATGCGCAAGGTGGCATCTGGCTGCACGTCGGCATTGACTCAGGTTTCGAGGCCTATAGCGAAGTGTATTTGCGATCAGTTGCGGTGACCTTCACACCACTTGCGCGCTGATTGTGGGTAGGGGAAGAGTGGATAGCCGCTGGGGTTGATGACTTGCCACAGACGCGACCGCACGATTGGTCCGGTCGCTGCCTTCACGCCTGAATATTTCATGGGCTACCCGCCGCGTCGAAGGACGTTGCCTCTGAACGAATGGCAAACCAATTTGGATCGTTCCTCTTTTGCGATGGCTGCCAACTGCACGTTCGCCCTCGGGAAATTGGACCGTGTCATGTTTGACGAATAGGCCTTGTTCTCCCACACGGATCTGACAAACACCGCTCGCTGGGCTGGGTCGCTCAGGCGAGAAATCGCGCGCCCGCTATACCGCTCTCCAACGCGCCCTCATGAAATGTTCAGGTTCGAGCAAAATTTGCCGAAATATACTACAAAGCGCAATGGCGTAAGTCTGGCTGGGATCGTTGGCGGACTGCCAGGGATTGCTGCGATATCTCCGTGGGCACGATAGAATCTCTGTGCTGTTGCGTAGCAGCGCGCCGATATCTTTCTGCCCATCCGCTGAAGAAATAGGAAGTGTTGTTCGGCAAAGCGGCGCTGCTTCTCACCAGATATCTCGAATTCGCTTACAGTAGGCAATTGGTAGCCAGTTCTGCTAACTTCAAGACCCAACTGAGTCATCGCTGAAAATCAAGAACGTACAGATGCTAACCTGCCATCATTCTGCGCTAAGCGTTCCGGTCGAAGTCATCAATCGCATCGACCAAGGCATCATCTTGGCGGATGCAGACGGGCGGGTTCAGTTTGTGAATGCTGCCTTTTCCGACTTGGCCGGTCTGAACCTTGAGAATTTGACTGGTCTGGCGGCGGAAGACGTTTTTGCACCGGCGTATCGGACCAAGCTTAAGGAGCGACGCCAGCAGAGGCAGGCGGGACAAACGGCGACTTACGAGTCTTCGCTAATCAGCGCGAGGGGCTCGGAACTCGCAGTATCCATCACTGAGTCACCTCAATGGAAAGACGGCAAGTGTGTTGGTTCCGTGATGATCGTGACACGTGTAGCCCAATGCCGAATCGGACAAGGGGCTTTGCCAGATAGTGAAGTGAGTTTTTCCAAAGTAGCCGATTCGTCTCTTAGCGGGTTTGTGGTTCATCGGGACGGCGAGATTATCTTCGTTAATCCGACCGCCCTCAGGCAATTTGGTGTCGCTGCTTCTGGTGAGATGGTGGGGCGATCCTTGATCGAGTTCATCGCTCCGTCTTCGCGAGCGTTTGCAGCACTTTGCATCCATCCAGCTGCGCATGCTGCAGCGGCCTTGCCTGTCGCCGAGATACAGGGTCTTCGCCCCGACGGCACGGTCTTTGATTTGGCTGTGCAGAGCATACACATCACCTATGAAGGTGAGCCCGCGACCTGTACAAGTATCCGAAACATTAGGCAATGCCAGCAAGCTGAAACAGCCTTGCGCCAGGCAGAGGAGAGACTACGGCTGGCACATGAGGCAATGATTGGCGTTGTTTATGATCAGGATATCGCTACCGGAACCATCTGGTGGAGCGACCGGGTCACGCAGCTTTATGGTTGGGATGATCCCGCAATGCTTAGTAGTCCGACGGTTTGGAGAAAATGCTTGCACCCAGATGACTGCGACCGTGTGATTGGCGAGTTCGGCTGCGTTAGTGCCACGAGCGCCAACACATACTCAGGGCGATATCGCTTACTACGCAAAGACGGTCAGTATGCCCATGTTGAAGAGCGCTGTTGCCTGGTCCGCGCTGAAGATGGCGGGGTCATCCGCATTGTCGGGGTATTACAGGATGTGACAGAGCACCGGTTGGCCGAGCTCGCAACCAACCGCAACTTGCAAGACCTCAGGCTGATCCTAAACAAAACTGGGGGATTGTTCGCCCGGCTAGACCGGGATCTGCGGTTTACCTTTATGAATGATCGCTATGTGGATGTATTTGGTAAACCACTAAGTCAAAGTCTCGGGCGTTCCCTGCTTGAATTCCACGGCGAGGAGTTCTTTGCGCGCATGGTGCCATACGTCACTCGCATGTTCACAGGCGAGACCGTTACATTCGAGAACTATTTTGAGAGTCCCATCGGTCGGCGCTACGGGTTATGCAGTCTTATTCCGGACCGCGACGAAAGTGGGGTGATCGTCGGTTGTTTTGCGGTCGTCGTGGACATTACCCGGATCAAGCGAACTGAGGCAAAGTTGATTGCCAGTGAAGAACGTTTTAAATTTGCCATTAACGCAACCGAGGAAGGGCTGTGGGATTGGAACATCACGACCGGGGATCTTTTCCTCGCGCCGCAGTGGGCACGCCTGCTTGGCTATGAAGATGGCGTGGTTCAGCAGGAGCTATCTTTCCTTCTCTCTATCATCCATCCCGATTACGTAAGCGTACACCGCGAATCCTTGGAGACACATCTGGCTGGCATGACGCGTGTTATGTACACCGAATTGCGCTTAAGAACAAAGTCTGGTGAGTATCGATGGTTCGCCAATCGCGGTCGTATTGTCGCGACCGATGAAATGGGAAAGCCGACGCGAATGGTCGGTACGATTTCCGACATCTCTGCGCAAAAGAAGGCAGGCGTTGCGCTCCGGGAGAGTGAAGAGCGTTATCGGGGTTTAGTTGAGTGGTCACCAGATCCTGCAATCGTGCACCGCAGCGGCAAGTTGATCTACGTTAACCGCGCCTTTGTCAACCTGATTGGTGCCCGAAGTGTCGATGAGGCGATGCAGTGCAGTCTGTTAGATATCGTGGCTCCCGAGTTTCATGCCTTGGTCATCGAGCGGATGCATATGCTTGCATCAGGTGCCGAGTTTGCACCATTAATGGAAATGCGCGGTATCAGACTGGACGGGAAGGACATTTTCGTCGAGACGCATGGTAGAAGAGTGAGTTACGATGGCTTGCCTGCATCACACGTGACGATACGCGATATCAGTGATCGCAAATTCGCCGAGCGGGCCCGCGCCGAACTCGAGAGTCAGCTACGCGAGGCCCAAAAAATGCAAGCGATTGGCACCTTGGCGGGGGGGATTGCGCATGACTTCAACAATATCCTCACCATTATTCTTGGCAACGTTGATCTGGCGCGGGAAGACGCCAAAGATAACGCGCGGGAACAGGAAAGTCTTGAGGAGATTCGTAGGGCGGCGACACGTGCTCGCGACCTCGTCAAGCAAATATTGTCGTTTAGCCGTCGGCAGCCAACGGATCTTAAGCCTACCCCGCTGCGCCCAGTCGTTGATGAGGCGGCAAGACTCTTACGGTCAACCTTGCCTGCTCGATTATCCCTAACCACTCAAGTTGAAGCCGATCTGCCGCCGGTGATGGCGGATTCCACACAGATTCAGCAAGTCATCATCAATCTTTGTACCAATGCAATGCAGGCTATCGACCGGCAGGGTGGGGCAATCGAAATTTCAGTCGAATCCATCGTGCTAGATGACTCACTGGCGTCGACCCATCCTGACTTGGCGGCACTCAAGCAGAAGCAGCATGGCCCGATGCAGAGGCTGACCGTTCGCGATAACGGTTCAGGAATGTCTCGCGAAACTCTTGTGCGTATTTTTGAGCCTTTTTTCACGACCAAACCCGTTGATGAGGGTACCGGGCTAGGGCTGTCGGTGGTGCACGGAATTGTCGAAGGACACGGCGGGGCGATTACGGTTGAAAGTGAGCTAGGCGTAGGCACGACCTTCTCGGTCTATTTGCCGCTTTCCGTTACGCAGGAGTTGCTGCCCGTTGCCGAGCGGTCGAAGGAGACAGAGGTCGCAGCCTTGTCCGCACCGACTTCGCTACGTCTGCTCTATCTTGACGACGACGAGTCACTGGCCTTTTTAGTAGAACGCTACCTGCGGCGACGCGGGGTTCAGGTCACGGTGTTTACTGAACAAGTGGCGGCGCTCCAAGCGCTGAAGGAGAACCCATCGGAGTTCGACTTAGTCTTCACTGACTACAACATGCCGGGCATGTCCGGGCTGGAGGTGACTCACTCTGTTCGGTTGATAAGCCCCACGCTACCTGTTGTTATTGTCTCAGGGTTCGTTGATGAAACGCTGCATACAGAAGCGCAGAGCGCGGGCGTTACTCAAGTCGTATTCAAGGCCAGCGGTGTCGAAGAGTTTTGCGAAGTATTGGTACGCATGTCTAAAGATGTACGGGTAATGACGCGACCATGGCACGACACGCGAACAGTGTCGCACTGAACATACGATGATCATTCGAGTTTGCTAATCGTTCAGAGGTCGCGTACTTCGCAGCAGCAGGCGGGTCGGGAAGGTTCAGATTTTTGCTTCAACCACGCCGGCTGATAAACTTTGCGCAGCATTTTCGTCAGTTTACTGAGTCGAACAATGCTGCCGACGCCTGCTACAAGGTATCGCCTTGAGCTTCGGTCGGCCGCCCGCAGTTTGGAGGCAATCTACTGAATCTGCTTCCAAGCATCGTTTAACCCTAGCCAGAAGGCCTGATGTAGCTTTATCGCACCGGCATTGGTACGAACGGTCGGCATCTGATTGCCGTGATAACCAATGACCACGACCTTGCCGTGTAATGCGGATAGGGAGGTTTTGCCTTCAACCACATCAGCAAATGAGAAGTACGCAGTATTGTCAGCTCCACGAAATGTACTGGCAGACAATGTGATCTGGCTCTGAGCATCAAGAGAGATCGATTTCCCGCCGAGTCGAAGTTGTTTTCCCGGCACGATGTTAAGCACGGGGTCACCCAGCGCCAATGAAATTGCGGCGACAGTAAGAGAAGGGTAGCTGCGTTCAGCCAGTCGTTCAAAAGCAGGGACGCGGTCGGCGCTGGTGATATCGACAAAACCGACGTTGTGGGCGCGATTGCTAAGTATCGGTAGCGGCAGCCACCCGGATACACCGCTTACCGCAACTGGGCCAACTGGTACGGTGATTGCAAATCGATCGGGCAAGCGATTGGGTTTGGCTTCGCTGTCGTCGATGCGTGCTTGCAAAATAACTTTCGTTTTGCTCATGGCGCTCGCTAACGCGGCATCGCTTACCGTACTACTAGGTGCATCATAAAAAAACTTCAGCACTACGCCACGCACACCCGCAGCGGCGAGTTTATTGATCGCCTGCGCTGTTAATGCACGATCAACAGGGAAACCACCGTACTTTGCCTCACTCGCTTCATCAATCATCACTAGCGCAAAGGGCGATTGGGCAGTGACCGTAAGCGGTACCGCCAGCATCAACATCACGACAATATTGCGCAAGATTCTTGTAGTAATTAGCATCATCATCACATCTCTCCGATCGGGTTTCGCATCACACCAATACCTTGAATTTCAGTTTCCAGCAGGTCGCCTGGGTGCAACCATTCGGGCGGCTTGCGGGCAAATCCAACACCTTCGGGCGTACCGGTTGAAATGATATCGCCAGGTTCAAGAGTTTGCCCGAGCGAAAGATCATGGATAAGGCGCGGGATCTTGAAAAAGAGATGTTTGGTGCTCGATTGTTGCTTGACGACATTGGAAACACGGCACTCGACTCTAAGATCCGCTGGATCGAGCGCATCGGCCGTGACGATACACGGCCCCATCGGGCAGGTGCCGTCCAATGATTTTCCCTTGTCCCATTGCCCGCCGTGGCGACGCTGAATATCGCGCCACGTGACGTCGTTGATCACGGTGTAACCAAACACGTGCGACATTGCATCGGCTTCAGCAATGTTTTTGCCGGCCTTGCCCAGCACCACACCCAACTCTACTTCCCAATCCAGTTGGGTCGAGACATTGGCATCAAATGGAATGGCGTCATAGGGCCCGGTGACCGCAGTCGGCGCTTTGGAAAAAAGCACCGGCCACTGCGGCAACTCGCGGGAGTCTTGCATCGACGCGGCACCTTCGGAAAAGTGGTCGAGGTAGTTCCAGCCGACACAGAACACGTTCTTGCGCGGCCGCGGAATGGGTGCCTTTAACAATGCGCTGTTCAATAGTATTGGTGTTGTCTTGGGCGCGCTACTGATTTCGGCGAGAAGAGCCAACGTTGCTGCGCCTCCATCGATGATGTCGAGCATCGTTGTTAGATTGAGTGGCGACTGGCGCGCGGCGGCTTCGGCGGCCACGTCGATCACCTCGTATTTACTCAGCCAGATCCCGGTTCTGAGTTCATGAGTACCGAGCATCTGATAGGTGACAAGTTTCATGGCTTATCCAAACTGCTCTTCGAGTTTTAGCAATGGGTGTTCGACCGGCGACCAACGCGGGGCAAAGAATGATTCCACCACATCACCCCTAACCTCGGCCAGCGTGGCAGGACACCAACGCGGCTGATTGTCTTTGTCGATTGCCAGTGCTCGAATACCTTCCACCACATCCGGATGTTCAAAGGCGCGGTACATCATGCCAAGTTCAAGCCGCAAACAATCAGCCACGGATAGTTTAAGCCCGGCCTCAAGTTGCTGCTTGGTAACTTCCATCAGCGTCGGCGAACGCTTCAACAAATCTGCCGCTGTTTTCTGCGCCCAATCGGCCTCTGAGGGCTCGGTTTCGCCCAACAGCGAGGTGATGATCTGCTGCACGTTGCGTTTACCCGCAAAGTGTTTTTCTATCGCATGGTTTAACGCGGCGAGATTGGATGCAGGGGCCGTTGTTGCGTGGGCGGTGACCAATCGAACAACATCGTTCAACGGCGCGGCACCCCAACTCACTTCATCCAGCTGCCGCAAAAACGCTTGTTGAGCACCAACCGTCATGTATGTATCTGCAAGTTTTGCCGCCACCGCGTCCGCACCGTTGATCACATTGGATGTCAGCCCCAAATAAAGTCCCATCGCGCCGGTGGCGCGCGACAAAAAGTAGGTGCCGGCAACATCCGGGAACAAACCAATTTTGGTTTCGGGCATGGCCATCTTGGTTCGGTCACCGACGATACGAAACGTGGCACCCTGTGAAATACCCATGCCGCCGCCCATGACGATGCCATCCATCATTGCGATGTAGGGTTTGCCGGTCGACTTCAAAAACCGATGCAGCTGGTAGTTGAGTGTGTATTCGGTGATGAAGAATTCTTCATGCACACGTGGGCCGAGGCCGGTGATGCTGTTGTAGAGGCCGCGTACATCGCCGCCCGCGCAGAAGGCTTTTTCGCCACTGCCGCTTGCAACAACGGCATAAACGTTTGCGTCGTGCGCCCATTGATCAAACAGTTCCCTCATTCCATGCAACATCCCGAGCGAGAGCGCGTTAAGCGCCTGCGGGCGATTCAGCGTGAGGTGTGCGACGTGGTTACGGACCTCGACGAGGATGTCGTCGTTGGGTGAGTTATACATGACTTGAAAACGAAAGTCGTTTATTTGCCGGCATTTTCAGCCACTTATGCCTGAAAACGCCCGTGGATGTTAGGGTTTACTTGTTTTTCCAGTTCGGTTTACGTTTCTCGAGGAATGCGTTTACGCCTTCCTGCTGGTCTTCAAACGTGAACAGATCCATGAACCGCTCACGCTCCAACGCCAGCCCTGCCGTGCGAGGCACACCATTACGTGCGTTGTGAATAAGCGACTTACAAAACGAAACTGATTTTGGCGATAGGCCGGCGACGCGCTCCGCCATCTTCATCGCGGCATCAAGTGACGTGCCTTTCTCCACCACTTCTTCAACCAACCCGATACGTAACGCAGTTTCCGCGTTCACGCGTTCGTTGGTAAGGATCATCCGTTTGGCCCAGCCTTCCCCCACCAGCCAGGGCAGGTTTTGTGTGCCGCAGCCGCCGGGTAGCAAGCCGACTGCAGGTTCGGGCATCGCCATCTGCGCGTGGGTCTCAGCAATACGAATGTCACACGCCAACGCACCTTCGAGCCCACCGCCCATGCAGTAGCCGTTGATCGCAGCAATGGTGACAAACCGGGCATTCATCCAAACCTCAAAAGCCGCGCCAAAGGTATGGATGAAATGGCGTGCCGCCATAATGTTTTTTTCATCACCGCCTTGGAAACGGTTCAAGTCTGCGCCGGCGGAGAAAAATTTCTCCCCCTTGCCGGTTAACACGGCGGCGTAGATGTTGTCATCGGCTTCGAGTTTGTGCGCGAGGTCTTTCAGTTCGCTGAGTGATTCAGGCGTCCAAGTGTTGGCGGGAGGGTTGTTTAGTGTGACCACGCAGGTGTGGCCGACGATCTTTGTCTCAATCATTCGTCGTTCCCTTTTGTCATTCCGACCGAAGCGCAGCGGAGCGGAGGAATCTCATCTGGAAACACCAACGTACATCGACGGGATGAGATCCCTCATTGCATTCGGGATGAAAGTGAAAAAATTAGTCTTTCTTGTATAACTTAATGATGCTTGAAAAATCCAATGCGCCATTGCCCATCGTCGAATGCATTTGGTAGAGCTGCTGGGCGGCCGCGCCGAGCATGACAGGTTGCTTGGCGGCCTTCGCCGCCTCTGTTACCAATGTCAAATCCTTCAGCATTAAGTCCGAGCCAAACCCACCGCTGTAGCCGCGATTCGCTGGTGCCGCCGGCACCACGCCGGGGTAGGGGTTGTAGGTATCGGACGACCAGCAGCGTCCACTCGAGGTATTCGCGATGCTGGCAAACACGTTCGCATCCATACCAAGCTTGGTTGCCAATGCCATTCCCTCGGCGGTGGCGATCATCTCAATGGCCAGCATCATGTTGTTGCAGATCTTCGCAACCTGACCGTTCCCGGCATCACCGCAGTGAACGATGTTCTTTCCCATTCCTTCCAGAACAGGTTTTGCGCGTGCAAAGTTTTCTGCACTGCCGCCGACCATGAACGTGAGTGTCCCGGCTTCCGCGCCTCCCGTGCCCCCCGAGACCGGTGCATCAATCATCGCCAAACCTTTGCCCATCGCGTCCATCGCCACGTCGCGAGAGGTGTGTGGGTCGATGGTCGAACAGTCGATCAGAAGGGTGCCGGGAGCGGCTGAGGCAAGCACACCATGTGCTTCTTGGTAGACGCGTCGTACATGTGGCGAGGACGGCAGCATGGTAACAACAACATCAACGTCCTGCGCACACTTGCCCGCGGAGGTGGCAACTTCGCAACCGAGCTCGGCGAGTGGTTTGACCAACGCTGGAACGATGTCGAACACGTTTAACGAGTGGCCGTGTTTCAACAAATTGCGAACCATGGGGTTGCCCATGTTGCCTAGCCCAACAAACCCAATTCTCATTTAGTCCTCATTGATTGTGGATTTGCGGCGTCACGCGGCGTTGCGCTCGCTTGCCGTACAACTCGTACTGTCTGCGCTCGCGCGCCTAGCCTGACTTGCAACTCTGCAACCACTGAGGCGCTCGACTTCGGACATGAATTCGATACCTTCTGCTTTAACCTTGGCCACCCGACGGCTACCGGCCAAAATAGTCTGCGATCAACGCTCCAATGCCCACTAGGAACCCAATAAGAACGAGTATGGTCAGTGCTTTTCGCGAAGTTGATCTTTCTGCTGCCTCAATTATTCCGAAACACTGTGGCCCGATGAGGTAGCAAAAGAAGCACAACAACGCGCCTAAATTGGCAACGCCTTGCAGAACGCGACCAGACGCCAGCTGGGTAATCAGCCCCACGGACAAAAACACGCATATCGCGAGCACAGTCCAGCGAAGGATCTTCATGTCCGCATCTGTTGTATCTACACGCCACCAGTTTGAAAGCAATTCTTTCTTCATATCCGGCTCCTATTTGAGAGAAATCGTCGTATTCACACCCGTGCTCACCGCCGCATCATCAAACCACCGCGTCGTAATCGTCTTCACCTGCGTATAAAAGTGCACCGCCTGTTTGCCGTACGGCCCCAGATCACCGAGCTTGGAGCCGCGCGAACCGGTGAAGCTAAAGTGCGGCACTGGCACGGGAATCGGCACGTTGATTCCGACTTGGCCGACGTCAATTTCGTTTTGAAACTTGCGCGCTACCGCGCCTGACTGCGTGAAGATGCCGGTGCCGTTGCCATAGGGATTGGCGTTGGTCAGTGCGATCGCTTCGTCAAGCGTATCGACCGAGACGATCACCAGCACCGGCCCGAAAATCTCTTCGGTGTACACGGTGTGGTGCGGCTTCACGCCGGAAATCACCGTTGGTGCAATGAAATTACCGTTGGGGTAGCCATCAACCTTAACGTTGCGACCATCAAGATCAATCTTGCAGCCTTCCGCCGCGCCCTTGGCGATCAAGCCTTCGATGCGCGCTTTGGCTTGTTTGGAAATCACCGGACCGACGTCTGTTCCCGCAATCACACCGGCATTGACCTTTAGTGACTTTGCTTTTTCGACAATATCGGGAATCCAGTTATTGGCCTCACCAACCAGCACCGCGACCGAGGTCGCCATGCAACGTTGTCCAGCCGCACCGAACGCCGCGCCTACCAGTGCGTTAAGGGCTTGGTCTTTGCTCGCGTCGGGCATCACGATGGCGTGGTTTTTCGCACCCATCATGCATTGCGCGCGTTTGCCGTGCGTCGATGCTAGGTTGTAAACATGTTCGCCGACGTGACATGAACCGACAAACGAAACGGCCTTCACCGTGGGATGGGTGCAGATCGCATCCACAGCCTCCTTGCCGCCGTGCACCACGTTCAACACGCCCGGTGGCACGCCTGCCTCCATCGCCAGTTCGACGAGCATGTTGGTCGTCATCGGGTCTTGCTCGGATGGCTTCAACACAAACGTGTTGCCCGTGACAATGGCCATCGGGAACATCCACAACGGAATCATCGCCGGAAAGTTAAACGGTGTGATGCCCGCGCACACGCCGATGGGTTGGCGAATCGCATAGGTATCAACACCGTTGGCGACGTTCTCAGCCATTTCACCCATCGACAGCGAGCCAATTGCGCACGCGTGCTCGACCACTTCCAGCCCGCGAAAAATATCGCCTTCAGCATCCGGCAGGGTTTTGCCTTGTTCAGCGGTGAGACACGCCGCCAGTTTCTTCGTGTCGCGGCGGATCAACTCTTGTAGTTTCAGCATGATGCGGGCGCGCTGACCGATAGGGGCGTTCTTCCAAGTCTTGAATGCCTCGGCTGCAGATTTGACGGCTTCATCAATCTCGTCTGCGCCGCACATTGGCACCCGTGCCAGCACTTCCTGTGTTGCCGGGTTGACGATGTCTCGCCAGTCGGACGAAGTTGAGTTGCGCCACGCGCCGTTGATCAGAAGCTTGACGGTGGGAATCGCGTTGGGTTGAAGTACGGCAGCCATGAAGCGTCTCCTCGAGGTGTTTCGAAAATTATACGCTTCGGACTATTTTCGATTTTGGCAGGATGCCTTTCTGTAGAAGTACAAGACGTCCTAATGACGGGCGGTTTCGGCTGAAAAGCCTTGTAAACCCCCGTGTTTATTTGACTTTGACCAGCGCTAATCAGCAAAAGCAAATAGAACTGCATCCGCTGGAACCATCTCTCCGACCTGAAACGCCACTCGTTCCACCACTCCGTCACGCGGACTGACGATGGTGTGCTCCATCTTCATCGCTTCCATGATGATAAGCGGTTGTCCTTTGCTGACCTTGTCACCTGCGGCGGCCATGAGTTTTACAATGCGCCCGGGCATCATGGCCGTTAAGCGGCCGTCGTTGACGCTGGTGTCACCTTCAAAGTGATAGGGGTCAAACAGCGTCAGCGCCACTCGTCCGCTCTCGGTCAGGATGGTGATGTTGTCGCCGGCCTGAACGAAACGACAGGTTTTGCCGCTACCATCCAGCCGAATGTGGAAAGAGCCATCTGCGCGTTCAGTCCACGCAAAATCACATGCGGCGTCGCCGTGTTTAAAGCGCAAGCCCTCCCGGCTTTGTTCAACATGGCAAACAATTTCGTTTCCACCGGCATTGAATTCGATCAAACGTGACGCGACGGTATTGAGGCGCCAACCAGAGTTGTTGTCCCAAACATCAGGAGAAAGCGGGCCATCGATTTGTTCCGAGTGCAATATTCCCGCGCACGCTGCTGCCAATACAAAGCCATCAATTGGCGTGGGTTGCAGCAACGCCGTTTTGTGTTTCGCAATGAAACTTGTATCGGTCTCGCCGGCGAGGAAGGCCGGGTGGTGCAACAACGATTGCA
>Ga0315900_10003463_pt1 | contig 23074 bp, 26 predicted proteins | sample LakEriMetagenome_FD_203521 | JGI IMG/M metagenome (GOLD analysis project Ga0315900, IMG submission 203521) | Freshwater fungal communities from buoy surface, Lake Erie, Ohio, United States - Buoy 12 MA114 | ecosystem: Environmental > Aquatic > Freshwater > Lake > Lake biofilm | place: USA: Lake... | reverse complement strand
CGCGCCTTGGTCAGCTCGTCATCGGCCGCCCCGTCGATATAGTCGAACACGGGGAAGGGCAGGCGGGCTTTGGCCAGCCGGCGGAAATCATCGATATTGTGGCAATCGGACAGGCGCATCGTGGAGACAGGCCTGCCCGATTGGAGGCATGTTGTCGAGTTCGCTTACGCGAACTGCAGGCCGCCCGCCCCGCCTCCCCACCCGGCCACCATAATATAGTGGTACTATTGGTGGCCGGGTGGGGAGGCGGGGAGGGAGGTCTGTGCCACCGACAGGTGGCCGCAAGCAAACGCCGTTACTGCTTCTCGAAGGCAACCGAGATTTCGAGTTCCACCTCGTCGCTGACGAAGGGGATGCCGTAATTCACTCCGAAATCCGACCGCTTGATTTCGGTCTCGGCCTCGAAGCCGACGGTCGCCTTCTTGTTGAAGGGGTTCTGCCCTGCGCCGACGAACTCGGCCTCGAAGGTGACGGGCTTGGTCACGCCGTTCAAGGTGAGGTTGCCGGTGATCATCGCGGTCATCCCCTTGGCCTTGACCGAGGTGGAGACGAAGCGGGCAGGGGCGGGCGCGGGGCCGAAGAAGTCGGGCCTGCCGCCGTCCTTGCCTGCGCGCAGCAGGTGTTCTGTCAGCCCCTTGCTGGCGGTGGTGACATTGGCGACGGGGATCGTGACGTCGACCTTCGCGGCATCGGGATTGGCCGGATCGAGCACCAGGGTGCCGGCGACATCACCGAAGATGCCGAAATAGTCGCTGAAGCCGAAATGGCTGACTTCCCAGCCGATCAGCGAGTGGTTCGGATCGGCGGCATAGGTTCCCGCCGTGACGCGCGCTGGGTCCTGGATGCCGGGCATTTCGCGCGCGCCCTGCGCGGTGACGGCGGGGGCAAGGGCGGTGGTGCCTGCCACAAGGGCAAGTGAAGCGGCGGCGGCGAGGGTGGTGCGGTTCATCTGATGTGGTCTCCTCAAGGTCTGCAAGATCAATAACCGCCGCGCCGCGTTGGTTCCACCGCTTGCCGCGGCCCCGATGCGGTTCGGGACCTTGCCCTGCTGGTGCATCGTCCCGTCAGCGTTCTGCCGCACTATGGCAAGGCGGCGCGTTCTTCCGGAGCAACACGGCGCGGAGGCGCGATGGGCGCGTGGGTTACGGCGTCGAAGAGGGGGTTGCGCCTTCGCGCGCCGCTCAGAATTTCCTTCAGGAGCCGCGGTGCGGTGCGCAGGATCAACCCGAGCAGCGAGGTTTTTGGTAGGCCGCTTGCATCGCCGGTGGCGTTCTGTGTGAACAGGTGCCGCTCCCTTGCGCGCAGACCGCCGAGCGGCGCGGGGCTGCGGATCGCGGGGATGCAGATGTCGAGGAACGGCACCCGGTTGTTGGCAAAGCTGTTGAACAGCGGTGTCCCGCAGCATGCCGCAAACCAGCGCAGCACGGGCTTGTCGGTCATGTGCAGGCTCGCCATCCGCTCCCGGCCTTGCACGATTTGGAGCCGCGATCCGCGAAAGTTGAACAGCGCGAGGCCGCCGAGCGGGTCGAGCATCCGGTCGGCCTTACCGCACAGACGCACGAAGTCCCGGCAATCGGTGCAGTGACACACGACGCATTCCCCGTCGATGGGCGCGGGAAGGGCAATCCTGCCCGCCACCGCGCCGCAATCGCAGGCGAACTGTAGATCGTCGGTCACGCTCCGAATGACCCCCTCAGTTCCGGGCCTTGTCCACCAGCTTGTTGGCGCTGATCCACGGCATCATGGCGCGCAGGGTGGCACCGGTCTTTTCGATCGGGTGCGCCTCGGCGGCCTTGCGGGCGGCCTTGAGTTCGGGCTGGCCGGCGCGGTTGTCGAGCACGAAGTTCTTCACGAAACGGCCCGACTGGATGTCCGCGAGCACGCGCTTCATCTCGGCCTTGGTTTCGTCCGTGATGATCCGCGGGCCGGTGGTGATGTCGCCATATTCGGCGGTGTTCGAGATCGAATAGCGCATGTTGGCGATGCCGCCTTCATAGAGCAGGTCGACGATCAGCTTGGTTTCGTGGAGGCATTCGAAATAGGCCATTTCGGGGGCGTAACCGGCCTCGACCAGGGTTTCGAAGCCCGCCTGGATGAGGTGGGTGATCCCGCCGCACAGCACCGCCTGCTCGCCGAAGAGGTCGGTCTCGCACTCTTCCTTGAAATTGGTCTCGATGATGCCCGAGCGTCCGCCGCCGACCGCGCTGGCATAGGCGAGCGCGACGTCATGCGCGCTGCCGCTGGCGTCCTGATGGATCGCGATGAGGCACGGCACGCCGCCGCCCTTCACATATTCGGAGCGCACGGTGTGGCCCGGGCCCTTGGGGGCGATCATGATGACGTCGATGTCCGACGGCGCTTCGATCAGGCCGAAGTGGATGTTGAGCCCATGGGCAAAGGCGAGCGCCGCGCCCGGCTTCATGTTGCCCTGGAGATCATTCTCCCAGATCGCGGCCTGATGCTCGTCGGGCGCAAGGATCATGATGAGATCGGCCCACTTGGCGGCCTCGGTGTTAGAGAGCACCTTGAAGCCAGCGCCTTCCGCCTTCTTGGCGGTGGCCGAACCGGGGCGCAGGGCGATGGCGACTTCGGCAACGCCGGAATCGCGCAGGTTCTGGGCATGGGCATGGCCCTGCGAGCCGTAGCCGACAATCGCGACCTTCTTGGGCTTGATCAGATTGAGATCGGCGTCGGCGTCGTAATAGACTTTCATTTTCCGTCCTTGCTTTTGATTTGGTCGTCTCCCCGGCCTTGAGCCGGGGCCCCACTGCCTTCCTGTTTCGCCGAAGAAAGCGGGGTCCCGGGTCAAGCCCGGGAAGGCGGAGTTGTTAAACTTGTCAGGCCCCTTCGGCCCCGCGCATCATGCCCACGATTCCCGTCCGGCCGACTTCGACCAGCCCCAGCTCGCGCATCAGGGCGATGAAGCTGTCGACCTTGTCGGGCGGGCCGGTGATCTCGAAGATGAAGCTTTCGGTGGTGGTGTCGACGGGCCGCGCGCGGAAGATATCGGCGAGGCGCAGCGCCTCGACCCGCTTTTCTCCCGTGCCGGAGACCTTGATGAGCGCCAGTTCGCGCTCCACGTGGGGCCCGGCGGTGGTGAGATCGGTGACCTTGTGCACCGGCACCAGCCGCTCCAGCTGCGCCTCGATCTGGTCGATCACCGAGGGCGGCCCGTTTGTGACGATGGTGATGCGGCTGAGCGCATGATCTTCGGAGATATCGGCCACGGTGAGGCTGTCGATGTTGTAGCCGCGCGCGGTGAACAGGCCGGTGATCTTGGCGAGGATCCCCGGCTCGTTATCGACCGTGACGGCGAGCACATGACGCTCGGAGGCTGCTTCGGCAATTTTCAGGGGCATTGCGTCTCGTCCTACACCAGCGCCTTGGCTTCGTCGTCCATCGTCCCGTCGACCTTGTCGCCGTAGAGGATCATGTCGGTATGCGCCGCGCCGCTCGGGATCATCGGCAGGCAATTGGCATCCTGCGCGACGAGGCAATCGACCATCACCGGCCCGTCATGGGCGAGCATTGCGGCGATGCCTTCATCGAGCTCGCTTTCATCATGGATGCGGATGCCCTTCCACCCGTAAGCCTCGGCCAGCCGCACGAAATCGGGCAGGCTGTCGGAGTAGCTGTTCGAATAGCGGCTCTCATAGGTCAGTTCCTGCCACTGGCGGACCATGCCCATATATTCGTTGTTGAGGATGAACACCTTGACCGGCAGGCGGTACTGGCTGGCGGTGCCCAGTTCCTGGATGTTCATCTGGATCGAGGCTTCGCCCGCAATGTCGATCACCAGCGCGTCCGGATGGCCCAATTGCGCGCCGATCGCGGCGGGAAGGCCATAGCCCATCGTGCCGAGCCCGCCCGAGGTCAGCCACTTGTTGGGATCATCGAAGCCGAAATATTGCGCCGCCCACATCTGGTGCTGGCCGACTTCGGTGGAGATGATCGGCTTTTGCGCGTGGGTGAGGGCGTGGAGCCGCTCGACCGCCTTTTGCGGCATGATCATGTTCGGGTGCTTGGCCGAACGCGGCGGATAGGCGAGGCACTCGCGCGCGCGCCAGCCGGCGATGCGCGCCTTCCATTCGCCGAGGTCACGGGGGGCACGCGTCCCCCATGCCGCGACCAGCTGGCCCAGCACCGTCGCGCAATCGCCAAGGATGCCGAGATCGACCGGCACCACCTTGTTGATCGACGAGCGGTCGATATCGATGTGGATCTTGGTCGAATGGGGCGAGAAGGCATCGAGCCTGCCGGTCACCCGGTCATCGAAACGCGCGCCGATGCACACCATCACGTCGCAGGTGTTCATCGCCATATTGGCTTCATAGGTGCCGTGCATCCCCAGCATCCCGAGCCAGTCGGGATGGGTCGAGGGGAAGGCGCCGAGGCCCATCAGCGTCGAGGTGACCGGCGCGCCGGTGAGATCCTGCAAGCGGCGCAGCAGTTCGCTGGCCTCGGGGCCGGAATTGGTCACCCCGCCGCCGGTGTAGAAGACCGGGCGCTCGGCCTTGGCGATCAGCTCGATGGCCTCGATGATCTGCTCGGGCGGAGCGACCATCTGCGGGGCATAGCGGTGCGAGCCCGGGCGCACGAAGGCGCGGCGCTCGGAGGGGACGGCGATCTGGACGTCCTTGGGAATGTCGATCACGACCGGGCCGGGGCGGCCGGTGGTGGCGATGCGGAAGGCCTCGGCAATGGTCGCGGCGAGATCGGCCGGGTCCTTCACCAGATAATTGTGCTTGGTGCAGTGGCGGGTGATGCCGATGGTGTCGGCTTCCTGGAAGGCATCGGTGCCGATCAGGCTGGTGGGCACCTGTCCGGTGATGACGACCAGAGGGATCGAATCCATCCATGCATCGGCAATGCCGGTGATCGCATTGGTCGCGCCCGGGCCCGAGGTGACGAGCACCACGCCGGGCTTGCCGGTGGCGCGGGCATAGCCCTCGGCGGCATGGGCCGCGCCGGCTTCGTGGCGGACAAGGATGTGACGGATGCGCTCGTCGCCGAACAGCTCGTCATAGATCGGCAGCACCGCGCCGCCGGGATAGCCGAAGACATATTCGACGCCCTGCTCGATCAGGCACTGCACAAGGATCGCCGCACCGCTCTTGGGGGCGTGATGACCTGCGGCTTTGTCCGGCTTGCTGGGCACGGGAAACTCCATCGGGTTGGGCGGCGGGCCGAGAAGGGCGGCCCATGCCTGACAACAAAACCGGCCCGATGCAGGGGGGACGCATCGGACCGAGTGATGACGCCGCTAAAGATTAGAATCTGATAAGTCAACCCCTAATCGCGCAATAATGATGCGAAACAGGCCTCAATGTCGATATTTTCGGATTCAGATCCGGGCGTGATCCGGAGCCATTCCTCCGGGGTCTGGCGCCGGAACCAGGTGAACTGGCGCTTGGCATAATTGCGCGTGGCCTGCTGGCCGGCGGCAATCATCGCCTCGGGCTCGGTGTTGCCGGCGAGGAAGGCGGCGATCTCGGGCACGCCGATGGCGCGCATCACCGGCAGATCGGGATCGAGACCGCGCGCCAGCAGCGCCTCGACCTCGGCAATCGCGCCGCTCTCCAGCATCGCCTCGAACCTGAGGTCGCAGCGCGCGTAGAGCCATGTGCGATCCGGCAGCACCAGCAGCGGGTGGAGCGTCACCTCCTCGGCAATCCCGCCCGCCTTGGCGAGCTGCCAGTCGCCCAGCGTCACTCCGGTCGAACGCTTCACTTCGAGCGCGCGGGCAATCCGCTGCCGATCGCCCGGATCAAGCTCGGCCGCGCGCAGCGGGTCTTCGACCTGGAGCAGGGCATAGGCCGCGTCCTCGGGCAGGGCGCGCACCGTGGCGCGCACATTGGGATCGATCGCGGGGATCGGCGCGATGCCTTCGAGCAGCACCTTGAGATAGAGCCCCGTGCCGCCGACGAGGATCGGCACCCCGCCGCTTTCGTGGATATCGGCGATCTCCGCCTTGGCGCGCGCGGCCCATGCAGCGGCAGAACAGGCCTGAGACCCGTCCCATGCGCCGAACAGGCGGTGTTCGATGCCGCCCATCTCCTCTTCGCTGGGGCGCGCCGAGAGCACGCACAGATCGGCATAGACCTGCGCGCTGTCGGCATTGACGATCACGCCGCGCCGCCCGTCGGCCGCGAGCCGGTGGGCAAGGGCGAGCGCAATCGCGCTCTTGCCGCTGGCGGTCGGCCCTGCAATGAGCGCGAGCGGCTTTGCTGGAGAATTCACAATGCTCATTGCCCGGCTGATAGCAGACACAGCGACAAGGGAAACATCGCAGGATGTGCTGGCGCGCGCTTTGCGCGAAGAGGGCGTGGCCTTGGCGACGGCGGAGACGCTGGCGGACGGCGATGTGCTCGAAATGCGCTTTGCCGATGGCGATCCGCAAGTGGTGCTGGACGGGATCGACCGTGTGTTCGCGCCGGCCGACATGCTGGTGAGCCGCGGACCGATCGAACTGCCGCAGGTGTTTGTCTCGGACATGGATTCGACCATGATCGGGCAGGAATGTATCGACGAGCTGGCCGATTACGCCGGGATCAAACCGCAGATCGCCGAAATCACCGAACGCGCGATGCAGGGCGAGCTCGATTTTGTCGCCGCCTTGCAGGAGCGCGTGGCGCTGCTGGCCGGGCTGGACGAGAGCGCGATCGAGGCCTGCCTCACCGATCGCATCACCGCCACCCCGGGGGCAAAGACGCTGGTGGCGACGCTTTCCGCGCTGGGCTGCCGCACCGTGCTGGTGACGGGGGGCTTTCACCACTTCGCCGATCCGGTCGGCGCAATGCTGGGGTTTGACCGGGTGGTGGGTAACCGGCTTGCGGTCGAAAGCGGCAAGCTTACCGGCGGATTGCTGGACGGGATTGTCGATAGCGGCGTGAAGGCTGCTGTGCTCGCCGAGGAGGCTGCGGGCGGGCGCATCAGCCTTGCCACGGGCGACGGGGCGAACGACATCCCGATGATCGAGGCGGCGACTTACGGCTTTGCCTATCTCGCCAAGCCCAAGGCGCGCGCGGCCGCCAATGGCCGGGTCGATCGCGGCGATCTGACCGCGGTTCTGAGCCTCCTCGGCATTTCCCGCAGGGATTGGCGCGAGGGCTGAGAGGGCTCGGCGCTAGGTTGGCACGCTTCGTCGCAAAAAGGGTTTTGATTGGCGTACCGAATCGGTTATTAACACTCATGTAAGCAAGCGGGGCTATCAACAGCCCACCTTGAAGGACCTTTCGCATGACCCGATCTGCCCGCGACGCCTATACCGAAATGCATGCCGCTGACGGCACCGTGCTGCTGCACCCGGAACGTCCGGAAGCGAAGTATCGCCCGCTGCGCGCGGTGCGCAACTTCCAGAAGCTGATGCAGGACAAGGAAGATACCGCGGCGGTGTTCAAGATCTTCGAATCCCTGCCGTCGAAGGATTTCCTGCCCCGGATTGCTAGCCTGGTGCTGTCGGACAAGGGCGAGGAACTGCGCAAGGCCGAGCCGTGGCTCCCCGAGGTCCTTGACGATCACGCCGCCCTGCGCCGCACGCCCAAGGGCAGCCTTGCGCACGCCTATTGCGACTTCATGGAGGCCGAGGGGCTTTCGGCTGCCGGCCTTGTCGCCGAATCCGAGCGCAGCGGCCGTCCGCGCTTCCCTGATCTGGTCGAGTGGTACATCAACCGCTCGCGCGATACCCATGATCTGTTCCATATCCTCACCGGCTATGGCCGCGATGCGCTGGGCGAGGCGAGCGTGCTGCTGTTCACTCACGGTCAGATGCCCAGTCAGGGGCACCTGCTGATCGGCTATGCGGGCGCGGCTAACATCAAGAAGATGGCCAAGGGCACCAAGGCCCCGGTATTTGGCGCCGTGCGCGAGGCGCACCGCACCGGCAAGGGCGCACCGCAGCTGATCGCCCAGCCGATCCGCGAATTGCTCGCCCGTCCGCTGGCCGAAGTGCGCGCCGAAATGCGAATCCCCGAGCCGGTGCAATACCGCGAATGCCACCGCATCTGGCAGGCCGAGGGGATCGATCCCTACAATCTCCTCGCCAGCCGCGCCGCTCAGGCCGAGCCCGAGCTGCTCGCCGCGTAAAGGAGCCATGCCAATGTCGGTTCTTGATCTTCCCCTCGTCGCGAGCAATCGCAAGACCTCGGGCTTCCGGCCGCTGAAGGTGCTGCACCACTTCGGCAAGCTGATCGAGGACAAGGAGGACACCGAACAGGTGTTCCACATCATCGAGGCGACCAAGGGCAAGCGCAGCCATGCCCAGGCCCATGCCTTCATCCGATCGGAAGCAGGGCAGCGCTTCATGCGCGAGGGCGTGAATATCCCCGCCATGCTCGATGACCACGCGCGCTGGGCCGATTGCGGGCCGAACACGGTCGCGGCGCATTACATCGCCTTCATGAAGCGCGAAGGCCTTTCGGCTGCGGGGCTGGTGGCGGAAAGCCACAAGTGGGCGCCGCCCGAAAGCCTGCCGCAGGACCAGACCCAGTGGTATTTCGATCGTCTGCGCGACACGCATGATCTGTTCCACGTGCTCACCGGCTATGGCCGCGATGCGCTGGGCGAGGCGAGCCTGCTCGGCTTCAGCTACGAGCAGAACCACAATGGCGGGATCCTGTTCATCGCCTATGCCGGTGCGCGCCAGATCAAGAAGGTGAGCGGCACCAAGGCGCCGGTCTTTGCCGCGATCAAGGAAGGCCGCCGTCTCGGCCGCGCCGCCGCCAAGATTTCGCATCAGGATATCGCCGCGCTGATGCGCGAGGATATCACCGAAGCGCGCGCGCGGCTGAACATCGGCAAGCCGGAGGTCTATCGCCAGTGCCTCACGATCCTTGCAGGCGAGGGGATCCTCAGCGAGGAACTGACCCTCGGCAGCGCCACCGTGCAGCCCCAGCCGCAGGCCGCCTGAGCCTCAGCGCAATTCCTTGCGGATCACCAGCTTGAGGCCCGACCAGGTCTCGTCGATGGCGCACACCTTGGTATCGACCAGCCCGAGCGGCAGGCAGACCTCGCGGATCGTGTCCTCGGTGATGTCGGTCGGCACTTTCGAGGCCTGCTTGGGCCAGCTTACCCAGATCTGACCATCGGGCGTGATCTGGTGCCTGAGGGCGGCGAGATGCGCCTCCAGCAATGCCCGCTCGGTGACGAAGATATGCGCCGCGTCGAGCCCCTTTGCGGGATCGGCCACGAAGACCAGATCGAGCGCATATTCGTCGATCTCGTCGATCACATGCTCGGGCATGGCATCGAACCACACCCGCATTCCGTCACGCAGGGTCAGCTTCTTGACCAGCGGCGTGCCGGAATAGCCGCTGCTCACCGCCTCAGCCTTCCATCCATTCGGCAAAGAAGCGCTGGTTGGCGGCGCGAAGCTCGGTAAGCGGCACGCCGAGCACGCTATCCCCGCCGACCGTGCCGATCCTCTGGAAGCCGATCTGCGCTGTCTCGGCATCGCGCGTGCCCTTGGCAAGGGCTTCGTTCAATGCGGCAACATCGGGCACGGTGACGAGATAGCGGCCCTGATCCTCGCCGAACCACCCCTGGGCGGGGGTGTAATCGGGGTTGCCCGCCATGTCGGCCTCGGCCCCGATGCAGCCTGCCAGCGCCATTTCGGCGAGCGCCACGGCAAGGCCGCCGTCGGAGAGATCGTGGACCGCGTTGACGAGGCCGTCTGCGATCAGCTCGTGGATGATTTCGCCCGCATTGCGTTCGACCACGAGGTCGGTCGGCGGAGTGCGGCCCGCTTCCATGCCCTTGATGACGCGCAGCCACAGCGACTGGCCGAGGTGCGAGCGGGTGGGATCGGGCTTGGCCCAGAATTCCGGGCCGACGAGGTAGATCGCATCGCCCGCGTTCTTGAAGTGCATCGTCATCATCTTCGACAGATCGGTGATGATGCCGACCCCGCCGATGGCCGGGGTGGGCAGGATCGCCGAGCCGCCGCCGGTCGCCTTGCTCTCGTTGTAGAGGCTGACATTGCCGCTCACGATCGGGAAGTCCAATGTGCGGCAGGCGTCCGCCATGCCTTCGAGCGCATGGACGATCTGCGCCATGATCTCGGGACGCTGAGGGTTGGCGAAGTTGAGGCAGTTGGTCACGGCCAGCGGCCGCGCGCCGACTGCGCAGAGGTTGCGATAGGCCTCGGCGATGGCCTGCTTGCCGCCTTCATAGGGATCGGCAAAGACATAGCGCGGGGTGCAATCGGTGGTGATCGCGAGCGCCTTGGTGGTGCCGTGGACGCGCACCACGCCGGCATCGCCGCCGGTCTGGAGCGTATCGGCGCCGACCTGCGAATCATATTGCTGCGCAATCCACCCGCGCGAGGCGAGATCGGGCGAGCCGATCAGCGTGAGCAGATCCGCGCCGACATCATCGGTGGCAGGCACTTCGCCCAGCGGCTTGACGCCTGCCCATGCCGCATAATCCTCCTTGGAGAGATAGGGCCGGTCATAGAGCGGGGCTTCATCGGCGAGCGGGGCCAGCGGAATGTCGCACACCACCTCGCCATTGAACTCGAGCACCATGTGCCCCGTGTCGGTGACTTCGCCTATCACCGCGAAATCGAGCTCCCACTTGCGGAAGATCGCCTCGGCCATCGGCTCCTTGCCGGGCTTGAGCACCATGAGCATGCGCTCCTGGCTCTCTGAGAGCATCATCTCGTAGGGCGTCATGCCGGTCTCGCGGCAGGGCACCTTGTTCATGTCGAGCCGGATGCCCGCGCCGCCCTTGGACGCCATTTCGACAGAGGAGGAGGTGAGGCCGGCTGCGCCCATGTCCTGGATCGCGACGATCGCATCGGTCGCCATCAGTTCGAGGCAGGCCTCGATCAGCAGCTTTTCGGTGAAGGGATCGCCGACCTGCACCGTCGGGCGCTTGGCATCGGCATCCTCGCCGAAATCCGCGCTCGCCATGGTCGCGCCGTGGATGCCGTCACGCCCGGTCTTGGAGCCGACATAGACGATCGGATTGCCCAGGCCCGTGGCGGCCGAGTAGAAGATCTTGTCCTGATCGGCGACTCCCACGGTCATGGCGTTGACGAGAATGTTGCCATCATAGGCCGGGTGGAAATTGGTCTCGCCCGCAACCGTCGGCACGCCGACGCAATTGCCATAGCCGCCGATGCCCGCGACCACGCCCTGCACAAGGTGCTTCATCTTGGGGTGTTCGGGTCGGCCGAAGCGCAGCGCATTGGCATTGGCCATCGGCCGCGCGCCCATGGTGAAGACGTCGCGCAGGATGCCGCCCACGCCCGTCGCCGCGCCCTGATAGGGCTCGATATAGGAGGGGTGGTTGTGGCTCTCCATCTTGAAGATCGCCGCCTGATTGTCCCCGATATCGATCACGCCCGCATTCTCGCCCGGGCCGCAGATCACCCACGGGGCCTCGGTCGGGAGCTTCTTCAAGTGGATGCGCGAGCTCTTGTAGCTGCAATGCTCCGACCACATCACCGAGAAAATGCCGAGCTCGACAAGGTTCGGCTCGCGCCCCAGCGCATGGAGCACGCGCTCGTATTCCTCGGGGGAAAGACCGTGCTGTTCGACGATTTCGGGGGTGATGGCGGACATATGGGGACTCCTTGGCGCAGCCCCCTAGATTATGGATCGCCGAAGGCCAAGCCGCCGCGTTTCTGGAACCAGCGATTCTCCCCGACCCAGACCGCGAGCGCGGTGAGGATCGCGAAGGCGAGCAGGGCCTGGAGATAGAGGAAGATGCTGAGCTCGGTCGGCTGCGGGGCGAACCAGTTCAGCGCCTGAAACAGCAGCATCACCGCCAACAGCACCAGCGGCGGCCCGACAGGCCCGCGCGTGCGGCGCACGTAGAAGGCAAAAGCCCCGCCCGTCAGCGCCAGTTCGAGGGGCATGGCAACCGCCGGATGGTTCCACAGGCCAAGCCCGAGCTTGGGCGGTGAGCCGTCCAGCGTGAGGTCAGGCATGTGCACCAGCCAGTCAAGCGGCCAGTGCGACAGCACCACCAGCCCCGCCACGAAGCCCGCAAACAGGCTGCGCTGGCCGATCGCCACGACCAGCAGGCAGGCCAGCGCCCATGCGCCCGCACCCAGCAGGCTGTGAGTATAGGGCATGTGATAGAGGTCCATCGGGTTCATCACGCTCGCCCCCGGAGCGACGCGCATGCGCTCGACCCCGATGGTTGCGAGGGTGAAGAAGCCCCAGTCGACCAGCTGCGCGGCCACGAACAGCGTCCCCAGCTTCGGGCTGCGCGGACTGGCCGCGGCGGCAAGCAAGGCGGGGGCGAAGTGGCCGATGAACATCGCAGGCTTAGCCCGCTGCCGGAGCGAAGCGCAGCGTCACATAGCAGGCAATCGCGCTCGCCGCGCCCGTGGCAAAGGCACCCCACAGGATGTCGAGCACGCTGATATGGGTCGCCCAGACCTTGAAAACGGCCAGGCTGGTGAGATCGAAGGTGGCATAGCACAAGCCGCCCAGCAGGATGCCGTTGAGCATCGCCGCCTGCACCGTGCCGCTCTCAAGGCCCGGGCGCACGGCGAACCACATCATCCCGGCAAGATAGATCAGGTAGAACACCCCGGCGGCGGCCATGTTGAAATCCTTGGCCATGATATCGCCGATCACCGGCCGGTAGAGATTGCCCGCCGCCCAGCGCAGCCACATCGCGTCGAGCGCGCCAAAGGCAACCGCGGCTGTGCCGTAGGCGATGATCCATTTCGTCATGTTTTTCTTTGTCCCGGTTTGTCCCGCCCCGATGCGCGCAGCCTTGACCGGACAGGACAGCCGCGTCAATGCTGGCGGCCATGGACGAGGGCAACACCGCCGCCGCGCAAGCGCCGGACATTTCGCAGATGAGCTTCGAGCAGGCGCTGGGCGCGCTCGAACAGATCGTGCAGCAACTCGAGCGCGGGGACGTGCCGCTCGATCAGTCGATCAGCCTCTATGAACGCGGCGAGGCGCTGCGCCTTGCGTGCCAGCAGCGGCTCGATGCGGCGCAGGCGCGGATCGAGAAGATCGTCACCGGCGCCGATGGCCGCGCGGCGGGCACCCAAGCTTTCGACGCGGGTAACTGAGGGTGATGCTGGTGCAGACCGGAGGCTCCATGCTGGGCGATGCGATTGCGCGGGTGCAGGCCGATATCGATTCGCTGTTCGATGCGCTGCTGCCCGTGCCCGATGACACCAGCGCGCGCCTGATCGAGGCGATGCGCTATGCCGCGATCGGCGGGGGTAAGCGGGTGCGCCCGCTGCTGGTGGTCTCCACCGCCAGCCTGTTCGGCGTGGCGCGCGAGCCGGCGCTGCGGGCCGGTGCGGCGATCGAGGCGATCCATGTCTATTCGCTGATCCACGATGATCTGCCCTGCATGGACAATGACGATCTGCGCCACGGCAAGCCGACCTTGCACAAGGCCTATGACGAGGCGACCGCGGTGCTCGCGGGCGATGCGCTCCATGCGCTGGCCTTCGAGGTGCTGGCCGATCCCGAAACCAGCAATGATCCCTTTACCCGGGTCGAGTTGATCTCCACCCTCGGCACAGCCTCGGGCATGAGCGGCATGGCGGGCGGCCAGATGATGGACATGGTCGCCGATGAAGAGGGCGTGTCCTACGATCTGCCCGCGATCACCCGCCTGCAACAGCTCAAGACCGGCGCGCTGCTGGCCGCGAGCGTCGAGATGGGGGCGATCCTCGGCAAGGTGCCACCGCAGGGCCGCGCGCCCTTGCGTGCCTATGCCCGCGATATTGGCCTCGCCTTCCAGATTGCCGATGATCTGCTCGACGTCGAAGGCGACGTGGAAAAGGCCGGCAAGGCGCTGCGCAAGGACAATGAACAGGGCAAGCAGACCTTCGTCACCCTGATGGGGGTCGACAAGGCCCGCGAACAGGCGCGCGCGCTCGTCGATCAGGCAGTGGGCCACCTGTCGGCCTATGGCCCCGAAGCCGATATCCTGCGCGCGCTCGCCCGCTATATCGTCGAGCGGGATCGCTAGGGCTTTAGGCTCGCGAGAGAGGATAAAACCATGACACGCCGCGTCGGGATTTACCCCGGAACCTTCGATCCGATCACCCTGGGCCATGCCGACATCATCCGGCGCGGCTCCAAGCTGGTCGATCATCTGATCATCGGGGTGACCACCAATCCGTCCAAGAACCCGATGTTCTCCACCGAGGAACGCTTCCGCATGGTCGAGCGCGAGGTGGCAAACCTCGGCCTCACCAATGTCGAGGTGGTGGGGTTCAATGCGCTTCTGGTGAAATTCGCGCAGAAACAGGGCGCGAGCGTCATCATCCGCGGCCTGCGCGCCGTGGCCGATTTCGAATACGAATATCAGATGGCCGGCATGAACCAGCAACTCGACGACAATATCGAGACCGTGTTCCTGATGGCCGACGTGTCGCTCCAGCCGATCGCCTCCAAGCTGGTCAAGGAAATCGCGGTCTATGGCGGCGATATCGCGAAGTTCGTCAGCCCGCCGGTGCGCGAGGAAGTGATCGCGCGGGTGCGCGAAACCGGCACCAAGGGCGATTACTAGGCGGCTTTCCCGCAGGCTTTGTGGGCAGGCTCTGCTTCATTCATTGAAGTGTCAGCCCGGCATGGCTAAACGGCGGGGCAGAACGGATGACATCATGATCAAAGCCACGCTCAATTGCGCCCTCGGTGCGCTCCTCGTCGCCTTCGCCGGCCAGCCCGCGCTTGCCCAGAAGCAGAAGGACGATACCCCGCCGGTCGCCTTCGGGGAGAATGCGCCCGAGAAGGACGATGACGATGAAGCGGCGCCGGCCGCGGCCAAGGTCTATGCCGCGATCAATTATGATGTGAACGCCGATCCGGACAATATCTGGGTGCTCGATCTGTCGAACGGGCAGCGCGTCAAGATCCGCCTGATGGCCGACTGGGCGCCGGGCCATGTCGAACGCATCAAGGAGCTGTCGCGCCGCGGCTTTTACAACGGGGTGATCTTCCACCGCGTGATCGACGGCTTCATGGCGCAGGGCGGTGATCCCACCGGCACCGGGCAGGGCGGCAGCGAGCTTCCTGATCTCAAGGCCGAGTTCAACCCGATGCCCCACGTGCGCGGCACCCTGTCGATGGCGCGCGCTTCGGAAGAGGACAGCGCCAACAGCCAGTTCTTCATCGTCTTCTACCCGCGCTTCAGCCTCGACAAGAAATACACCAATTTCGGCCGCGTGATCGAGAACATGGAAGCCGTGGACGCGATTCAGAGGGGTGAGCCGCCCGCCGAGCCGACCTTTGTCGTCCAGGCCTCGCTGGCGAGCGACAACCTGCCGCCCCCGCCGCCGCCGGCTGCGGCCGAAGATGCGCCGATCTCGGCCGACATGCTGAGCGCGCCGATCGGCTAAAGGCCTTTCCCTCGGGCCTGCGCCGCGCTAGGCGCGCCGCCCATGAAGGTAGACCTGTTCGATTTCGAATTGCCGCAAGAGCGAATTGCGCTGCGGCCGGTGCATCCGCGCGATGCGGCGCGGATGCTCGTGGTGCGCGGGTCCGACGCGCCGTTCGAAGACAGGGGCGTGCGCGATCTGCCGTCGTTGCTCAATCGCGGCGATGTGCTGGTGTTCAACGATACCCGCGTGATCCCCGCCCAGCTCGAAGGCCGCCGCGCCGACGGGGAGGCGAAGATCGGCGCGACGCTGCACAAGCGCATCGACCTGCGCCGCTGGCAGGCCTTCCTCAAGAACGCCAAGCGGGTGAAGGAGGGCGACCAACTGGTGTTCGGCGGCGGGGTCACCGCGATTGCCGAGGCACGCCATGATGATGGCTCGCTGACCCTGTTCTTCGAGGGCGAGGAGCCGGTCGAAGTCCTGCTCGACCGCGCCGGCACCATGCCGCTGCCGCCCTATATCGCCTCCAAGCGCGGGATCGATGCGCAGGATCTGGAGGACTACCAGACGATGTTCGCGCGCGAGGAAGGCGCGGTCGCCGCGCCCACGGCCTCGCTCCATTTCACCCAGCGTCTGGTCGATGCGATCGATGCGGCCGGGATCGGGCGGGCGACGCTCACGCTGCACGTCGGCGCGGGCACCTTCCTGCCCGTCAAGGCCGAGGATACCGACGACCACCAGATGCACGCCGAATTCGGGCGCATCCCGCAGGAGACCGCCGACCGGCTCAACGCCGCGCGCGCTGCCGGGGGCCGGATCATCGCGGTCGGCACCACGGTGCTGCGGCTGCTCGAAAGTGCGGTGGACGAGCACGGCGTGATCCAGCCCTTCGCGGGCGACACGGCGATCTTCATCACGCCCGGCTACAAGCTCAAGGCGGTGGATGGCCTCATGACCAATTTCCACCTCCCCAAATCGACCCTGATGATGCTGGTCAGCGCATTGATGGGGCGCGAGCGGATGATGGCGGCCTATGCCCATGCTATTGCGCACAAATATCGATTCTATTCCTACGGCGATTCGAGCCTGCTGCTGAAGGATCAAGACCAATGATCCGCAAGATGATGCTCGCCCTCGGCTCAGCAGCTGTGATGTTGCCGAGCACTGCCGAGGCGCAAGGCGTGGCTTTTCCGAACGACGCCTCCAAGGCCCTGAGCGAATGTGTGGTGCTATCCACCACCGGTCGCGACCGCCTTGTGCTGATCCGCTGGATCGCAGTGAGCATCGGCTCGGCGAATTCGATGCAGGACGCCATGACCGTGAAGCCCGGCGCGAAGGAGGAGGCCGACCGTAAAATGGGGGTGCTGTTCACCCGCCTGTTCACGGTCGATTGCCGAAATGAAGCTGCCCCGCTGCTTAAGGGGAAGGACGACGCGGGCGTCGAGGCCGCCTTTGGGCAGCTCGGCCGGATCGCGATGAACGAGTTGATGGCTGATCCCCAGGTCGAGCAGAGCCTCACCGCCTTCGTGCAATATGCCGATCTCGAAGCGGTCGCCGAATTGTCGAAGTAGCATTCGGGGAGTTGCACAGGCGCACCTACGTCCCCACAAGTACCGGCATGTCCGAACCCATTCTGTCGATCCGCGGCCTGACCAAGACCTACCGCAACGGGCCGCGCGCGCTCGACAATGTCGATCTCGATATCCGCAAGGGCGAGATCTTCGCGCTGCTGGGCCCCAATGGCGCGGGCAAGACCACGCTGATCGGCGCGGTGTGCGGGCTGGTGCGGCCGTCGGGAGGGACGATCACCGCTTTCGGGCATGATCTGGCCAAGGACTGGCGCGCGGCGCGGGCGCGGATCGGCTTGGTGCCGCAGGAACTTGCCACCGACATGTTCGAGACCGTGTGGCGCGCGGTGTCCTATTCGCGCGGGCTGTTCGGCAAGGCCCATGATCCGGCGCGGATCGAGGAGATCCTGCGCTCGCTCTCGCTGTGGGACAAGAAGGACGCGCAGATCCGCGCGCTCTCAGGCGGGATGAAGCGCCGTGTGCTGATCGCCAAGGCGCTGGCGCATGATCCCGAGCTGCTGTTCCTCGACGAGCCCACCGCGGGCGTCGATGTCGAGCTGCGCAAGGGCATGTGGGAACAGATCGCCGCCTTGAAGGAGCAGGGCGTGACGATCATCCTCACCACCCATTACATCCAGGAGGCCGAGGAAATGGCCGACCGCGTCGGGATCATCCAGCGCGGGCGGATCATGATGGTGGACGACAAGCACGCGATGATGGAGCGGCTCGGCACCACCGAGGCGGTGATCTATCTCGCCGCGCCGCTTGGCGCATTGCCGCCCGCCATCGCCGCCTTCCCGGTCGAGCTGGCGGGCGAGGGCAGCCGGCTCGTCTATCGCGGCGGAACCGGTGCGGGCGGGGGCGCGGCCGAGGTCGCGCGGCTCACCCAGGCGCTCACCCTTGCGGGAATCGCCTATACCAGTCTCGACATTCACGACAGCTCGCTCGAGGATATCTTCGTCAGCTTGCTCGGCAATCCGGCGGAGGCGGCGTGATGCAGTTCAACTGGCTCAGCGCCTATGCGATCTACCGCCGCGAAATGGCCCGCGCCTTTCGCACCGCCTTCCAGTCGATCCTCTCGCCGGTGCTGACGACCTCGCTCTATTTCGTGGTGTTCGGCAGCGTTATCGGAGCGCGGATGGAGCCGGTGGCGGGCGTGCCTTACGGGGCCTTCATCATCCCCGGCCTCTTGATGCTCACCCTGCTGGGCGAGACCACCAGCAATGCGAGCTTCGGCATCTACATGCCGCGCTTTACCGGCACGATCTACGAACTGCTCTCCGCCCCCGTGGGCGTGGCCGAGACGCTCACCGGCTTTGTCGGCGCGGCGGCGACCAAGGGGCTGATCCTTGCCGCGATCATCCTCGGCACGGCACGGCTTTTCGTCGATTACGAGATCGCCCATCCGCTGCTTGCGGCCGGATATATCATGCTGGTGGCGGCCAGTTTTGCGCTGTTCGGCTTCATCCTCGGCATCTGGGCCGACAGCTTCGAGAAGCTCGGCATCATCCCGATGCTGATCCTCACGCCGCTGACCTTCCTAGGCGGCACCTTCTATTCGATCCGCGATTTGCCCGCGCCGTGGGACGCGATCGCGCTCGGCAATCCGATCGCCTTTCTGGTGAGCGGTCTGCGCTGGACCTTCTACGGCACGGCCGATGTGCCGATCATGGTCTCCTTCGGCCTCACGCTCGGCTTTCTCACCATCTGCGTCATCATCATCGCAGGGATTTTCCGCAGCGGATGGCGGCTGCGCGAATGACGTGCTGCGCGGCGGGTCTGCCAAGGCCTTTCGTCGAGCGGCAAGCACCGCCCGTCTGACCTGAACGGTTCTTGGCCGTCTTGTTCATTGCCGAGAAAGTCTATGATTCCTAGATGCTTGTCCATGCCGCACCCCCTGCGGCAGGCAACAGATAAGGACATGAGACATGAAGAAGACCGCATTCACCACGCTTGCGGCGCTGGGCGCAATCGCCCTTCCGGCGGCTGCCCAGGCGCAGTCGAACGACGAGCCCAAGGTCGAAACCTATGTCGGCGCCTCGGCCGGTATTCACGAGCTTGATCTCGGCATTCCGGGCGACAGAGCCGGCATCTACGGCGTGGTCGCTGGGGTCGATGTGCCGGTCGGCAAGACCTTCTTCGTCGGTGCCGAGGGCAATTATCACATCGGTGACGGCCCGATCGACAACGAATACGGCATCGCCGCGCGTGCCGGTGTGCGCGTGGGCGAGACCGGCAAGATCTTCGTGCGCGGCGGCTATCAGGAAGTCGATTTCGACCTCGTCAGCATCCTCGGCGGCCCCGGCCCGATCCCGCCGGGCACCGACACCTCGGATGGTGACTACCTCGTCGGCGCCGGCGTCGAGTTCGGCATTGGTGACAGCCCCGTGCGTCTGCGCGCCGGGATCGACACCATCGCCTTCAACACCACCCGCGCTACCGTGGGCGTGCTCTACGCCTTCTAAGGCCTAGCGCGCCTCGTGCGCACCGACAGGCAGGAGCAGCTTCTCCCCCCGCAAGCTGCTCCTGCCTTTTTTGTTGCGTGCGTGACAGGGCGGGCGTGCGGCGCTAGGGGCGCCTCGTCATGACGCCCCCGCGCTTCTCCTTCACCCTCCACGCCACTGACGGCAAGGCCCGCACCGGTGTGATCGCCATGCAGCGCGGCGAGATCCGCACGCCGGCCTTCATGCCGGTCGGCACGGCGGCGACGGTCAAGGCGATGAAGCCCGAGGCCGTGCGCCAGACGGGCGCGGACATCATCCTGGGCAACACCTATCACCTGATGCTGCGCCCGGGCGCGGAGCGGGTGGCACGGCTTGGCGGCCTGCACAAATTCATGAACTGGCAGCGCCCGATCCTCACCGACAGCGGCGGCTATCAGGTGATGAGCCTGTCGGAGCTCCGGAAACTCACCGAGCAGGGAGTGGAGTTCAAGAGCCACCTCGATGGCTCGCGCCACATGCTCACTCCCGAACGCAGCATGGAAATCCAGCGCCTGCTCGGCTCCGACATCGTCATGGCCTTCGACGAATGCCCGCGCGCCGACCGGCCGCGTGACGAGATCGCCGCTTCGATGGAACTCTCGATGCGCTGGGCCAGGCGCAGCCGCGAGGGCTTTGATAGCGGCGAGGAACACGCCGCCCGCGCGGCGCTTTTCGGCATCCAGCAGGGCGCGCTGCACGAAGACCTGCGCCGCATCAGCGCCGACAAGCTCACCGAGGTGGGCTTCGATGGCTATGCCGTGGGCGGGCTCGCGGTGGGCGAGGGGCAGGAGGCGATGTTCGGCGTGCTCGACTATGCGCCCGACATGCTCCCCGCCGATCGCCCGCGCTATCTGATGGGGGTGGGCAAGCCCGACGATCTGGTCGGCGCGGTCGAGCGCGGGATCGACATGTTCGATTGCGTGCTCCCGACCCGCTCGGGCCGCAACGGGCAGGCCTTCACGTGGAATGGGCCGCTCAATCTGAGGAACGCGCGCTTTGCCGAGGATACCGGCCCGCTCGATGATCGCTGCACCTGTCCGGTCTGCACCACCTACAGCCGCGCCTATATCCACCACCTCGTCAAATCGGGCGAAATGCTCGGCGCGATGCTGGTGACCGAGCACAACCTGAGCTTCTATCAGGCGCTGATGCAAGGCATGCGCGATGCCATCACCGCAGGACAATTCGCCAGCTTCGCCAGAGACTTCCGTAGCGATTACCTCCACAAGAAGGCTTGAATCCGGCGCGTGATGAGTTAGGCTGTCCCTGTCGCAGAAGGCACGGGGGGCATCATGAAACCGATTTCGCAGCGGCTCGCATTGCGGGCACGGTCAATGCTGCTTGCCGGAAGCATTCTGGCGGTTCTGGGGCATGGCCCGCTGGCGGCTCAGGATACCTCAGGCAAGGAAGACGTGGCCGCCACCGCGCTGGCCTTCGGCGCGCGCGAATCCGTTCTCGATATCAGCCTGTCGCCTTCGGGAAACAAGATTGCCTATATCTCGGGCGGGCCCGACCATTTCGAGATCGTCAGCGTCATCGATCTGGGCGGCGATGCCAAACCGCGAATGATCCTTGCCAACCGCGAGAAGGACACGGATCTGGACTGGTGCGAATGGGCCACCGACAGCCGGCTCCTGTGCCAGTTGTCGGGCATGGCCCAGGGGCAGCCCGGGGTCCTGCTGCCGTTCGACCGGATGTTCGCGCTCGACGATATCGGGACCAACATCATCCAGATCAGCCGCAACCAGTCGATCTTCGCCACACGTGCGTTGCAGGATGGCGGGGATGTGATCGCGCTCGATGCCAGCACCGAGCAGGGCCAGATTGTCATGACCCGCCAATATGTGCCCGAAGCGGATACGGCATCGCGCACCTTCAAAGACACCGAGGGCCTCGGCGTCGATCTGGTCGATATCGTCACGGGCAAGCGCCGGGTACTCGAACGCCCCGACGAGATGGCGGTGCGCTACGTTGCGGACGAGGCTGGCCGGGTGCGGATCAAGATTCGTACGCTGCGCGACAATATCGGCCGGCTCACGGGCGAGCGGCGCTATTTCTACCGCGGCACCGCCACAAATGACTGGCTCGGGTTCGACAATCTGACGATCGACGGCGCGCCGGTCCGCGCATTCGCGCCGGTGGCGGTCGATAGCAGCCGCAATGTTGCCTACGGCTTCGTCACCAAGGGCGGCTATGACGCGATTGCCGAGTTCGCGCTGGATGGCACCGGCATCGGCAAGCTGGTCATGGCCCGCGCCGATGTCGATGTGGATGCGCTGATCCGTATCGGGCGCAAGCGCCGCGTGGTGGGCGCAAGCTATGCCACCGAAAAGCGCGAAATCGCCTATTTCGACGAGAATCTCGCCCGGCTCGCCAAGGCGCTGGGCAAGGCCTTGCCCGATCAGCCGATCGTCAACATCGTGGGTGCCAGTGCGGATGAAAGCCGCCTGCTGATGATCGCATCGAGCGACACCCTGCCGGGCATGACCTATCTGTTCGACAAGGCGACGCGCCAGCTTGAACCGCTGCTGCCGGTGCGCAATGCGCTGGTGGGGCGGACGATGGGGGCGATGCGCCCCGTCACCTTTCCGGCGCGCGACGGGACCATGATCCCGGGATACCTCACCCTGCCGCATGGTTCGGAGGGCAAGGGGCTGCCGGCCATCGTCCTGCCCCACGGCGGCCCTGCGGCGCGCGACGAATGGGGGTTTGACTGGCTGGTGCAATTCCTCACCGCGCGCGGCTTTGCCGTGCTCCAGCCCAATTACCGCGGGTCATCGGGCTATGGCGAGGCGTGGTATGGCCGTAACGGCTTCAAGGCGTGGGATGTGGCGATCGGCGATGTCAATGATGCCGGCCACTGGCTGGTCAAGGAAGGCATCGCGCGGCCCGATCAGCTCGCCATCCTTGGTTGGTCCTATGGCGGCTATGCCGCGCTGCAATCGCAGGTGCTCGATCCGGCGCTCTACAAGGCGGTCGTGGCGATCGCGCCGGTGACCGACCTGTCCTACATCATCGAAGACGCGCGCGATTACACCAATTCCAAGGTGGTACGCGAATTCATCGGCCAGGGCCCGCACGTGAGCGAAGGCAGCCCGCGCCGCTTTGCCGAGCGGTTCCAGGCGCCGGTCGCGCTGTTCCACGGCACGCTCGATATCAATGTCGAAGTGCGCCATTCGCGCGGCATGGAAAGCGCGCTCAAGGGGGCGGGCAAGCAGGTGCTCTACCGTGAATATCCCGATCTCCAGCACGATCTCGGCGACAGCAAGGTGCGGGTCGACATGCTGACCGATATCGGGCGCTTTCTCGATGAGGCGCTGAAGCGCAACTGAAGCACTCGACAAATCGCCCCTCCAGCCTCTAGGGCGGGCGCCATGAGTGATAGACCCCTTGCCCCCGAGGATTGCACCACCATGGCCGAGGTGCGCGCCGGGGTGGATGCGCTGGACCGCGAGTTGGTGGCGCTGTTGGCGACGCGCTTCGGCTATATGCGCGCAGCCGCCCGCATCAAGGCCAGCCGCGATGCCGTGCGGGACGAGGCGAGGAAGGCCAGCGTCATCGCCGCCGCCGTGGCCGAGGCCGAAGCGCGCGGGATTCCGGGCGATGTCGTGGGCGATATCTGGGAACGGCTCGTCGAAGGCTCGATCGCCTACGAATTCACCGAATGGGACCGGATCAGGGACTAACCCTTCCTGCGGCTGAGAAAGCGCGCCAGC
>Ga0315900_10003462_pt1 | contig 23080 bp, 14 predicted proteins | sample LakEriMetagenome_FD_203521 | JGI IMG/M metagenome (GOLD analysis project Ga0315900, IMG submission 203521) | Freshwater fungal communities from buoy surface, Lake Erie, Ohio, United States - Buoy 12 MA114 | ecosystem: Environmental > Aquatic > Freshwater > Lake > Lake biofilm | place: USA: Lake... | reverse complement strand
GCCAGCGCCTGCAGCACATGGAGGTGAGCGTGGCCGCCCCCCAGCAACACCAAGCGTTTCATGGGCGCAGCGTCAGGTCCTGCAGCCAGCCCAGACCGTGGCCGCCGGTGTTGTCGGCGTCCGCCCCCACCAGCACCGCCACCAGCGGCGGCACGGTGGCGGTTTCGTCGCCAAAGGCGCGCAGGAAGTCGGCGCGCAGGTCGCGCTGCTCCACCTGCCAGGCGCCCAGGGGCGATTCAGCGCCGCGCAGCACCATCCAGCGCATGCGCCTTGTGTGGGCGTTGGGCAACACGATGCCGGTGAGTCCGGGGCCACCTGCCGGTCCTCGGGCGCCACTTCCAGCGCCACCGGCAGCACTGGCAGCGCCTGCCGAGGCCAGCGGCGCCCACACGTAGCACAGCGTCGCCGCCGGCAGGGCCTGGCCCGAGGCAGCGCGCGCCACGCGCAGCAGTTGCCGCTCCACGAAGGGCACGCGCTCGGCCGGCATGTCGAACAGGGCGCAGACTTTCAGCGCCGCATCGTCGCCCGCCTTGGTCAGCAGATCGGCACGATCGATGGCGCGGTCCAGCCGCCAGCGCCAGGCGAGCGTGCGCGCCTGCGCACCGGGCCCCTGCACCGCGTGCACCAGGTTGCCGTAGCTGGCCGGCGACTCCACACGCCAGGCCGGGCGGCCGTCCACCTCCCGCAGGTCGAACCTGGTCTGCGGCAGCTTCTGCGCCGGCAATGGCGCCGAGACCCAGGCCGCCGCGCCCAGCGGGGCCAGCAGGGAAGCCCCCGCAGCAGATGGGCCGTCGCCTGCAGGACTCTGGGCCTCGGCGGTGCAGGCTCCAACGAGCAGCGCCGAGGCGGCCCATGCCCGAAGTGCCGGCTTCATCCACGCCTCCAGGCATGGAAGCGCTCCACCCAGCGCAACAGGCCCTCTGGCTGGTGGGCCCGCTTCCAGGCCCCGGCCGCGTACTTGGCCGATTCAGCCAGCGTGGGGTAGACGTGGATGGTGCCCAGCACCTTGTTCAGCCCCAGGCCGTGCTTCATCGCCATCACCCACTCGGCCAGCAGCTCGCCCGCATGCCGACCCACGATGGTCACGCCCAGGATGCGGTCCTTGCCGGGCACCGTCAGCACCTTGACCCAGCCCGCGGTGGGGGCGCCCTCGCGTCCCGTGTCGGCCCGCCCTTCTGTTGCACCGCTTGCGCCGCGATCCACGATCACCCGGTCCAGATCGTCCAGCTCAAAGCGCGTCACCTCGAAGGGCAGGCCCTGCGCCAAGGCCTCCTGCTCGTTCAGGCCCACGCGGGCGATCTCCGGATCCAGGAAGGTGCACCAGGGGATGACGCGGTAGTCCACCTTGAAGCGGCGAAACGTGCCGAACAGGCCGTTCACGGCCGCGTACCAGGCCTGGTGCGCCGCTGCATGCGTGAACTGGAACGGCCCCGCCACATCGCCGCAGGCCAGGATGTGGGGGAACGTGGTCTGCAGATGCTCGTCCACCGGCAAGGTGCGCCCGGTGGTGTCGATGCCCAGTTCTTCCAGGCCGAAACCCTCCAGGCGAGCGCTGCGGCCCACGGCACACAGGATGCGGTCAAAGGCGATGCGGTGCTCGACGCCATCGTGCTCGGTCACCAGGCTCCAGGGTACAGACTCTCGGTGTGGGTTCAGCGGACGGGTCGGTGCCTGGTCCTCGTGCGGGCTATCAGCCCGGTACCGGTCCCCGGCTCGAAGCTGGGTCTCAAGCTCGGTACTTGCCTCCCCCTCAGTCGCTACTGGCTCGCACCGCAGCGCCCGGTGTCCGGTCAGCACGGTCACGCCGTCCGCTTCCAGGCAACGTCTGGCGTGACGGGCGGCGTCCTCGTCCTCCTTCGGCAGCAGCCGGGGGCCCATCTCTACCAGCGTGACCTGCGAGCCCAGGCGGGCAAAGGCCTGGGCCAGCTCGCAGCCGATGGGCCCGCCGCCCAGCACCAGCAGGCGCGGCGGCAGTTCGCGCAGGCCCCAGAGCGTGTCGCTGGTCAGCACGCCGGCCACTTGCAGGCCGGGCAGCGGCGGGATGAGAGGGCGCGCGCCCGTAGCGATGACGATGGCGCGCGTGGACAGCGTCTGTTTCTGGCCGTCGGCCTGAGTGATCTCCACATGCCAGGGGTCGACGATACGCGCCCGGCCCAGCTGCACATCCACGCCCAGGCCCTTGTAGCGCTCCACGGAATCGTGCGGCTCGATGTCGCGCACCACCCGGGCCACACGCGCCATCACGGCGGGGAAGTCCACCGCCACATCGGATGGCGAAACCCGCACGCCATAACGGTGCGCTTCGCGAATCTCCTGCGCCAGCGCGGCCGCGCGGATCAAGGCCTTGCTGGGCACGCAGCCGGTGTTCAGGCAGTCACCGCCCATGCGGTGGGCTTCCACCAGGGTGACGCGGGCTTTGACGGCCGCGGCGATGTAGCTCGTCACCAGCCCGGCGGCGCCAGCGCCGATGACCACCAGGTTGCGGTCAAAGCGCCGTGGGCGCAGATGACGCCAGGGGGCCAGCGCACGGCGAGCCTTCAGCGCCGACACCAGCCAGCGCCCGGCCAGCGGCAGCACCCCCAGCAGCGCGAAAGCCCCCAGCAACGAGGGCGAGACGATGCCCTGCAGCGAAGTGAGCTGCGCGAGCTGCGTGCCCGCATTCACGTACACCAGCGTGCCCGCCAGCATGCCCAATTGGCTGACCCAGGCATAGGTCCACACCCGCATCGCGGTCAGGCCCATCAGCAGGTTGATGGCGAAGAAGGGCAGCACCGGCACCAGGCGCAGGGTGAAGAGGTAGAAGGCCCCGTCCCGCGCGATGCCTCGGTCCACCTCGGCCAGGCGCGCGCCGAAGCGCGCCTGCACCGCCTCGCGCAGCAGGTGGCGCGAGACCAGCATCGCCAGCGTGGCGCCGACGGTAGAAGCGAATGACACCACCAGCGTGCCCAGCCCCAGGCCGAACAGCGCACCGCCAGCCAGCGTCAGCGGCACAGCCCCGGGCAGCGACAGCGCCGTCACCGCCACGTAGACGGCAAAGAAGGCCCCAATGACCATGCCGGGCCGCTGCGCGTACAGCCCGGCCAGATCGGCCTGCGCTGCGCGCAGTTGCTCCAGCGACAAGAAGCGGCCTAGGTCGAACACGAAGAAGCCTGCCACCGCGGCAGCCAGCACCAGCGCAAGAAGAAGCCGCGAGAAAGTGCGCGGGATGGCGCGTGAGGGGCTCTGGTCGGTCATCGGTAACGGCATGGTGCCACGACAGCGGGCTCCCCACCCGGCACGCGGCGCGATACGTCAGGGCCTCCTGGCGTCACCACCGGACAACACACGCCAGCCGAACCACACGCGGGTCAGCACCGTCAGGCCGCACAGGCCGGCAAACGCCAGCGCCAGCAGCGGAAACGCCTGCGGCCACAGACACATGGCCGCGAAGACCAGCAAGGTCTCGGTGGCCTCGGTCAGGCCGCCCAGGTAGTACAGGCCCTTGGCGGGGTAGGCCGTGCTGCGCAGCCCGCGGCGCTCGGCCAGCACTGCAAACGCCAGAAAGGTGGAGCCCGTGCCGACGAAGGCCGCCAGCAGCGTGGCCGCGGCCAGGGCATTGCGCCCGGGGTCGGCCCAGGCAAACGCGAGGGGGATGCTGGCGTAGAACAGAAAGTCGAGTGTGATGTCCAGGAAGGCACCGCGGTCCGTGGGCTGCGTCAGCCGCGCGACCGCGCCGTCAAGGCCGTCCAGCAGACGACTCAGGAGCAGCAGCCCCAGGCCCACCGCAAACGCCTGCCGCGCGATACAGCCGGCTGCCGCCATCCCGATGACAAACCCTGCCCAGGTGACCGCATCCGCACCAACGCCCAGCCGCACCAGCCCCCGCGCCCCGGCCTCCAGGCCCGGGCGCAACCGTGCGATGACCCAGCGGTCCATCATGCTGCCGCCTCAGACCCGCTCAGGCCGCTCCGTCGGATGACGAGACCCCAAGGGGACACTGGAGTGCCTTGCCAATAAAACTGTACGGCCTACAAAGGCAGACCGTACGTCGCTGGACAAAACAGACCTTAGGCGAACAGTCCGTTGAACCCTCCATCGATGCTATTCAAATTCACACCGGTCAGCTGCATGACGGTGATGCCGCCGTACTGGATCAACAGAGGACCAGCGCCGAACCGGAAGGCTGACAGGCCCGTCATCCCGTCGAGTGCGACCAGACGATCCCCTTCCGCCCAGTTGAAATCCGTCAAGACATCTCGGTCATTGTTGGTCCAGCTGCTCTTGAATGCGAAACGGTCAGCACCCGCGCCGCCAGTCAGGGTATCCCAGCCGAGCCCGCCGACCAGCAGATCGTTGCCCGCGCCGCCGACGATGGTGTCAGCACCAGCCCCTCCATCAAGAACGTCGTCGAATTCAGCTGTAAAGCCAGTCACCTTCCAGGTGCGGCCATCGTTATTGGTATCGCCACCGGTGGCGTTGCCGCCATGGAGCACGTCGTCCCCCGCTCCGCCGGAAAGCCAGTCGCCACTGTTGCCGCCGTAGAGGGTGTCGTTGCCGCTGCCGACCCATAGGGCATCCCGTCCATCCTCCCCGTAGAGGGTGACCTTTTCTTGGGTGCCCACGATGCTGTTCAAGGTCGACGTCAAGTCCACGATGTCGTCACCCGCACCCATGCGGAACTCTTCAATGCCCGACACCAGTTCGCCGGTACGGGCGCCGTTGTCCAGCAGCGCGAAACGCAGCACCACGTCGTGGCCGTTCGTGCCCAGCAAGGTGTCGATGCCCGCGCCACCGTTGTAGGTATCCCAACTGCCGCGGTAGAGACTTCCAGCGTGGTTGAGCTGGATACCGGAGTCGCCCGAGAACAGGCCGTCCTTGTTGACAGCGAAGGTGTCGTAGGTGATGCCGCCCGTGATGATCTTGCCGAAGGCGCGCTCGGCTTCAAACATCAGTACGTCGTTGCCGGCGCCGCCGTCCAGGATGTCGGTACCGGAACCGCCGGACAACACGTCGTCGCCAGAGCCTCCGTTCAGGGTGTCGTTGCCTTCGTCACCGAAAAGAATGTCCAACCCGATGGCATTACTGCCGGCGTCCAAGAAGTCGTTGCCGGCCCCACCGAACAGCACGTCCTCGTCATCGCCACCGCCCAGGTTGTCGCTGCCAGCGCCGCCGTTCAAGGTGTCATTGCCGAAGTCGCCGACGAGGGAGTCATTGCCATCGCCGCCGTCCAGCAGGTCGGCCCCGTTGCCGCCATTCAGGCTGTCATTGCCCACCTGGCCGAGCAGCACGTCGCTGTCATCGCCACCGTTCAGGGTGTCGTTGCCATCACCGCCCGCCAACAGGTCGTTACCCGTACCACCGATTAGGCTGTCCTCATTGGCACCCCCGTACAACATGTCGTTGTCTGCGCCGCCATTCAAGGTGTCATTGCCGGCGTCACCGTAGAGGGTGTCGTCGCCAAGGTCCCCGTTCAGGACGTCGTTGCCGTTCTCACCCCAGGCGTTGTCGGCGCCGGCGCCGGCGTTCACGGTATCGTTGTCGTTGCCGGCCCAGATGCGGTCTGCGCCAGAACCTGTGTTGATGAGGTCGACTCCGTCGCCGCCTCTGACCACCATGCTCTGCGACAGAGCCGTGATGTTCAGGATGTCATTACCGGCCAGCAGGTCGATCTGCTCCACATTGGCCAGCGCCGCCACGCCGAGCGTGAGGTTGTCGGCGCTTTCGGTGGCCAGCACCGTGTCCCAACCAGCACCGCCATCGAAGACGTCGCCGGAACCGGAGATGTACAGGGTATCGTTGCCGGCGCCACCGTTCGCGACGTCATCGCCGGCGCCACCGTCCAGGATGTCGTTGCCGTCGTCGCCGTTCAGGGTGTCGTTGCCACCCTGGCCGAACAGCCGGTCCGCACCTGCGCCGCCGAAGATCACGTCGTTCAAACCGCGGCCGTAGACCCGGTCGTCACCGGCGCCGGCATTGAAAGCCTTGGACAGGTCATAGCCGGCCTCCGCCGCCTTGGCTGCACTGGACGCCAGGAAGACGCTGTCGTGACCACCCAGCGCATCGTATTGCGTGCCCTCGACGTAAGTGCCAGCCTTCACGACATCGAAGTCCACCCAGTCGGTGTTCTGGCTGAAGAGACTGGGGCGTGTAGCTACACCTGCGCCGCCGGCAATGCTGGTACCGGCGTAATCGACGTAGAACTCGACGCGCTCGAAGCCGCCCGCGCGAAGCGCCAGCTGTCCCAGATCAGCCAGCGCGCCGTTGCTGTCAGAGTACAGCTTCAGGTTGTTGGCGTAATTCATGATCTCGGTGCGCAGCGCATTATTCTGAAAATCAGCGCTTGACACGTAGATGCGCAGCGTGTCACTGCCGGCACCGCCACGGGCGAGGTCGTAGCTGACGGTGGAGGAGCCAAAGGGTACCGAAACTGCGACGTTCTTGACTTCCTCGCCGTTGAGGGGTGTAGACGCGGCAAACTCGGCAGCGCTCATGTGGATATGCGCCACGATGTCGTTGCCGTTGCCGGCGTCGACGTTGTCGTAGCCAGCACCGCCGGTGATCATGTCACCGCCTTCGCCGCCAGTGAGCGTGTCGTTGCCAGCGCCGCCGTTCAGGACGTCATTGCCAGTTTCGCCGCTGATGTTGTCATCACCGTTGCCGCCAATCAGGTTATCGTTTCCAGCGCCGGCCACCACAACGTCATTGCCTTCACCAGCATCCACGTAGTCGTCACCGTCGCCGGCATCGACCGTGTCGTTGCCCGCGCCACCCGCGATCCAGTCATTGCCGGCCTCGCCGTTCAAGGCGTCGTCGCCGTTCTGGCCGTGCAGTACATCGTTGCCAGCGCCGCCGGCAAGGCTGTCGTTGCCTGCACCACCAACCAACGTGTCCTGGCCCGCACCGCCGTCCAGAGTGTCATTCTGGTTGCCGCCGTCGACATAGTCGTTGCCGTCACCGCCGGCCAGCTTGTCCGCACCGTCCTGCCCATACAACACGTCGTTGTCGGCGCCACCGTCCAGGTCGTCGTTGCCACCGCCGCCGACCAGCCAGTCGTTGCCTTCATCGCCGCGCAGCTTGTCGTCGCCGTCACCGCCGTCCAGCATGTCGTTGCCGGCGCGGCCGAAGATCGTGTCATTACCTGCTTGACCGTACATCCAGTCAGCGCCCCGGGCGCCCACCATGACATCGCTGCCCCAACCGCCGTACGACCAGTTGCGTTCCGTGGCAGTGCTGTTGTCGGCCAGCAAGGCTTCGGCGGCCGCGATGTCGTCTTCGCTCAAACCATCGCTCAACAGGGCCAGGAGGGAGTTGACATCCGCCTGGACGCTGGCGTTCAGGACGCCGGCGCTCATGATGTCGCCCCTGAGTGAGCGGCCGGCAAACATGAGGTCATCCCCTACGCCGCCGTCGAGGGTGTCGTCGCCCTCGCCGCCCAGCAAGAGGTCGCTGTCGCTGCCGCCGCCCAGGTAATCATTCCCGAGCCCACCGTTCAGCAGGTCGAGGCCCTCACCGCCGAACAGCGTGTCCTTGCCGGCGCCGCCGTCCAGGATGTCGGAACCGGCTCCACCGTTCAGCACGTCGTCGCCGTTTCCGCCAAACAGCCAGTCGGTGCCTTCGCCGCCGTTGAGGACGTCGTTGCCGTCACCGCCATCGATGATGTCGTCGCCGGCGCCACCGTTCACGATGTCACGGCCCGCACCACCCACGATGACATCATTGCCTGAACTGCCGTTGCTGATGGTGGTGGCCGCCACTACCACCTTCGCTGCTGCCGCTGCCGCCGCCACAGCGAGTTGGGAAATGGACTGAACAATGTTCTTGGTGCCGCCGGTGAGTTCCTGTGCCATGTTCTCTCTTCTTAGATGAAGGTTGAGCTCCGCATGCGACTGTGTGCTGCCGGCCTGACCAAATTTCGAAAGTTGCTAATGTCGCCCGCTCGGGCTTCTTCAGGACTCCTGCGATTCCAGGTTCCGCCACACACCGTCTGTCGGGCTGCCGTTCCGTTACTGTCTACCACGGCCCGCATGATCCGTGCCAAAAAAAAAGGGGGAGCCGGTGTCTTCTGCGGCAATCAACTGACAATTTTAGTCACCATGAACGCCTGATGCGTCTATTTCGGCGGTCACGGCGGCCAAGATGTGTCACCAGGGTGACGAGAAGCGTTCATGTCGCGTGCACGCCAGACCGATGACACCCGACCAATTTCCGCATGCTGGAGCAGTGTTGCCGGCCAAGCTCGGTTCCGAGCGCCACTATTCATCGAAGGCATCGAGACCGGACGAAGGCGTGGCGATGTCCAATCGGATTGGCGTCCAGAAATTGGTCCTGGGGATGCATGTCAAGATTGTGCGGATCCTGGATGGATCATCCCTACTTCCACTCGTCCTTCGTCGTGATCAAGCTCCAGGATTTGCAGGCCATACGGGCCAGCAGAATTCGGGAGGTATGGACCGGTATCAGCAAGGGCCTTGGATGTGCATGATGGCCTAGCCGCCGTGTCCCAACAATACATCCATCGCAAGATAGACGACGCAACAGGACTGGGACGCTGAGCCGGCAGCAGCAAGGGCTCCGCCACTCCGACCGGACTAACCAGCGGCAGGCGAACCCGTCGGCGCCGGAGGCCCCCACCCACCCCCGCCCGGCGTCTCGATCACGAACACGTCACCCGGCTGCATGGGCACGCTGCCGATGTGGGTGAGGGGTTCAAGGCGGCCGTCAACCCGCTCAACGCGGTTGATGCCCGGGGCGCCCGGCTGACCGACGGCCAGGCCGAAGGCCGGCACGCGGCGGCCGTTGGAGAGGATGGAGGCGGTCATCGGCTCCAGGAAGCGCACGCGCCGCACTCCCCTGTCGCCGCCGCGCCAGCGCCCGGCACCGCCCGAGCCGTGGCGGATTTCGTAGCTGTCCATTTGCACCGGGAAGCGGAACTCCAGCACCTCCGGGTCGGTCAGGCGCGAGTTGGTCATGTGGGCCTGCACCACCGAGGTGCCGTCGTAGCCGCCCGTCACCTGCCCGTCGGGCCCGGTCCAGACGCCCGCGCCGGTGCCGCCGGAGATGGTCTCGTAGTACTGGTGCCGCTCGTTGCCGAAGGTGAAGTTGTTCATCGTGCACTGGCTGGCGGGCATCAGGCCCAAGGCACCAGAAAACGTACGACACCTTGGCCATGGTCACGGCCTTGGTCGCGTTGAAGTCGTGAGGCAATTGCGCGCTGGAGCCGGTGAAGTCGATGGTGGGCTTGCACGCCATACCGCCTAAGGTCACGCGCAAGCCAACGTAGGCGCCGACCATCATCCAGCCACCGCCAGGTCGAAGCCGGGGTCCAAACTGGACATCGCCAGCGCCCGCTCGACGCGTGTACGGTCGCGACCCTGGACGCGGTAGAGCACGTCGCCGGGTTCGACGCGCTCACCCACCCGGCGCAGCAGGTCGACGCCGGCCAGGGGGTCGTCCGGCGCGCCAGCGGTGCGGGCGATGGCGCTGATGGCCTGGGCGCGGATATGGGTGATGGCGCCTGGGCGTGCTGCGGCGATGTCTTGATGGATAAGGGACGAGGCGTCGGGCGGCTCTCGCCGACCCTGGGCGTCAACGATGGCGTCAAGCGCGGCGCGAGCGGCGCCACTTTGTAGCAAAGCCAGCGCGCGGGTCTCGGCCCGGGCCTCGTCACCATTCATGGCGGGGTCAAGGGCAATGATGCGGCTGGCGAAGAACAGCGATTTCTCACGCAAGTCGGCCGGGGCGGTCGGGTCGCCGTTCAGCACCTGCAGCACGTCGCGCACCTCCAACGCCGGGCCGATGCCGCGGCCGATCGGCGCGCTGCCGTCGGTGGGGTGGGCGCGCACCGTCATGCCCAAGCGCGCGCCCAGCGATTCGAACACCGATGCCAGTGCCTGCGCATCCTGCAGGCTGCTGACCTTGCCACCCGGCGCGTAGGGGATGTCCACCACGACATGCGTGGCGCCGGCCGAGTGCTTCTTCGAAAGGATGGAGGCAACCGACCAGCGCCGGGTGTCCAGGTGCAGCGGCCGCTCCAGCCGGTGCATGGCCTCGTCGAGCACCGAGTGGTTGAGCCGTCCGTTCCAGGCGATGCATCCGTGCGCCCGCGCCACGCAGGCCTGCAATTCGTCGCGCGTCAGGTCCACGCGGGCCAGCACCTCCATGGCATCCGCTGTGCCCGACGCCGAGGTGATGGCGCGCGAGGACGTCTTGGGGATCGGCAACCCGTGCGCCGCGACGATGGGAATGACCACCATCGTCACACGGCTGCCTGCCGTGCCGCCCAGAGAATGCTTGTCGACGACGATGGGGCTGCCCCAGTCGACGCGGGGCATGAGACCGGCGCGCCAGCGCGCCACGGCCAGCAATTCCTCATCGTCCAGGTCGTTGGCGCAGGCCACCAGCAGCGCGTCGCGCAGGCCGTTGTCCAGCGAGCCCGACACCAGCGCGCTCAACACCCCCTCGATGGCGTCAAGATCGAGCCGTCCCCCGTTGATCTTGCGCCGCGCCAGAGCCTGGGGTGATGGACGGCCACCCGATGAGGCCATCAAGCCCGTCGAGATTTGCTCTCGTGGCCAACCTGGGCGGCCTCGCCACGCCGTCTGCTCGGTGGAACCTCCAGACGACCCTTCGAGATGACCCAGGATCAGCGCCTGGGCTCGCGAGACGCCGATGTCCAGGGTCAGGTCATTGGACACGCTGAGAAGCGGCACACCGTCCGGGTAGGCCGCGCGCGGACGGGCGATCCGCCCGGCGATGTCCTGCGCCGTCTCGCGGCCGCGCGCGCGCAACCGTGCCGCGATCACATCGGGTGGCGCATCGATCTCCAGTACGGCCAGATTCGGCACGCGCCCGACCAGCCCAGCCACGACCCCACGCGAGGCATTGGCGAGCACGTGCCGGCCCGCCCGGAGCTCGTCGCGCAGCGCAGCCGGCAAGCCGTAGGCCAAGCCGTGAGCACGCCAGCTGACCAGGAACTCGCCGGATGCCTCCAGCGCCTCGAATCGCACCAGATCGCAGGCCTCATGCGCCTCGCCTCCGGCGTCCGCCGGTCGCGTAATGACGCGGCGGGCAAAGACGAACCATGCCGGGTCGAGCATGGCGCGCAGGCCGTCGAGCACGCTGTCCTTGCCAGCGCCGCTGGGACCAACGACGAGGAATAGCGTGCCAGGCACTGGCCCGGCCACCGCAGCCAACCCCGCCAAGGTCATTCGTCGAGCCCGATGTCCAGCGCCGGGGCGCCCTGGGTGATCTTGCTGGTGGAGATGTAGTCCACGCCCGTCAGCGCCACGTCGCGGATGGTGTCGAGACGGATGCCTCCGGAGGCTTCGATCTTCGCGCGGCCGCCCACAAGGGCCACCGCCTCGCGCATCTGCGCCAGCGGCATGTTGTCCAGCATGATGACGTCCACCCCGGCCTCCACCGCTTCACGCACCTGATCGAGCCGGTCGCACTCAACCTCCAGCTTGGTCAGCACGGGTAGCTGCTCTCGTACACGGGCCACGGCGCGGGCGATGCTGCCGGCGATGGCGATGTGGTTGTCCTTGAGCATCACACCCTGATCCAGACCCAGGCGGTGGTTCAGGCCGCCGCCGCAGACCACCGCGTGCTTTTCCAGCATGCGCAGGCCCGGCGTGGTCTTGCGGGTGTCGATCAGGCGGGCCTGGGTACCCTGGATCTCCTGCACGTAGCGCGCCGTCAGCGTGGCGATACCGCAAAGGCGCTGCAGGATATTGAGCGCCGTGCGCTCCACGGTGACGATGCTACGGGCCGAACCCGACATCGTCATCAGCCGGGCGCCCTGCTCCACCCGCTGACCGTCACGCACCAGCACCTGCAGCGCGAGTTTGGAGTCGTAGCGGCGGCCGATCATCTCGGCAATCTCGATGCCGGCGATCACCATCGGCTCGCGCGCATTCATGTGCAGGGTGGCTTGGGCATCTTCGTCCAGCATCAGCTGCGCCGTGAGGTCGTAGTGGCCGACGTCTTCGGACAGCCAGAGATCGATCAGCCTGTCGATCTGGAAACGGTCATACATGCAAGTTCTCCAGGAGGGATGGGAATGGGTTCAGGGGTGTTGTGCGGCAGGCGAACGCAGGCGCCAAGCTACCAAGCTGGCCAACAGGGCGCCGGCCACGAGGTTGAGCAGGTCCGAGGGCACGAAGAGCCCTACAGCCAGCGCCAGCAGAGCCAGACGCACCGCCATCGACAGCGGACCGCGCCACCAGCCCTCGGAGGCGATGGTCATGGCCAGCGCACCCGACGCCACCGTGGCGACGGCCAGGCCGATGTCCGCCGGGCTGCCAATTCCCAACAGGCCGGGCTTGTTGATGAAGACGAGCGGCACCACGAAAGCCACCGCGGCGACACGACAGGCGGCGACGCTGATGGCCAGCGGGTTGGCGCGGGCGATGGAGGCCGCCGCGAAAGAGGCCACGGCCACTGGCGGGGTGATGGCCGACACCGCTGCGTAGTAGACGATCAGCAGATGGGCCGGCAGCGTCTCGATGCCCAGCGAGATCAGGGCCGGTGCAGCCAGCACCGCCGACAAGGCGTAAACGGCGGGCACTGGCATGCCCATGCCCAGCACTATGATGACCATGACGGCCGTCAGCACGGTCAGCAGATGGCTGCCCGAGGCCAGCAGGAACAGACCCGAGCTGATCTTGCCGCTCAGGTCGGTCATGGACAACGTGCCCACCACCAGGCCGGCCACCGCGCAGGCAACCCCGACAACGACGATGCGCTGCATGCCCTCCACAAGTCCGCGGCCGACGGTGGAGACAATGCGCAGCGGATGACGCTCGCGCCACAGGACGATGGGCACCAATGCTGCACAGGCCAGCGCACCTGCAAAAGCCGGTCGATTCAAGGCCACCACCCCCCAAGCAATGGTCACCAGCGGCACCAGGTAAATCCACTGGCCAACCAGAACGTCACGCAGTCGCTCGATACGGCCCTCGTCCAGCGGCCGAAGACCTTCGCGATGGGAGGCGAGCGCCACGGACAGATAGACGCACAGGTAGTACAACAGCGCCGGCACTATGGCCGCCAGCGCGATCCTTCCGTAGGGTATGCCGGTGAAATCCGACATCAGGAAGGCGGCCGAGCCCATCACCGGCGGCAAGATGGATCCGCCGGTGGAGGCTGCTGCTTCGATGGCTGCCGCCCGCACCGGGGTCAAGCCAGTGCGGATCATCAGCGGGATGGTGAAGGAGCCGGTCGTCACGACGTCGGCAGTGGGCGACCCCGACACCGAGCCGTAGAGCCCCGACGACACCACCGCCACCTTGGCCGGCCCGCCCACTTGGCGGCCGACCAGGGCGTTGGACAACCGGTGAAAGAAGTCCGCGCCGCCGAAGCGGTCCAGCAGCGCGCCAAACAGCACGAAGACGAACACCAGGTAGGCTGCCACCTCCAGGGCCGGGCCGAACAGCCCGTTATTGCTGAAGACCAGTTGGTCGATCATCTCGGGCAGGCTCATGCCGCGGTGCGAGAAGGCACCGCTAAGACGGCTGCCGCCCACTGCGTAGACGAGGAACAGGCTGACCAGCAGCACCAGCGTCACACCGATAGTGCGGCGCGTAGCCTCGAGCACCAGCAGTATCAGCGCCAGCGACACGGCGATGTCGGTGGTAGTCAGCGGGTCGATAACAGGCAGGCGCTCCTTGTGTACCTCCTGCATCAGCACGAAGTAGGCGCAACAACCCGCCGACGCCAGCGCCAGCACCCACCCTGCCACGCTATCGCGCGTGGGGCGGCGGGCGTTGCCCGTGGTGTGCAGGAAGGCCAGCACCAGCACGCCGCCCAGGAACAGATATAGACCCAGCGCCTCGTCGACGTAGACGCCAGCTGCCACGGCGATGAAGCCGACGGCCAGGATAAGTGAGACCGCCGCGCTAACCGCCCGGCCGGCGGCGCTGAGCTCGCGCGATCGGCCTGCACCGATGTGGGCGAGCCAGCTCAAGAGCAACCCCCGCTGGGAACCGCGGCGCGCGGCGTAAGCCAGCCCGTCACCTTCGTACCAAGCCCCCGCCCCTGACACAGGGCCCCGCCCTGCGACAGGAGCGGCAGCCCCGCCGGCAACGTCACGTTCCGCTTCACTTGATCAGCCCGGCTTGGCGATAGGCCGCGGCCGCACCCGGGTGCAACTGCAGCGGCGCCACCTGGGTCAGGCTTGCCGGACTCAGACGGGCCAGCGTTGAGTGCGACTTCTGCAGGAAATCGAAGTGCTTGAGCATGGCCGAGACGATGCGACCGGCGTCCGCATCCTTCATGTCGGTGGAGGCCACCACCACTACGCTGCCACGCACGGTGTTCACCTTCTGAGGCGCGAAATCGTAGGTGCCGGCTGGCACGTCGATGGACTCGGTGCCGAGCTTGCTGTTGAGCTTGCCGATGGCATCCGGGCTGAGCCCGACCATGGCCAGGGGGATGTCGCGCGCGGCGTTGGTCACCTGGCCGGCCGGGAAGGCCAGCATGTTGATGATCAGGTCGATCTGGCCGTTCTTCATCGCGGCAAGGCCGTTGTTGTAGGCGACGTAATCCACCCGGCCGCCCCAGGCCACGATGTCCTTGACCGAGAAGCCGTAGGCCTCAAACACCTGCTCGCCGGTGATGGCCATCAGCGTGCCCTTGGAATTCAGGGCCACGCGCACGGGCATCTTCTTGTCACGAATCTGCTCAATCGAGGTGATACCCGAGTTCTTGTGGGCAAAGATCTGGACCGCTGCCTCGGGGTCGATCATGGCAATGGCGCGCACATTGGTGAGCGGCGCCTTGAACGGGTCAACCCCGGCGGCCGCCTGCTTGGCCAACTGAGCGTGGGCAATGCCCAGCTCGGCCTTCCCGGTGGACACCAGTTGCAGGTTGCCAGCCTCGCGCCCCGGCTCGTAGGTGAAGGAGGTGCCAGGGTACTCCTTGCGCAGCGTCTCGCCAATGGCCGTGCCAATGGCGCTCCAGGCGCCACCGACGGACCCCCCGGCCAGCGTCACCTTCATGGGGCTGGCCTGGGCGTGCGCGGTGGAAAGGGCAGAGCTGGCGGCAAGGGTCAAAAGGGCGGCCCCCAATATGCGGGTGGCACCGACGACAAGGAATCGGCGGGATGCATTCATGGTGTGGACTCCGGTGGACGTTGAAAATCGTCGATCAGCGGCTGCCAGATCGACTCCAGCTCCTGGTTGATGGAACGCGCGAGCCCGTCCAGGTCGGGCCACAGCGTGGCGTAGGTGATGTTCATTCGGTACAGCTCGCGCATGGCTTCGGCGCGCACGCGCGGAGACAGCACGATGGTCTGCAGCGGGGGCTCGCCGTCACCGCCATCGGCGTAATGATCGAGCAGGCGGTCCAGCGGGGTATCGAGCACGCCCGGCAACACGAACAGGCCCGACTGCGCGACCAGCCGACGGTCCATCTCCGAAGGCTCACCGAACCATACCAGCGGGTGACGGTTGTTGATGAAGTAACGCTCGAACTGGCCGGGGCGGCGCGGGTCGATGACGTCGCGACGCAGGCTGCGGTCAAAGGCTGGCAAGCGCCCCCACAGTGACGGTGTATTCAGGGCGTAGACCACCGACTCGCCGGCGCTCGACTCGAGCGCGAAGAAGGCCGCCACGAAGGGCGACTTGGTGAAGTCAAGCAGCCGGGTGGCCGCGCCGTGGTGCTGCATCATGGCCAGCACCCGCAGGTCGTCCTGCAGCACCGCGCCGTCGTCCACGTGAACATGCGCCTTACGGCGGAAGATGCGCATGGCCCGCCGCTCGCGCAGCGGCCACAGCGCCCGGTCGGGCGCATGGCGCATCAGGCGGCGCGCCAGCGAAGGCAGCAGAGGCAGGTCCGGCCCGGGCTGACCACGGAAGGCCCACTGCTCGAAACGCGAGACCGTCTCGAGGTAGGCACCCCAGGTGTCAATGCGGATCATCGGCAGCCCCCCTGCCCTGCCCGCCGCACACCAAGCGAGGCCAACACCGCGCGGCAATGCAGCCTGCCGCCCCACAGGCACCGCAGACAGCGACCGCAGGGGCGACCCAAGCCCTGGACGAAAGCTCTCCTGTGACCCATCAAGTCCCGCAATGCAAACCCCACTTTCATGTAGTGGTCACTGAACGATCGTGTTGTAACCGCTACATGAAATTAATCTACCGAAAACGGCGCCACGCCGCAACGGGGGTTTCACCCCATCACATGGGATTCAAGTTGGATGCGGCGCACGCGCTGCCAAAGCTGCCTGCACCCGCAGGGTTAACTCCGATGGGCGGCGCCGAAAACCGGGGTAAACCGAAGGCATGAGCACGAGCGCCCTCACCTCACCTCACCTCACCTCACCTCACCTCACCTCACCTCACCTCACCTCACCTCACCCGACGCCGAACCCGCCACCACCCGGCGTCTCGATCACGAACACGTCGCCCGGCTGCATGGGCACGCTGCCGATGTGCGTGAGCACCTCTGTACGTCCGTCAGCACGCTCGATGCGGTTGATGCCCAGCGCGCCCGAGGCGCCCCCGGCCAGGCCGAACGCCGGCACGCGGCGCCCGTTGGAGAGGATGGAGGCGGTCATCGGCTCCAGGAAGCGCACGCGCCGCACGCCGCCGTCACCGCCGCACCAGCGCCCGGCGCCGCCCGAGCCGACTCGGATCTCGTAGCTGTCCAGCCGCACGGGGAAGCGGAACTCCAGCACTTCGGGGTCGGTCAGGCGCGAATTCGTCATGTGCGCCTGCACCACCGAGGTGCCGTCGTAGCCGCCCGTCACCTGCCCGTCGGGGCCGGTCCAGACGCCCGCGCCGGTGCCGCCGGAAATCGTCTCGTAGTACTGGTGCTGCTCGTTGCCGAAGGTGAAGTTGTTCATCGTGCACTGGCTGGCGGCCATCAGGCCCAGGGCGCCGAACAAGGCATTGGTCACGCACATCGAGGTCTCGACATTGCCGGCTACCACCGCGCCGGGCGAGCGCGGGTTGAGCATGCAGCCTTCGGGCACGATGACGTGCAGCGGCTTCAGGCAGCCGGCATTCAGCGGGATGTCGTCGTCCACCAGGGTGCGGAAGACGTAAAGCACCGCGGCCATGGTCACGGCCTTGGGCGCGTTGAAGTTGTTGGGCAGTTGCGCGCTGGTGCCGGTGAAGTCGATGGTGGCCTCGCGCGCGGTGGTGTCCACCGTGATGCGCACGCGGATGTGCGCGCCGTTGTCGAGTTCAAGGTCGAACACGCCATCCTTCAGGGCGGTGATGACGCGTCTCACCGATTCCTCGGCGTTGTCCTGCACGTGGCGCATGTAGGCCGACACCGTTTCCAGGCCGAACTGCTCCACCATGGCACGCAGTTCCTGCACGCCTTTTTCGTTGGAGGCGATCTGGGCGCGCAGGTCGGCAATCGTCTGGTCGGGGTTGCGCGCAGGCCAGGTGCCCGAGGCCAGTTGCGCGCGCAGCGCCGCCTCGCGCAGCGCGCCGTCACGCACCAGCAGGAAGTTGTCGAACAGCACGCCCTCCTCGTCAATGCTGGAAGAGAACGGCGGCATGGAGCCAGGGGTGCTGCCACCGATGTCGGCATGGTGGCCGCGGCTGGCGACGTAGAACGACGGCCGGGCATCGGCTTCCTGCAGGAATACGGGCGTCACCACCGTCACGTCGGGCAGGTGGGTGCCGCCGTGGTAAGGGTCGTTCAGCACATAGACGTCACCCTCGCGCATCTGCGGGTTGCGCTCGATCACGGTCTTGATGGATTCGCTCATCGAGCCCAGGTGCACCGGCATGTGCGGCGCGTTGGCAATGAGCTGGCCCTGGGCGTCGAACAGCGCGCAGGAGAAGTCCAGCCGTTCCTTGATGTTGACCGAGTAGGCGGTGTTCTGCAGGCGCAGACCCATCTGCTCGGCGATATTCATGAACAGGTTGTTGAAGACCTCCAGCATCACGGGGTCGGCCTCGGTGCCCACGGCGTGCGCCGATTCGCGCGGCGCGGTGCGACGCAACTCCAGCGCCCCCTCGGCCGTGCGAACCGCGCGCCACCCGGGCTCCACCACCGTGGTGGCGTTGCGGTCGGTCACGATGGCCGGGCCGTCCACGGCCGCGCCCGGCGCCAGGGCCTCGCGCTCATGCAGGTTCGCACTCATCCAACCCGCACTTCCGCAGTGCATCTGCACGGTGGCCAGCGGCGTCCCTGGCGCGGTTTCGGGCACGGCCTGCAATGCCGCCGGCAGTGACGTGGTCTCACCCGCGGCCACCGCCTCCACCGACACCGCCTCGATGACCAGCGGCCGGCCCGCCATCAGGAAGGCGAAGCGCTGGCGGTAGGCGGCGTCGAAGGCCTGGCCGATGGCCACAACCAGGGCTGGCGTGTCTTCGTCACCCCCGGCCGGCCACTCCAGCACCAGGGCCGTGTCGGTGCCCTGGTAGCGCACATGCACCCGCGGGCGACACTGCACCGAGGTGCCGGCCACGCCCTGCTCCACCAGTTCGGCCGTGGCGACGTGGGCCAGCGCCGTCAGGCGGTCCCGGGCAGCGTCCAGCCCGCCGGCATCCAGCAGACGTTCCACTGAGCCTTCGCGCATGGCGATCTGGTCGGCCAGGCCCATGCCGTAGGCCGAGAGCACGCCGGCCAGCGGGTGGATGTACACGCGAGACATGCCCAGGGCATCGGCCACCGCGCAGGCGTGCTGGCCGCCGGCCCCGCCAAAGCATTGCAGCGTGTAGCGCGTGACGTCGTAGCCACGCGCGACCGAGATGCGCTTGATCGCGTTGGCCATGTTCTGCACCGCAATCTGCAGGAAGCCCTCGGCCAGCGCCTCGGGCGAGGTGGCGCGCCCGGTGCGCTGCGCGACCTCGGCGGCCATCGCCTCAAAGCGCGAGACCACCGCCGCGCGGTCCAGCGGTTCGTCGGCGCCAGAGCCGAAGACGCGCGGGAAGTGTGCCGGCTGCAACCGGCCCAGCATCACATTGGCATCGGTCACGGCCAGCGGCCCGCCGCGCCGGTAGCAGGCCGGGCCGGGGTTGGCACCGGCACTGTCCGGGCCCACGCGCAGCCGCGCGCCATCGAAGTGCAGCACCGAGCCGCCCCCGGCAGCCACGGTGTGGATGCTCATCATGGGCGCGCGCATGCGCACGCCCGCCACCAGGGTTTCAAAAGCGCGCTCGAAGGTACCGGCAGCGCCGCCGCTGAAGTGGCTGACATCGGTGGACGTGCCGCCCATGTCGAAGCCGATGATGCGCTCGTGCCCTGCGGCCACCGCTGTGCGCACCATGCCCACGATGCCGCCGGCCGGGCCGGACAGGATGGCGTCCTTGCCCTGGAAGCGGTGCGCTTCGGTCAGGCCACCACTGCTTTGCATGAAGAACAGGCGCACCCCGGGCATCTGCGTGGCCACGCGGTCCACGTAGCGGCGCAGGATGGGGCTGAGGTAGGCGTCCACCACCGTGGTGTCACCGCGCGACACCAGCTTCATCATCGGGCTGACCTCGTGCGACACGCTCACCTGGGTGAAGCCCATCTCGCGCGCGATACGCGCCGCCGCGGCCTCATGCGCGGTGAAGCGCCAGCCGTGCAGGAAGACGATGGCACAGGCGCGGATGCCGGCGTCCAGGGCCTGCTGCAGCGAGGCGCGCAGCGCCGCCTCGTCCAGCGGCGTGATCAGATCACCGTGCGCGCCCATGCGCTCCTGGGCCTCCGCCACCTGCTCGTACAGCAGTTCGGGCAGCAGGATGCGGCGGTCGAACAGGCGCGGCCGGGCTTGGTAGGCAATGCGCAGGGCGTCGCGGAAACCCCAGGTGGTGACCAGCAGCGTAGGTTCACCCTTGCGCTCCAGCAGCGCGTTGGTGGCCACCGTGGTGCCCATCTTCACGCAGTCCACCTGCTGCGGCGTGATGGCCTCACCGGGCCGCAGGCCCAGCAGGCGGCGAATGCCTTCCACCGCCGCATCGGCGTACTGCTCGGGGTTCTCGCTCAGCAGCTTCAGCGTGTGAAGTGCACCATCAGGCGCGCGCCCCACCACGTCGGTGAAGGTGCCGCCACGGTCGATCCAGAATTGCCAGCGGGGAGGTTGAGGGCTATGGGCTGAGGTCATCTTGTGGGCCCACCCGCACGTCAGGGCAGGAGTGCGGGCGTGTTCTTCAATTGGGGGGAGGGTTCACCTATGCAACAGGAGACTGCACGCCTGACTGAGGCGGATGTCGGGATGGTATGGAAACTCCGCGTTCCGGCGGCTCCGGTACAACCGTATGCTACGAACATATTTCAACCCCAAGCTGCCGGGCCCTTGCAGCATCCTACGGAGAACCGCTATGCACATGACACGACGCCTCATCATCACTGCCGCTGGCGCGCTGGCGCTCTCGGCTGCTGCCCAGGCCCAAACCAAATGGGACCTGCCTGCGGCCTACCCGGCCACCAACTTCCACACCGTGAACCTGCAGCAGTTCGCAGACGACATTGACAAGGCGTCGAGCGGCAAGCTGAAGATCACCGTCCACGCCAACGCCTCGCTGTTCAAGCTGCCCGAGATCAAGCGCGCGGTGCAGGGCGGCCAGGCGCAGATCGGCGAGATCCTGCTGTCCGCCTACCAAAACGAGTGGATCATCTTCGGAGCTGACGGGTTGCCCTTCCTGGCGGACAGCTACGACGAAGCGATGAAGCTGTGGCGAGCCCAGAAGCCGCTGCTTGACAAGAAGCTGGGCGAGCAAGGCATGATGGTTCTGTATTCGGTGGCCTGGCCACCCCAGGGCATCTACACCAAGAAGCCATTGGCCAGCGCTGCCGATCTGAAAGGCGTGAAGTGGCGCGCCTACAGCCCGGCCACCAGCCGAATTGCCGAACTGGTAGGCGCACAGCCCGTGACGGTGCAAGCGGCCGAATTCGCCCAGGCCTTGGCCACTGGCGTGGTGGAGAGCACGATGACCTCGGGCGCCACGGGCGTGGACAGCAAACTGTTCGAGCACCTGAAGTTCTACTACGACACCCAGGCTTGGCTGCCCAAGAACGCCGTAATCGTCAACAAGGCCGCCTTCGACGCCCTCGACGCACCCACCCGGGCAGCGGTGACGAAGGCTGCCGCTGACGCAGAGGCGCGCGGCTGGGCCGCCAGCCGCAAGGTGAACGTCGATACGCTTGAGAGGCTCAGGGCCAACGGCATGCAGGTATTGCCGCCGTCGCCTCAGCTCAAGGCCGACATGGCCAAAGTCGGCGAAACAATGCTCAAGGAATGGGTAGACAGGGCGGGCGCTGACGGGAAGGCCCTGCTCGATGCCTACCGCAGGTAAGCCGCTGCGGTAACCCTGGCCATGCGCCGCGTGCTGGACACCCTGTACGACAGCGCCGCCTGGCTGGCGGCGCTGTTCATGGTAGGCCTGCTGGCTATGGTGCTGCTGGGCATCGTCAGCCGGTTGTTGCACTTTCACGTGCCCGGCACGGACGCCTACGCGGGCTACATGATGGCCGGCGCGGGCTTTCTGGCTCTGGCTCACACGCTCAAGCGCGGAGAGCACATCCGCGTGACCTTGCTGCTGTCCGTGCTGAAAGGGTCGGCGCGCCGCGGCATCGAGGTCTGGGCCCTGGGCGCGGCCGTGCTGCTGGCCGGCCTGTCGGCCTGGTACAGCTGCCGCTTGAGCTGGCAGTCGCACCTGTTCCATGACATCTCTACCTCCAACGACGCCACGCCGCTGTGGATTCCCCAGCTGTCCATGGCCGCGGGCAACGTCATCCTGTTGATCGCCTTCATCGACGAGTTCGTTTTGGAACTGCGAGGCCAGCGCCAGCAACCGACCAGCGACGAGTCGCTGCGCAACGAGTAACCCCTCCTCGCATCGGCCACGCTCCATGTCAGACATCGGCATCACCCTCATCCTCGTCACGGCGCTGTTCCTCATTCTGGGCAGCGGAGTGTGGATCGGCCTGACGCTGACGGGTGTGGCCTGGATCGGCATGCAGCTGTTCAGCTCACGGCCGGCGGGTGACGCCATGGCGGTGACGATCTGGGGCTCGTCTTCGAGCTGGACGCTCACCGCCTTGCCCCTGTTCGTCTGGATGGGCGAGATCCTTTTTCGAACGCGCCTGAGCCAGGACATGTTCCGTGGCCTGGCACCGTGGATGCAATCGCTGCCCGGGCGGCTCCTGCATGTCAACGTGGTGGGTTGCGCCATCTTCGCCGCGGTGTCCGGTTCGAGCGCGGCCACGTGCGCCACCATAGGAAAGATGAGTTTGCCGGAGCTGAAGGCCCGAGGCTACCCGGACGGCATCTCCATCGGCTCGCTGGCGGGAGCGGGCACGCTGGGCCTGCTGATCCCGCCGTCCATCATCATGATCGTCTACGGCGTGACGGCCGAGGTGTCGATTGCCCAGCTCTTCATCGCCGGGGTGCTGCCGGGCATCCTGCTGGCCGCCTTGTTCTCGGGCTACTTGATGGTTTGGGCCTGGCGCAACCCCACGCTGGTGCCGCCGGCCGACACGTCCATGAGCCTAGGTGAGAAGCTGCGCGAGTCGCGCCACCTGATCCCGGTGGTGCTACTCATCGTCGCAGTGCTCGGCAGCATCTACACCGGCATTGCTACCGCCACCGAGGCGGCGGCCGTGGGCGTGGTGGGTGCACTCGCCATCTCGGCCGCGCAGGGCTCGCTCAACTGGCAGACCTTCAAGGATTCGCTGCTGGGCGGCACACGGCTGTACTGCATGATCGCGCTCATCCTGGCCGGCGCCGCGTTTCTCACCCTGAGCATGGGCTACATCGGGCTGCCCCGCCACCTGGCCGAGTGGATCGCCACCCTCGGCCTGAGCAAGTTCGAGCTGCTCATGGTGCTGATGGTCTTCTACGTGGTGCTGGGCTGCTTCCTGGACGGCATCTCGATGGTGGTGCTGACCATGGGCGTGATCCTGCCCACGGTGCAGAAGGCCGGCATCGACCCGCTGTGGTTCGGCATCTTCATCGTGTTGGTGGTGGAGATGGCGCAGATCACCCCGCCTGTGGGCTTCAACCTCTTTGTGCTGCAGGGCATGAGCAAGCGGGAGATCAGTTGGATCGCCAAGGTCACCCTGCCCTTCTTCTTCTTGATGATCGCTGCGGTGGGCTTGATCTACCTCGTCCCCGAGATCGTCACCTTCCTGCCGCAGCAGATGCGGCGTTGACCCT
>Ga0315900_10003461_pt1 | contig 23085 bp, 19 predicted proteins | sample LakEriMetagenome_FD_203521 | JGI IMG/M metagenome (GOLD analysis project Ga0315900, IMG submission 203521) | Freshwater fungal communities from buoy surface, Lake Erie, Ohio, United States - Buoy 12 MA114 | ecosystem: Environmental > Aquatic > Freshwater > Lake > Lake biofilm | place: USA: Lake... | reverse complement strand
CGATAAAAATTCAACCTACGTCAATCCCAATGCCGAAGTCCCCGAGCCGACCACCATGGCCCTTTGGACCCTCGGCGGATCGCTTGCCCTCTTTCGCCGATCCCGACGCAAGCGTTAGGCGTTAGGCGTTAGGCAGCGACTCTGGAAATCATGTAAACTATGGCGAGCGTTTCAAGCCCGCCAATGTTCTACTCCTCAGGGTCGCTTGCCGATGAGTCACTCGCCACACGGTGCCGTTCCTCAAATCCATCTTTTCTTGAGCAGACCACTCTGGGTCTGCTCGCGATGGGTCTGCTCGATCTGGATCGGCTTGCTCGTCGGCTTGCTAGGCCCCTGCTCTTTCGAGCTCTTGGCAAATCCACCCACGGGCAATCCACCGGGCAATCCACCGGGCAATCCACCGGGCAACAACCGGCCAAACATCGTTTTCATCTTGGCCGATGACCTCGGATATACCGATTTGGCCTGCTACGGAAGCCAATACTACGAAACCCCCAACATCGATCGATTGGCATCCCAAAGCGTTCGCTTCCTGAATCACCACCATTGCCAAAACTGTACCCCCACACGCGCTGCGATCCTAGGTGGACAGCATCCGGCTCGAACAGGTATCTACACCGTCGGCAGTATCGATCGTTTCGATTGGTCCAAACGACCCCTCCGCCCGGTCGATAATGTCACCCAACTTCCATTGGACTGCGACACGATCGCTTCGCAATTGAAAAAAGCCGGCTACTTCACCGGCATGTTCGGCAAATGGCATATCGGAGATTCTGGGAAATACCATCCTAGCCAGCGTGGGTTCGATGAAGCGATCGTCAGCGCAGGGAAACACTTCCAATTCGAAACCAATCCCGCAGTCGATTATCCCAAGGACCAGTACCTTGCCGATTTCCTCACCGATCGCGCCGTCGATTTTCTCAAACGCCATCACCAAAGCCCCTTCTTCCTGTACTTGCCCCACTTCGGGGTCCATAGCCCTCACCAAGCCAAACCGGATCTAATCGCGCATTTCAAAAACAAACCTGCGGCGCAAGGCCACGGCGATCCGACCTACGCAGCCATGATCGCCTCGGTCGACCAAAGCGTCGGACGGATCCTGGCGACTCTCGATGAACTCAAACTCACAGATAACACGGTGGTCCTCTTCGCCTCCGACAACGGAGGGGTCGGTGGTTATGCCCGCGAAGGGATCAAGAACTCCGGTGGTATCACCGACAACGCCCCGCTTCGCAGTGGCAAAGGTAGTCTCTACGAAGGTGGTACACGCGTCCCGTTGATCGTCCGATGGCCAGGCGTCAACGAACCGAACACCCTCTGCAACGTCCCTACGATCCACGTCGACCTCTATACGACCCTGCTGGAACTGGCTCAAGCTCCCGCGCCGAAACAAACGCTCGATGGCACAAGCCTAGTCCCCCTTTTGAAAGACCCCGAGACCAAGGCCCCTGATTCGACTTGGGATCGCGAAGCGATCTTTCAACATTTCCCAGGCTATCTCGGAGCCGGTTTAGACACGTGGCGAACCACTCCGGTTTCAACGATCTGTCTCGGGCACTGGAAACTCATGGAGTTCCTCGAAGATGGCCGATTGGAACTCTACCATCTAGAGAAAGATATCAGCGAATCGGAAAACCTCGCTCAAGCCAACCCGGAGAAAGCCAACGACCTCCACGCACGTCTGGTCGCTTGGAGATCCGAGATCCGAGCACCGATGCCCACCAAAAACGATGGAAGCGATCCTCCACCGAAAAAGAATAAAAAGAGGAACCAACCATGACCAACCGTTTAACCCGCCGTGGATTTCAATGCAGCCTTGTGGCCACCGGGCTGCTTGCAAGCCTTTCGCCGACCCGCTCGGCCATGGGCACGCTGGCCGAAGAGCCAAGCCCGAATGAGCCGACCCCGAATGAGCCGACCCCGAATGGACCAAGCCCGATAAAACCGGCCCGCCAATACCGGGTCGGTATTATCGGTGCGACAGGTCGAGGGGATTACGGCCATGCGGTGGATGTTCCATTCACACGATTGCCCAACGTCGAACTCGTCGCCTGCGCCGATGCGAACCCCCAAGGACTTGCCAAAGCCGTCGAGCGACTTAGGCCCCAAAAATCCTATGCGGATTACCATGAGATGCTCAGCAGAGAGTCTCTCGATCTTGTCGCGATCTGCCCACGATGGATCGATCAACACTTCGAGATGCTCTCGGCGGCTGCCCAAGCCAATTGCCATGTCTACATGGAAAAACCCTTTTGCCCCTCCCTGGTCGAATGCGACAAAATCCGCAAAGACTTCGAAGCCAAAAACCTTAAACTAGCCATCGCCCATACCGGTCAGTATTCCCCTGTACTTGCCACCGTGCTCGAATTGGTTCGTCATGGTGCTATCGGGGAGGTTCTCGAACTTCGAGGGCGAGGCAAAGAAGATCATCGCGGTGGGGCCGAAGACCTATGGGTACTCGGATCCCATATCTTCGCGTTGATGCGATCGTTCGCTCAAGGAGATCCGATCCGATGCTCGGCACGAATCGAAGTCCAAGGCCAAGCGATCCGAAAAGAGCATGTGGTTGACGGAAACGAAGGCCTCGGACCACTCGCCGGGGACCATGTCCAAGCTCACTACACTTTTCCCAACGGGATCAGCGGAAGCTTTGGCTCACGCAAATCGATGGCGGCAAACCCTAGCCGTTTTGCACTCCAAGTCTTCGGATCCAAGGGAGTCCTGGAAATCGAAAGCGGATACCTTGCACCCGCTTACATCCTCCAGGACGGGAGCTGGTCACCGGGTCGCTCCGGTAAAAAGTGGGAAAAGGTCACGTCGGCTGGAATTGGGTTGGACGAACCGATCCAAGATGGTACCTACCAAGCCGGTCACCTAGCCGCCATCGCGGACCTGATGCTCGCCATCGAAAACCAACGAGAGCCGAAATGCTCACTCGGTGATGCTCTAGGAATCACCGAGATGATCCTCGCAACGTTCGAATCCCAAAGAGTGGGCCATGAAATCGCTCTCCCTTTGGAATCGCGCGTCCACCCGCTAACCCTCCTTGGCTAATTCAACTCATGATTGATGCCATACTTTTTCTGCGTCCAAGCGTCAACGCAAATATAGCTAGGGTCGGATCGCGGACCTGATGAGAGTCGATGAGAGTCGATGAGAGTCTTTGTGATTTCCAATCCGGTGGCGGGCAAGCGGTTCCAGCAAGGGTTGCGCTTGCCCGATTGGATCACCTCGGATGCTCAGCAAGTGATGCATCGAGAGACGGAGTACCAAGGCCATGGTGAATCGTTGGCCAAGGAAGCTTGCCAGCAAGGCTTCGACACCATCATCGCTGCAGGTGGAGATGGGACGATCCATGAGATTTTAAACGGGGTCCTAGATAGCCAATCGACAGGGGTTCGCATGGCCATCATGCCTATGGGGACAGCCAACGATTATGCCTATTCGCTCGCACAGCGACCAAGGCCCCGAGAACGATTTACCCAGCGCGTCGATATCGGTGCATTGGATTGCAATGGTCAACGAAGGTACTTTGCCAACGTGGCTGGAATCGGATTTCCTGGCCGGGTCGCGGAACTCGCAAGAGGGATGAAGCGATTGCCGGCCCGCTTGCGATACACCCTTGCCATTTTACGATGCATGGGGGCCTCCTACCGCACCGATCCGGTCCGGATCGACGCCCAAGAGCCAAAGTCCTACTTGATGATCAGCGCCGCGATCGGACTGAGAGAAGGAAGCTATCCGCTGACGCCCCATGCGAAGCTAGACGATGGACTTTTCGACTTGCTACTCGTCGGCGCGTTGCGACGAAGGGATATCGTAAGGTACTTTCCTCGCATGATTCGCGGGGATATACCTACAAGCGATCCTCGGATCACGACCGACCGGAAGTCCAAAATAGAGATAGAGAGTGCGGCAAGGATCCCTTTGCACTTAGACGGCGAAGATCCTTGGAGAGCCCTAAGGCCAGCGGCTCTTGGTCAGGAGTTCCGATTGGTATTGAGCGTTATCCCCAAGGCAATCGTGATGGAGTTGTGTGAAAAAGAGGGGCTTGAGCGATGACGTTATTGAGCGATGATTTTATCGAGGTATCTACGGGCAGCGAAAGGGAATGCAATGGTATCAAGACGAGACTGGATAGGCTGGGATTGGATCGGCTCACTAGGATCGATGGTAGTCTTTCTGGCTTCGCTGGCCGGAGTTGCTCGAGCCGAGGAGTTTTGGAAGCTTGCGTCGACAGGAACCCAAGCTTCGCTTCGGGGGTTATCCCCAGTCGATCGATCGACGGCCTGGGCGTGCGGTAGCCGATCGACTTTGGTAAGGACCATCGACGGGGGGATGACTTGGACCGTCCATCCCATCGAGGGCTTAGAGACCACCGAGTTGCGATCGATTCATGCATGGTCGGCCGATGAGCTCGTCGTGGCCACAGCAGGATCTCCTTGCCGAATCTACCGAACGAGCAATGCGGGTCAATCCTGGGATATCGTTTATGAGAATCGCAACCCACAAGCGTTTATCGATGGGTTACGGTTTGTTGACCAGAAGGAGGGGTTCGCATTTGGCGATCCGATCGACTCGAAGCTCATGGCCTTGCGCAGTGGGGACCGAGGACTTACATGGCAATCGGCTGGCGTTGAAGACTATCGCATGCAGGAGCATGAGGCTGGTTTTGCCGCAAGCAACAGCAGCCTTCTTGTGTTCCGAGCCAAGCCTGCTGCGAGATTATCGGTGTGGATAGGTCTTGGAGGAGCCGCTGGGCCAGCGCAGATTTTGACCAGTACCGATGCGGGGCTGAGTTGGTCCCGAAGTTCGATTGCGACGATTCCGAGTGGTAAATCCTCAGGGATTTTTTCGATTGCGATGAGTCCAGAGGGTCGGGCCGTTGCCGTCGGAGGAGACTACATGGAGCCCGATTCGAATCGGGGAAACATTGCGATCTATGATTCCGAAGCAGGGGTCTGGCAAGCCGCCGAGGGGCAAGTCCCAAGAGGTTTCCGTTCGAGTGTGGTTTTTCTACCCGAGGCGCTGAGCATAGAGCATCCACAAGCGGCATGGATAAGGTGGATATGTGCGGGCCCCAACGGGTGTGATTTCAGTGAGGATGGCAAAACTTGGTATGCATTGAGCGAACAACCATTTCATAGTCTCGCGGTAGCCAGCGACAAGAGCCTTTGGGCATGCGGACCAGAGGGTCGAGTCGGAATACGGAAAGAGTGAGATTCCTTCAGGCTTCAAATCGCAAACAAACAGGTCAAACGGCGAGGTTCCCAAGAGAGGAACTTTTTCTATCAACACAGCAACAGGCGTCCCTTTAGCGTAAAATAGGAAGGGTATTCGTATTTGAAATAGCCCCATGGACTACTTCAGGAGAAATCTTGCCATGAAACGCTCGCTTTCGTTTTTTTCCGTAGTCTTTGTTCTTTTCCAACTCCTTGCGCCGCTGCATCCGGCCAAAGCCCAAGCGCCCAAAGAGATCACCAATAGCATTGGGATGAAGCTGGTGCTGGTCCCTAAAGGGACGTTCATGATGGGCTCGCCCGAGAGCGACGTGAACCGTCAAAAGAACGAAACCCAGCACGAAGTGACGATCAGCAAGGGCTACTATCTTGGTGTGTACGAAGTAACGCAGGCACAGTACGAAAAGGTGATCGGTAAGAATCCGAGTCTCTATCAAGGGGCAATAGTTGGTAACGAGAATGCAGATCTCCCTGTAGAGAATGTTTCATGGCATGATGCGGTCGAGTTTTGCAAAAAGCTATCGGACCTGCCTGAGGAGAAGAAAGCAGGCCGCGTGTATCGCTTACCGACGGAGGCCCAGTGGGAATACGCGTGTCGCGCTGGTAGCAAGACCGCTTATTCATTTGATGATGAAGAGGGTTTGCTGCCCGAGTACGGTTGGTTTAGCAGCAACAGTTCTGAACGGACACATACGGTTGGACTTTTGGAGCCGAACGCTTGGGGCCTATACGATATGCACGGGAACGTCTGGGAGTGGTGCAGCGACTGGTACGGTGAATACCCCAAGGGTGCCGTCAGCGATCCGACTGGCCCATGTGAGGGCTCGGACCGCGTGTTCCGTGGCGGCACTTGGCTCCGCGTGGCCGCGAGTTGTCGGTCGGCGGCCCGGAACTGGCGCGACCCGTCGCGCCGCAGCTCCGACTACGGCTTCCGTGTTGCCCTGAGTCCATCCGGAATCCCCAAGTCGCCGGAGGCGGACAGCAAGTAAAGCGGAGACGGTGGTCGTAGGCACGGAGGTCGCGCGGCGGAGCAGCGACCGGAGATGCCGTAGACCACTGGCGAAGCCGCCTTAGACAAGTTCGCGCTGCACCGGGTGCCTAGCACCGATTTGGGCCTTCCTTTGTCTCTTTTCCCGTAGCCATCCGCTGCCAAGCGGTGGAAAGCGGCGCGAGTAACGCTTCCACCGTCTGGCGACAGGTGGCTTCGTCCGAGGAACCGGAATCGTCGGCTGTCGAATCGTAGCCATCCGCTACCAAGCGGTGGACAGCGGCGACAAGTCGTTCTTGGATCGCGGAGCCGAAGCTTGTCAGGCTATTCGAGACCATGCAATGTTCTGAAGGCCAACGAGAGACCGGGCTCCGTACCGGGTGCCTGGCACCGATTTGAGCCGCCTGTTTGCTAGCATCCGCTCTGGCGACGCACCGGGTGCCTGGCACCGATTTAGCTGCCTGTTTGCTAGCATCCGCTCTGGCGACGCACCGGGTGCCTGGCACCGATTTAGCTGCCTGTTTGCTAGCAACCGCTCTGGCGACGCACCTGGTGCCTGGCACCGATTTGAGCCGCCTGTTTGCTAGCAACCGTCCTGGCGACGCACCGGGTGCCTGGCACCGATTTGGCCGCCTATTTTCCGCACCTGGTGCCTGGCACCGATTTGGCCGCCTATTTTTGCTAGCATCGACCTGGCACCGATTTGGCGGCCTGTTCCGCCCTTTCAGGGCTAGCGACTTTTGTTGCGTACCGAATCCCAGGGCGGCGCTTCGCTTTGCCCTGGGCTATCCCCTTGCGCCCCGTTGGGGCATAAAGCCATCTGGCGTCGTACCTGGTGCCTGACACCGATGTGGAACCCCCAATGCCTGACATCCGATTACGCTAGCAATGACGATTTTGAGGGCGAGCGCGAGATCAAGTTCAAATTATTTTACTATTATTGATCCTTATTAACCAAGAGTCTTCTAGCTGAGTCCATACCCCAGCAGTCTCCAGGAAAGGAAACGAAAGCAGATCCCCAAAACAGCGAGGTCGACGGGGCTCGAACCCGCAACCTCCGGATCGACAGTCCGGTGCTCTAACCAATTGAGCTACGACCCCGGAAAGAAACATCATGCCGCGTGGCGACTTTGTAGAGATCGATGTTCCCTTGCCAAGGCAAAATCTCGCTTTGGGATGGGCAAGTATAGCGTGATGTTCGGCTGAATCAAGCTCAAGCGGGTCAAAAACGGATGGCGAATTGGTTGTAGACGATCCAGCCTGAATTGTCGTCTAAAACCGCAAAATCGGTATCCCGGTAGTCGACCTGCACTCCGTACTGGATCGCCGGGGTGATGTCCCAGAACAAGCATCCATAGTAGGCCGAATTCTTAGCAATCGCGCCAGGGGTCGTTGGCAAATCCCTTCGAAGTGCTGCATCGATCCCGTAGCCCATGTGCAGATGCACGCGGTTGCTAAGGTAGAAAAAAGCCTCCAAAAATCCCCCTTGGCCACGTATCGCCTGGAAGGTCTGGGAGTTGAACGTCTGAAAAATGGTTCCGGCGTAATTGCCAAGGCCTTGGCCAAAATACCCTTCGCCGATGATCCCGAGTCGGTCGGTAAGGTTGATTTTACTGTCGACCGATACGCCACCGACATCGATGATCGATCGGATAGGGATATTCGGATCGATGTCCTCAAGGCTGTAGAGGATCTGCGCGTTTCGGATCCGACCGACCATTCCGGCCAGGGCCAGCTCCAAGGGCCGCTCGTTTCGCCCGCCGGCCAACGGCTCGACTTCCCCTATTCCGAGAACTCCACGAACCTCGATGTTAGGAATGCCATCGGATTCGGTCGTCCGCCGACTCGAATCGATCAATACCGTCGAGATCGGATCGCTCAGTGCGGTCTGCAAGGTGGCTTGGAAGGCATCGGTGGGTTTCCAGAACGCTTCTGCTCGAAGTTGCCCGCGAAAAGTTCCTGCGTTTCCTGTACCACCCATGAGGGTCATCGGGATAACGATCGGATCGCGCGGTGCAAACAGGTCGGGCTGAAGACCGGCAGTGAATCGAAAGTGCTCGTTGCGAGCTTCGCCAAAGGCGACGATGGGCATGAACCCATAGATATCCGACGTCAGGCTCGAGCTGGTGAAGTAGAACTTACCAAACGCACCGGTCTGCCAGCCGGCGACCTCGGGACCAGCGTAATTGAATTGCAAGTTCGATTGCCTCGCATGGGCTTCGAACGTCGGCGTATCCCCTCCAAAAAGCGACGGGGGCAACATAAACAGTGGGCTCCAAGGAGCAAACGAGCGGTCTGATCCATAGACGCCTAAAACCGACAAGGCTCCCGATACACGAAGCGTTCCAGCACCGCTTTGCAATAACACTCCGCCGCCGGCGGGCTCTTTGGAACTCAGCACGCTAGGGGCTGGGGCTTGGAGGTAATAAACTTGGGGGGCGAGTCCCTCTTGCAGCTCCGGTGCAATGACTTGTTCGGAGAGCAAGGCAGGGGGCTGCTTGGCCGGGAGTGTGAGTTCCTTGGCCGCCTCGATCGAGCTTGCCAAGACGACCTGTGGATCTAGGGAGTTTTCGTTGAGTTTAAGCTGAACTGTGGCCGGCTCGGTTTGGCAAAACGCTAGGTCTATGGTCAAGAGCAGCCAAGCGACCGAGCTCAAAAGAATCGATGGATTGCCGGTCATCTGCATCCCATTTTGGCAGGTGTCGTTTCGAAGTTCGGGAAACCACAAGCCAGAACAGATAGCAGAAAAGAAAAGCACAAATCAATAGCGAAGCCAGGAGCAACACTTTTCAGAGAAAATTCGGTCCTATATGTCCTATAGGTCCTATTTTCAACTCAGATCGGTAAGCCTTTCCATCGAACGAAGGCTTCGATGGCCAAGTACTCGGGCAGGCCGAGTTTGTTGTAGTTGTCGGCGGTTCCTCGGTTGCGGTCTTCGGCACGTTGCCAGAACTCCCTTGGATCGCTTCCGGGGAAGAGCGCTTTGTCCTTCTGGCTTTCGTGCATGAAGATCGCATTGCGTTTGAGGGCCAGATCGCTGGGGCTAAGCGGCACAGCGATTTCGATTTCGTGAAGGGGGTATTCCTGCCAAGCTCCGCGATACAGGAGGACTTCCGGGAGCGTCTCGCCTCGGGACTTCCAATCCAGGAGCACCGCAAAGATCGCCTCGGCGCAGACGCGATGCGTGCCGTGTGGGTCGGCCAAATCGCCCGCGACATAGATCTGATCCGGCCTCAGGCGTCGCAGGAGTTCATCGATGATGGCGATGTCTTCGGGCCCAACGGGCTTTTTGGCGATGGTACCGGTTCGGTAAAATGGCAGATCGAGGAAGTGCAGATTGGACTCAGGGCAGCCGATGGACAGTGCCCCGGCTCGGGCTTCGTTTCTACGGATGAGTCCTTTGATATTCAGGATCGACTCGGAGTCGGGTTGGCCGGGGGCTTTGCGTTCGATATCGGCGCGGACCGCGTGGGCCATCTGCGTGGACTTGTCGCTGTCGATCCCGAACAGTTTGTTGTATTCACAGACCAAATCCGCGACCATACGAGCATCGTGGTCGAACACCGCAATGTTTCCGGAGGTCATGTAGGCAATATGCACCTGATGCTGGTCTTGGATCAGACGGATCAGCGTTCCGCCCATGCTGATGACGTCATCGTCTGGGTGAGGGCTAAAGCATAGGGCGGTTTTGGATTGTTTACCTGCCGGGTGCGGATCGATGGTCTTCATCATCCAACCGAAGACCTTTTGCGAAACCTTTTCCGCAGAACCTTGTTTCCACAACAGTTCGTGCAAGTCATTGTTTCGGAAATCCTCGTCGGTGAGCTTCAGGAGCGGCTTGCCGGTTTGCTGGCAGAGCCATAGCGTAGCTCGCTTGGTCAACTCCTCGGTCCAGAGCACATGGTGCAAGAGCCATGGGGTTGCGACATCCTTCAGATAAGCCGCTGCGGGCGTATCGATCAGGGCCCTAACATCGGGGTGCTCTTGGAGCAACGACGCGGGAAGCCGCTCGGTCGTCGCCCCTTCGAGCGTCTCTGCGACCACCTTGGCTTTATGCTCTCCGAGGGCCAAGAGCAGAATGCGTCGAGCTTCCAGAATGCTGCTTAGGCCCACCGTCAAGGCTTCGCTCGGGACATTGTTCTCTCCGAAAAAGTCGCTGGCAACACCCCGTCGGGTGACTGCATCGAGCGTGCAGAGCCGGGTCTTGCTGCGCCTCGACGAGAACGGTTCATTGAATCCGATATGGCCATTCATTCCGATGCCCAGGAGGACCAGGTCGAAACCACCGCACAGTTCGATCGCTTCTTCGAATCTCAAGCAATGCGCATCGAGCAACTCCTCGGCGATGTTGCCATCCAAGCAATGCATTTGCTGGGCCGGTAAGTTCACATGCTGGGTCAAGTGCTCTCGCAACCAAGCCTGGTGCGACTGAGGGCTGTTGGACGGAAGTCGATAGTATTCGTCGAGCAGAAACAATTCGACGCTGCTAAAGTCAAGCGATTCCTCGCGGTGCAAGCGGATCAATTCGCGGAAGGTCGTCAGGGGGGTCGAACCGGCCGGCAGACCGATGACGGTCCGTTGGCCTAACGCAGCCCTTTCGCGGATCAATCCAGCCACGATGTGGGCGGCGTAATGGGAAAGTTCTTGGATGGTATCGAAACAAAACGCGGGTAGATTGGTACCTAGAACCGGGTGTGCTTTGCTGTTCTTCGGAGGAATCGCCATTGTCTCGGATTGGTCGGTCGAAGGAGGGACGTTCAGTGGAAAGGACATCGCAAACGAAAATTTACACGAAAGTTCTCGAAGTGATTAGGCTACTTCGCGAATCCCGCAAGCGAATTGTGTTTGCCGAAAGCTGCACCGGTGGGTCGATCGCTGCGAATTTCACCCTGGTGCCTGGAGTTTCCGAGGTTTTTTGCGGTTCGATGGTCGTCTACCGCAACGATTCCAAAACGCAGTGGCTCGGTCTCGATCCGGCGATACTGGCCGATCCCGAAATAGGCCCCGTCAGTCCCCAAACCAGCCAATCGCTTGCCCGCCGGGTGCTTGAACTCACGCCAGAGGCGAGCTTCGCCTTGGCCATAACCGGCCACTTCGGGCCCGACGCTCCGGCACATTTAAACCGCCGAATCTTTATCGCTTTGATCCGACGGGAGGATTTCCAAGTCTGGACCAAGGACGCGCTGCTGCCGGACCTTGCCTCCATAGACATTGAAACCGGCTACACAGAAAACGGCCCCATGACTGCTTCGAAAAAGGACGACGTGAGTAAAACTTACCCCCAACTGCGAAGCGAATTGCAATCTCTAGCTGTCGAATGGACGCTCGATCTACTCATCGAAGCCCTTTTGCAGGGCTAGTACCTCTCATCAACTTCCTCGCCCTTGGCTACGGGTTAAACAATGTCGCCGGAGGGTTCGCGTCGAGCCGGAAGCGTGACCAGGAACGTCGCTCCGGGTTGCTCAATCCGCTCCGAGACGGTGATCGAGCCCTTGAGCCGCTCGACGATCGATCGGACCAAGAACAGCCCCAATCCCACCCCAGGCTTGCGTCGCTCGAGCTCATCTCCGGCACGATAAAATCTCCAAAAAATCTTGCGACGCAAGTGCCTGGGAACTCCCTGCCCATTGTCGGAAATGGCGATCAACGCTGAAGCGTTTTGAAACGTGATTCGAATCTCGATCTCGGGCTCCTGGGCAGAATACTTGATCGCATTATCGAGCAGATTGCCAAGCAGCACGTCGATGTCGATCCGATGAGCTAGCACTTGGCAATCCTCGATTTCCATTCGAAAAAGGTCCGTGCTGACCGAATGCTGCTTGGCCAACCGAGCCACGCACTCTTCGACAAGCTCTCGGAGCGAAACCCATTCTTTGGCATCCAAGTCCTGCTTGTCCCGCTGGAGCCTTGCCACATCGAGTAGTTGATTGATGAGCCGATCGAGGCGATCGACATCCTCCATCATCGTCGCATAAAACTCTTGTCGTTGAGGACCCTGGACCTCGCGGCGGTTGAGGGTCTGAAGATAGAGCTTGAGCGAGGCGATGGGCGTTTTTAGCTCATGGGTCACCGCATCGATAAAATTGCTTTGACGCCGGTTTAGGTTGATGTTTTGAATGATCCAAATCAAATAGAGGATCACACCGGCGAGCAAGCAGGCAAAGAAAACAGCACCGACACTGAGCAAAATCCAGTAAATCGCAGACCGGCTGGTTTTTTCCGCGTCCATCGCGCTAAAGACGTTCAGCAGGACCCAGCCAATGGTCAGGCCCACGAGCATGACAATCATCAGAATCGCGACCAAAATCGGCCACTTGAGGCTTTTTCTTTCGAACACCGGGTCGTTGCCCCCTGAAAAAAATCGCGGGTCTGCTCTAAAGGATCTGAAACATGCCTTTGGTATTTACCCAAAATTATACTATAGTAACGCTCGCGAAGACCGTTGGCTCCCATTGAAACGCCCGCAATAGCAGGCAACGGTAGCTAGGACTCGGTCAGAAGGAATCCAATCGTGCGACCTCCCGTCGAACATATTCAGTTCCCAAGGAAGACTTGGCAAGCCGTAACCGAGCATGCGCTCCGGGAACTGACTTTCCACGAATCCTGCGACCGATCCTCACGCATCGAAAACCTCCGCCCCTACTACTTTGAGGACGAAACCGAAAACGCTTTCGGGCGACAAATCTGGTGCTTCGAGGCCATGGGATTGCAATCCGGGACAGGTCGAAAGCTCGAATTCGGCGTGCTCGAATTCTCGATCGAATACGGACTGATCGAATTGAGCCAATGCTGTTGGTTCCAGAACGGCAAACAGCTCGAACACTGGATCTCCCAACGGCTCGATCCACCCAGAGAAGAAGCCTCCTGCTGTTCGACGACAAAACTCTGGGTCTATGTTGCAATCCTGAGCGTTCTGTTCCTGGCCATCGGTTGGACCGTTTCGCTGCTTCGATTCCTGAATGTCTCGATCTAAAGCGGACAAGTCCCAGCGGGGGACCGAGGTGCGAAATATCGAGCTTCGCGGTGGCAGCGAACACAACCTGAAGCAACTCGATGTCGATATTCCCCTGCATCAACTGACGGTCATCTGCGGAGTCAGCGGCAGCGGAAAAACCTCCTTAGCCCTCGACACCCTCTATGCCGAAGGCCAACGCCGATACATTGAAAGCTTCTCGGCCTACGCCCGACAATTCCTCGCGCGGCTGGACAAGCCCAAGTTCGAGCGGCTCGAAAATCTCCCTCCTACCCTAGCCGTCACCCGCTCGGATCGATCGCGAAACAATCGGAGCACCGTCGGAACGGCCAGCGATTTGCTCGAACCGCTTCGAGTCGTCTTCTCGCTGATCTCCAAGCCCCGCTGCGGCGATTGCGACTTGCCCATCGAGTCGTTCACCGCCGACCGCGTCGTCGAACACCTTGAACGACTCCCCAAAGCCCGAGCCATCCTGGCTTTTCCTTTGACTTGGACCACCAAGTCCCAGCTTTCGGAACTCCTTTTCGAACTGCAAACCTCAGGATGGATCCGATTGATCGTTGAAGGCACCACCATCGAACTGTCCGATGACAAGAAAAAACTCGCCACCGCGTTTCCTAAGGCAGGCCAAGCTTATGTCGCGATCGAGCGGTTTCGGATCGGCCCTTCGATCGAGGTCTCGACGCGCCAATCGATCGAACTGGCGCTGGAACGAAGCCCCGAACAGATCGTTGTGTTCATCGAGTCTGACGCGATGGCAAGCTCAACGGCAAGCCCGACTGCAAGCAGCATCGAGATCGATGGCTCGCGGTTTGAACCCCTCATGTTCTCCTCCGAGCTTCGGTGCGCGGGGTGCGGATGGGTCGTTCCGCCGGCCGAACCAAGGCTCTTTAGTTTTAATAGCCCGATTGGAGCGTGTCCCGAATGCACCGGGTTTGGCGAGACCTCGACGCTCGATATGGACAAGATCGTACCGGACAAGTCGCTGAGTCTTCGCCAAGGAGCGATCGCTCCTTGGCGAACCCCTGCCTACAACCACGAACTGGAGGAACTGATCGAACTTGCTCCCGATTTTGACCTGCCTTTGGATGAGCCGGTCGAGAACTTCAAAAAGAAGGATTGGGAACTGATTGAACAAGGATCCCGCAAGCATCGCTTCGGTGGCTTGCAAGGTTTCTTCGCTTGGCTCGAACGCAAGAAATACAAGATGCATGTTCGGGTGTTTCTCACCCGATGGAAGTCCTACGGAAGTTGTGGAACCTGCCGGGGGCAACGACTCTCCCGCGCGGCCTTAGCGTATCGATTCGAGCAAACCTCCTTTCAGGACTGGACCGAAGAGTCGATCGATCAACTCGCCGAGAGAATGCAATCGATCGAGAACGGCTTGGGCAACTTCCCCGCCGACAAACACCTGGGAATCCAACGCGGACTGACCGAGGTCCTCTCGCGATTGAGGTACCTTCAGGAGGTCGGTCTTGGATACGTGACCTTATCTCGCACCATGCACACCCTCAGTGGTGGCGAAGCCCAACGGGTCAACCTGACGAATCTGCTCGGCTCGGACTTGGTCGATATGCTCTACGTGCTCGACGAACCGACCGTCGGCTTGCATCCTAGCGACACCCAGCGCGTTGCCCAATCGGTGCGTCGATTGATCGAACGCGGGAACACCGTGGTACTGATCGAACACGAGCCCTATTTGCTTCATCATGCCGACCGAGTCATCGAGGTCGGCCCGGGTGCGGGATCACAAGGAGGCGAGATCTGTTTCCAGGGCCCTCCGGAGGCACTGAAGCATTCGGATTGTTTGACCGCGAAGTACTTGTTCGCACCTCCTAAGGAATCGACCGCTCGAGCCTTGGGAGATGGCTGGGCGATTCTCCGCGGTGCTTCGGGCAGGAACCTCCAGCAGATTGACTTCCGATTCCCATTGCGCTGTTTTGTATCGGTCGTAGGCGTGAGTGGATCGGGGAAAAGTTCGCTTGTGCTCGATACGCTCGTGCCAGCGATCCTCAAGGAATCGGGCCAAGACCCCGAGCCCGGGTTGCCTTATCGATCCCTCGAATACCAAGGCTCCGAAGGATCGAAAGGCTCGAAAGGCACATCGTCGAAGCGACCCGAGCCTATCGAGCGGGTCATCGCCATCGATCAAACACCGATCGCCAAATCGATACGTTCTTGTCCAGCGACTTTTTTAAAGATCCTCGACGAGATACGAAGTATCTTCGGATCGACCCCGGCGGCCAAAGCGCATGGGTTAAGCGACGGGCACTTTAGTTTCAACAGTGGCCTAGGCCGTTGTCCGTTGTGCGAGGGGCTCGGATTTACGCTTGTCGATATGCAGTTCATGGCCGACGTGCGATTGCAGTGCACCGAATGCCGTGGTCAGCGATTCCGTCCTGAGGTACTGGCCAATACGTATCGCGAACGAAACATTTCGCAGGTTCTTGAGATGAGTGCAGACGATGCCGCCGATTTTTTTCGAGGCGAGAAGAAGCTTCAGCGCAAGCTCAAGCCACTCAGGGACATCGGGCTCGGGTATCTACCTTTGGGACAAAGCCTCTCGACTCTCTCGGCTGGCGAGTCGATGCGGCTGAAGCTCGCATCGTACCTGGACGACCCGAAGGGTTCATTGATCGTGATGGATGAGCCGACGACGGGTCTGCATTTCCAGGACGTCGAGCGGTTGATCCAGTGCATCCGTCTGCTGATTGACCAAGGCAACAGCGTCCTGGCGATCGAGCACAACGAGATGTTCATCGCGGCATCGGATCACTGCATCGAGCTCGGACCAGGTGCCGGACCTGCCGGTGGCCAGATCACCTACCAAGGCCCGAGCAAGCCCTGGCAAAATCATCCTCGGTAGCCAGCGAGCAGCTCTGCTGGATTCCACTGAGGAATTCCGAGCAGGAGCACGAGCAGGAGCGCGAATTGTTTTTGCCACTCTTTCCCCCGTAATGGTACCATCGCCCACGGAAATGCTAGATGGACCAAATTTTTTCCTCCCCATTGAAATAAAATCAGCCGAGCGGTGACTCTTCTTTAGGCGGGCTGAGTGATGCGTGATTTTTGGTTCTTTTGGGTTGATGCCATCGTCCATTTCAAGCAACCAGGAAAAGGCGTCACTCGGGATCAAACGGGATCCGCTTTCGGTTCGGTCATGGGAAACTGGTCGATCGCGAGTCGTATTCTGCTGAGTAGCCATTCAAATACCTGAAGAACCGTTTTCTCATGCCTAGCGACAACCTCCAGGAGCTATTTGCCAGTCTGAGCAATGCCCTGGTGTTGTATGCCCGGCAGTGGTGCAGAACTCCAGAAGATGCCGTCCAGGAGGCCTTTATCGACCTAGCAAACTGCGCCTCGGAACCAACGTACCCGAAGGCATGGCTCTACACGACAACTCGCCGCAAAGCGCAGAACATCGCCCGGGCGGAATCCCGACATCGCAATCATTTGGAACAGTTGATTCAGGAAAGCGGTGCGGATCGTGCTGGCGAATATTGGTTGGAACCAAATACACGAAATCGGATCGCGGCATCGGAGGTGCTCGAGGGTCTCGACTCCCTAGCACCGGATCAACGCGAGATGATCATCGCCAAAGTCTGGGGGGAACTCACGTTCGAAGAACTTGCAGAGCTGATGAACTGCTCACCGGCGTCCGCTTACAGACGCTATGTCTTGGCACTTACCGAACTCAAGCAACGGGTGCTTGCAGAAAGCACGCCATGCGTCAACAAAACCAATTCAGGGCAACGACGATGATCGAACCAAACTTTCCTGTTCATGAGGGGCTTGATCGGTTCGAGCAGGACCTCAAATCCCTTACTCCAAAACACTTCCCTGTAGAATTGCCAGCATTGCCTCCGACCGGTCCTAGCTGGCTCAAAATCGCGTCGGTCTCCTGGTTGATGGGGCTAGCTGCTGGCGTATTGGTGTCGGCGATTTGGGCTAGGCTCATGAATGGACAAGTACCTATCGCTGAGCCAAATCTGGTATCGCAAAAGGTGGGCTTAAACCCAAATCCACCCTCAACGAACCCGTTTGGCTCGCAGTCGACGAGAGCGTTCGGAGTCGAGACTTTAGCAGTGCGCAGCCGAACCATCGCGGCCGACTTGGATGACGACTATATTTTGCAGCCCCTGATGCGACGAAATACGGTCCACGCGAGCAGATGGTTCTCCGGTGTGGATGTAGCTAACCGACCTAGGAGCTCTCAAACCGATGCGGCGCATTCCTCCGCAGAAGATTCTGCAATACCAGATCCTGACTCATTCCCAAAGCACCAAGGGCAGCGTCAGTTGCTCAAGATGCTCATGGAATCCGATGATCTGATCTCCATATGATCCATAACGATAAATCCCCTTTTCCAATTCCAATCGGAGTTCCATCGATGTTGAACAAAACACCTGTATCCAAATTTTTGAAACGCAGCATGTTGGCAGCAGTGCTGATTTCTGTCGTTCCGTCGGAAAGCTATTCCCAAGAATCGACGGTCGGCTCTCCAGAGGAAGTCGTCAGTCGGGAGGGGGCCTGGGAAAATTTAAGGGGGAGGATCACGACGCTGCGTCGGACCGTTACGCTGGTGCCTAAAGCTGAGCATAAGCCCGCACTTTCCATTCGTTTTATTCCGGATTCCTTCAACGCCAAACCAGGTAACGCTGCCATTTACTACCTCAAGGCGGGCGGATTCTTTGAGCAAACTGCGGCAATGCAGGCAAAGCGAAAGTTTGAAGACGAATCGAGGGCAGCCGCAGGCGACGGAGACTTCGCTCCCTATGTTTGGCTTGAAACCGAGGTGAAGGATCTCCCTGTTGAAAAGATGAAAGAGTATTTGGTTTACACGTCTTTTCAACCTCTTTTTCTCGAAGAAGCTGCTTTGAGATTGCATTGCGATTTTGATCGCCAGATCAAAAGTGTTGAGAATCCCGTTGGCTACTTGCTGCCGGAGGTTCAGGCCATTCGCGATACTGCACGTATCCAAGCGATGCGATTCTTGCTGGCAATGGCGGAAAACAGAGCCGACGATGCCGTCAAAATTCTCGGGCAGTTGATCGCCATGGGACCGCACCTTTGCCAAGAGCCGTTTTTGGTGTCGAATCTCGTCGGAGCCGCATGTGTCAACATCGGTTTAGACAAAGCTTACTATCTCTCGGAACATCCCTCAGCACCGAACCTCTATTGGGCGATTGCTCAGTTGCCCAAACCGTTGATCCAAATAGAGCAGTCGCTGGCCTTTGAGCGAGAGTTCTTGTTTGAACAGGTCAAAGCCTTGCGAGAGGTCGATACGATTCCAAAGCCGGATGGATACTGGAGCGAGTTCATCGATCGGTTTACCGCTGCGATCCAAGGTATTGGGACTCCGTTCGATCGAATGGAGTCGATTGGAAAAGCAGGCATCACCCTGGCCATCGGTTCCAACGTACCCATAGCCCGTGAGTATCTCGTGGATGTAGAGGGTATGAGCAACGATGCGCTGGACAAGCTACCCAATGCGCAGATTTTCTTTCTTGCCATGCGTCGTTTTTATGAGCGTTATCGGGACGAGGAATTCAAATACAGCTTCCTGCCAGAAAACGCTCGCAATAAAGCGAAAGCAACTTCGACGGGAATTGCCGAATTGAGTCAGCGATATGGTTTAATCACGCTTCCCACTTCGGTATTTCTTCCTGCGGTGCAAGCGGCGCAGGGTGCTTCGCTTAGAACGCAGCAACAACTCGCAATGTGGCAAACGATCGAAGCTATCCGGCACCATTTGGCGACCCACGATAACAGACTTCCAGCGACACTCGATGAACTGGAACTTCCCGCACCCTCCGATCCACTCACCAACGGACCGTTTGAGTATGCAATCCATGCCGCAGGTGCAACACTCAAGGGGGCTGAAAATCCAGGCTTGCAATATCAGCTTGAGCTGCGCACTCAACCTGCCAAACCATAACCAAAAGACTCTATCTCCATCCAACCAACCTACCAACCTATCGTTTCCGAGCGCGATCATGCAAAGCCAATTCACCACGACTCTCAATGCTTCAGTGTGAACCCCGAGTAAATCTTAGGGAAACCTGAAACCTGAAAACCAAAGAAAGAAGCACTTTAATGAATCTCAAGAAAGCAATTTTATACCCACTGGTTTCCGTTGCCTTAACGCTCGTTAGTGTGGCAAACAGCCAGGGCCAGGATAAATCCAATCCAATCCAGCAATCTCTCAATGCATCTTCGATGCTGTTGCTCAAGGTGGACACCGATCAGCTCGCAATTCCAGCGAAGATCCAGCAGATGCAAGAGGAGCACAAGGATAAGCCCATCGCAGCCTTGATCGACGCTTCCGATCGCAATCTCAGGTCGATTCGTGAGCTTGCCAAAGGGCAGACGGTCTACTTGTCGGTCGACATGCCCTACACTACGGCAGTGCTTTTGCGTGCCACCTCTCCCAAGGCAGTACTGGCTTCTGATCTGGAAAAAGTCGCCAAACTCTTTGCACCTGAGATCGCTATCGCGGATCGATCCACTTCCGAGCTAACGAAACTCGACATCGGTACCGATCTGGTATCGGCATCTGCAAAGGTGCTCTCTGCAATGCCCGCCGAGCAAGCTTTGAAATGGCAGGCTGGGTTGGAATCCACCAAGGAGTTTCCTGTCCAATGCGTTATGCAGTTGCCTGATTACGTGACCAAGACATTCCGAGAGATCCAACCCGAGTTGCCCGAGACGTTCGGTGGTGGATCGGCAGAGTGGTTGCTCGACAGCGTCCGATGGGTTTCCCTCGGTTTGGACACCAAGAATGCAACGGCCCGCATTGTGGTGCAGTCGGGTTCTGAGGAAGGGGCGAAAATCTTTGCGAAGAATTTGCCCAAGCTGATCCGAACGGTTGTCAACAATGCGGTAGCAGACAAAGAATCCTTTTTGGCTCTCTCGGTTTTGATTGGGATGATCAAGCCTGAGCTCTCAGGGGATCGTGTCGTCGTATCCCTCACAGACGATGAGAGCAACCAATCGCTTTTGCAATTCGGAGCCATGGTGGCAAGTTCCATCATGGCCCCTATTACTGCGACCACCACTTCGAATCGCATGAAGGAGTTCGCATTAGGTTTCCACAACTACGAAAGTGCCTACCAAGCGTTTCCCACCTACTTGAACATGGCCAAGACAAAAGCAAAAAGTGGGCTTAGTTGGCGTGTGCATATTTTGCCTTTCATCGGATTCCAAGAGCTGTATCAAGAGTTCAAGCTCGATGAGGCATGGGATAGTCCGCACAACATCAAGCTACTTCCCAAAATGCCAGCGATTTACCTTCCCACTGCCGATATGAACCAGACCGTGGAGCTTAAACCTTATCACACCACCTATGTTGCACCGATCGGCAAGAGGACCGTTTTTGGGCAGAGTGAGCCCATGCAATTCCGAAACATCACCGACGGTACGAGCAACACGATTGCCTTCGTTGAACTTGATCGCGAGCATGCCATTGCCTGGACGAGTCCCGAGGAGTATCCGTTTGACGAGGCCAATCCGACGGCCAAACTTCGCAATTACAATGGCCAGACCGTTATCGGTATGTTCGATGGCTCGGTCTCCAGATTGAAACTTGATTTGCCGAAAGAGACCTGGCTAGCTCTGTTCTCTCGCAACGGAGGTGAGATTGTAAATCTGGAGTAAAAGCAGGCTAGATACTTGAGGAACGGGATCGTGCCTCGCATTGGATTTCGTCGTATCAACCGGATTGCTATGCTAGATCGCTTCGAGCACGAGCGCAACCACGGAACACACTGAACACACGGAAGAAGACCGCGGAGGAAGACCGCAGAGGATCCACTCTCTTTTTCCGTGTGTTCCGAGTATTCGGTGGTTGAAATAAACTCAGGGGCTGTCCGCTGGGGATTTCAGGCAAGAGACTAGATGCTAGAGGCATCTAGTCTCTCATCCGACTACTCGACCTCTTTATTGATTTCGCCACCATTGCGAGTGATCATGCCGGCATAAACACGCACATCGATATTGGAGCTAAGGTACCTTGCACTCCCGTCGACAAATGCGGCCGTGATCCCACTCGAATGGAACGAATAAGCCTGACCGGTACCATCGACTCCAAAGTACGGATCGGGATAAGTCGATCCCAATGGGATACCGTTGGTCGTATTGATCACTTGGGGGCCAGGATACGAAGCTCCATCGGCAGAGACTCCTAGCAGGAGATTCAACTCCGAGGCTGGTCGGCACCACCCCCCGCCATTGACACGAACCGAGCTTCCTGGACCAGCTTCGATGACCTTACGCCCCAATCGGTACACATGCGGACGGCCTGACGACTCGACCAAGCGAATGGTATTGCTCGTACCATCGGTGAAGCTCGCAAACTTCAAGTTCGCTGTCTTGGATAATGCACCATTGTCATTCCTAGCCGAATTCGCATCGACCAACCCAAGCGTTGCCATCTGAGGCGACACGCCGTAGTAACCTGAATAGTCCCCGTTGGCAACCCTCGCTTGCCAAACCGGAGTATCCGGCGGCGGCGATCCGTCTTGAACTCTACCCGACTCTGGGTTCGATGGGCACTCGTAGATCGGAATCTTGGATCCGAACAGATCGTAATTCAGACCACCGTCGGCGTTAGGAACCGTCGAGGACCAATTCTTCTTTAGATCGAGCCTTGAATAAAGGGACTGTTGTTCGATATGGGGAAGCAGATAAGTCGCCCACCGGACCCGTACCGTCGAGACCGCATCGGGTCGAACATTGCTTGGGAAATACTTGTTGGCGCTATGGAAGTTTTGAAACGCCAACTCGATCTGTCGCATGTTGTTCGAGCAGGACATACGCCTAGCTGCTTCTCGGGCTGCTTGCACGGCTGGCAGAAGCAAGCCTACCAAAATACCAATGATGGCAATCACTACCAACAATTCCACCAGGGTAAATGCGCTGCGGAGGCGGTTACGGTGTGCTAAGGACTGAAGTCTCATGATTTCTTTTCTTTTCTTTTTTATCAAGTGTAAGTCAACAGAATCAACGGTTAGGGTATTGGTGGATCAACGAATCTTGAAGGGTTCGAGAACGCTTTTGTCTTTGCTCAACTGAACGTCGATACCGGAGGTCGCCTCGGAGGCTAAGCCTGCTGGTAGATGGTTCGTAGGGGCCTGGTCTGGGGTATCCCGGTACCATTGTTCGATCGTTACCTTGTATTTACCCGCCGGTGCCCCATCGTTGGTGTCGTAGGTCGACAACTGAAACCGCCCTTCCGCATTGGTTGTCCCACGTGGCTTGGGGAACTTCAGCGAAGTTTCGGTCGGATGAAAGACCACGGTGGCTCGGTCCAAGGGCTTGCCATCTTGCCCAAGAACGGTTCCCTCGGCCAAAGTGGTTTGGACGCGATCAGTGCGGGAACAGCCCACCATCGATCCGGAAACGACAAGCCCACAAATCAGCGCGGTGCGCACGCATCGGGAAAAGCTACGCGACATAAGACCCTTTCGAGTAAAAACTCTTGCAGTGCGATTGGCAATGCAATGGCTGCTCTGGAACTCTATGGGTGGAGTCGTTCCCTAGCGATCGTTTCGACAAGCTTTCCGGGGTCGGATCAGCAACAAACTAGCCTTGGCTAGCATTCGAACTACTTCGAAACCGACGCTTCTCGGTGCGGTCTATCTGTACTACCGCTCCGTCATGGATCACGATCGTGACTTGCCCATAACGCAAACCGTCAAGCGCCTGACGAATCTGATCCAAATCGAATTGCACTTCCCGTTCCAATCGTGCGTGATTGTCCGGATTTTCGACATGATCCTTCATGATCAAATTTCTTTCTTGCTCTTTAACGAATCTCGTGATGGTTTTTAGATGGTGTATTCGGGAGAAAAGACGTGCGACTGCAGGGGGGTGATGAATACCTG
>Ga0315900_10003460_pt1 | contig 23087 bp, 16 predicted proteins | sample LakEriMetagenome_FD_203521 | JGI IMG/M metagenome (GOLD analysis project Ga0315900, IMG submission 203521) | Freshwater fungal communities from buoy surface, Lake Erie, Ohio, United States - Buoy 12 MA114 | ecosystem: Environmental > Aquatic > Freshwater > Lake > Lake biofilm | place: USA: Lake... | reverse complement strand
TAATTTTTTATGTTATAAATATATAACTAATGGAAAAAGAGGTTATTCTTATTATAATATTTATTATTTTAATTTTATTTATTTGTGTTGTTTTCTTTGATCAAAAATATATCAAAAACAGTGATTCAGTAGCCATAATACAAGGGCCAAATAATAAAATAATTGATAGTAAAGAAATAATTTTGCCTGAGAATATTGATAGGAATTACTATCCTCCTGAACAGGTTCCATCAGGAAAATTTATGTCGTATGATCCAATTAGAACATATGATTACAATAAGATATACGATATTTTGGAAGCGCCGGTAAGGAGGGATGAAAGGGATCAAATTCCCGCACCTTATTTGAGGAGGATGTTGGATATTCCTACACGTGGTTATCCTGATAATTTTAAACAAATAGGTGTTTTGGTTAAAGATGACACAGATTGTTGTAACAAGATTATGAAATTATTTGGAAGAGCCGAATTTCCTGGTTCTTCGAGATATGAATATTATACGTTAGTGAGTAGTGGGAACGATGTTATAAAAATACCAATTTACAATAAAAATGGTAACGAGTTATACGACGGTGATCATATTTATATAAAATCGTTGAATGCAAAATATAAAGTGGAATTATTTAGTTATGATCAACCAACTTATCTACCTGATGTTCTTGATTAAATTTCATCATCTAAAATAAATAAAAATTGTATAATTGAGGTATTCGATTTATCTTTTATAATTTCATAAATTTCTTCAGGATTATCTCTAATATTTTCTGGTTCTGTGATTACTTTAAAAATGAATGGTTTTTTTGAGATATAGGAGGCGATTGCTGCATGTATATCAAGTTGAATATCGTTGGTTATCCTGAATCTGGAAGTGATTAGTTCAGCTTTGAGGAAAGGATCTTCTTCGGGTCCTAGATCAAGTCCATAATTGAGAATTTTCCTGGCTAAAAAAATTAGATTTTTAGGATATTTAATGATTGACCAAGACCATGCCCAAAGTTGTGTAACTGCACTATAAAATCCAAAAATTTCAAATCTTGACTTAAAAATTATATTTTTGTATTTATCGTAAAAAACGATTGTATCGTGTATTATATCGTTATTAGATCTAATAATTGAATAATAAAATGCTTTATCTATAATTTTAGAATATTTTTCATTGTTGTAATCGTAATATTTCAAAGAATTAATAATAATATCTTTATTTTTATTCATTTTATACTATACAACAATAAAAAAATTAGGTTGGAATAAATGGAGTTTTGTCTCGTCTTTTCTCCAAAATTGATTTTATTGAGACAGCTGTTTTATTCGATTTGAATTCCCTTTTCACTTTTTCATCTTCATTACCTTTCCCATCTTTTTCTTCTTGTGAACTACATATATAGATTGGCGGAAAACCGCCATTTGGTTTATTTTCATCATTAGAGCCTCCAACGAGCGATATACGATCGTATTCTGGATATTCATAACTATCAGTACTAAGCGGATGATTAACAAAAATGTCCATATATATTATTTATAATTATATATCATAAAAAAATTAGTCGAAAGATAAAATAAAAGGGTCTTTGTTTTCAATAACGGTTATTTTTTCATTATTTTTACTCATATTTTCAATATTGGTAATAGCTGTTGTATCGTTTTCTTTTGTCAGATTAATATTTTTTTTGTTGTATTTAAACTTTTTTAAATGATGTATATTACAACATTTACCTTTGTTTTCGCAAGTGAATTTGAGGTATTCATCTTCTGACAACTCCCCAACAAAATTTAAATACAGTAGTCTGTGCAATGCCACCTTTTTGCCATTGAAATAAAAATTAATATAGATCCCTTTTTCTATATTATTGACGTTGGTAATATATCCGTTCCAAATACTACATACATTTTCGTCGAATATACTGGTGGTTATATATTTACATAACCTTTTGAGATCTTGAAATTTTAATTTCTTATCATAATTAACATTTTTAATTTGTTTAATTAACAAATCGTTCAAAATATCACTATTTTTCATAGTAACTATACTTTAGGTATCAATTAAAACTTTTTTTATGATAGGGTTATTTATAATAGGCTGCTTCAATGGACAGAGGCACACTAGACATCGACATGGATGAAAATCTTATATTGATATATTTTGATAAATTATTTATATTTTTATAGTCTTGGAATTTTTTATCATTAATATTTTCTTTGCTGATAAATTTGTCGTAAATAACTTTACTATCTATTATATACAAAATTGTATTATATTTGTCATAAATAATAATAGGAATCTTATGGATTTTATTTAATATATATAATTCGACTATTCCATTTGTAGTGTTTGTAACATCTTTTGATATCTTATTAATGAAATCTGAAATAAATCTCTTTTTAGCGGTATCGATATATTGTTTTAAATTTTGGATAATATCATCATAATTATTTTTGTCGTAAATCCAATCGATAATATTACTCCTAAAGTAATTAGCTATATCTGTTTGTAAATTACTATAATATCCTAAATTTCTACTTTCTATATCGTAATACAGATGTTTAAGCCAAATATAGCAATTAGCATATCCTCGGAACAAAGAAATATTTTCATTTATAATGTGTTGAATATAATATTCTCCCATATTATGCAAAGGATTCACAATATTCATCTCTTGTAAATCTGCCACAGATGTCTTAACATTTCTTCTTTTCCCTATTTTCGGTACATTTTCTTTTCCGAAAAGTTCCACTAATGTTTTATTTATATTACTATTAGTACTTTTAATAACTTTTTGTCCAGGTCTGGCTTCGAATTTATTGTAGTCAGCAATATCGGAGACAAAATAATCATCTTTTTTTAATATTTCAAAAGCTTTATGATCGTTACTGGCTAATTCTTCACTCACTTTATTAACAAAAGTAATAATAAGATCACGAGTTAATGCAAAATTACATTCATCGTATGCCCAATGACAATTAATATTTCGATTGCATAACTCTTTGTCGATAGTATTACAAATTTCTCTATTATTAATAACCTCATAATTTTTCAAGTCTGGTTGTTTATTTAAAATATGAATTAGTTTATTACTTTTACCACCTTTTTGTTCGTTTTCCAAAAACATAACATACAACGTTTTGTCTATTCTTCTAAACAATAAAGATCTAATTATATCTCTCCTTATATTTTTTGCCTTAGTTTGATCGTTAATAATTTTAATTATTTTCTTTTTGAAAGAATCGTTATTTGGAGAATTTAGATATTCACTCAAATGGAGTCTGAAGAGTTCGTAAGATTCATTATAGTACTTATTGTAAGTAACAGAAGTAATCCTATCATCAATAACAAAATTTGTGATTCCTTTAGCTATTTCTGCATCAACTTTATCAAATACTTGTTTATATTCGTAAACTAATCCTTTTTTATTAAGTAATTCTGTTGATATTGTTTCAGGTATGATGGGAGCTAATTCATATAACTCTGTCATAATACCTACAATTGTTACTTTATCTTTTATAATTTGATCATAATAAACTCCAATTGGTTTAATTTTGATTTCCATCCCTTTTTTAATAGAAAATTCATGCAAATCGTTAAATTTTTTTAATGTGTCTGAAAAAGATTGTATTTTATGTTCTATATTTTTAATCATTTGCAAATTATATATTGAGCCTGATGGTTTGACAGGTATAATAGTTGAATTATTTGTTATTACATATTTGCATTTATTTCTTGTATCGATCACTTGATATTGCGGCATATAATTTTTATCATTCAGGTCAATAAGTGATTTATGCAAACTTTTTGCTGTCAAATATTCAATATTACTGATTAAAATTTTTGTTTTACAATTTCTTTGGTAAAAATCTTTGATATGATTAATAATATTATTGCTGCTTGATTCATACTTGAATAGTTTTTGTATATCAAAATTTTTTGTACTCTCCTCTTTTTTTGTTACAAGTACGATAGGGTAATAATTTTTATTTTCTTTTACGAGAATAATTGTTTCTCTATTGGGGTCCTCAATATTCTCAAATTCTTCGTTATTCTGGCAAACAATTATAAAATCATCTCTCAATTTTTCTTTTTCAAGTGTTTTTCTAATCACTATTGTCTCTTTTTTGAAGACAATTATATTTAATCCATTCGGTTTAATAATACCTGGAATAGAGATAAAATGATTAACTAAATCGTATCCCACAAAATTATCTTTTTTAATGAAATCGATATATTTCTCGCGTGTATTAAAAATAGTTTTAATGTCACCATTATTTAAAGATGTGAATAAAAGATCTGTTTTATCGTTTTCTAATTTGCTTATTAACTTATTTTTAATCTCATCAATCGACATATTGAGAGGGATCACTAAAGAGTTTAAAAAAGTCTGGGAATCTTGTTTGGATCCATATTTAAAAAAATAACCAGTGATACTATTTAGCAAATAATGATGTTTAATCTTTTTACTTTTTCCTAATAATTGGTTAAAAAAATAATCAAGATACTTGGGTAAAAATCCTATTCTACCTTCCTGAATTTTATTTGTATCTTGCAAAATATACAATTTATCCCCAATTGTTTTGGCAGAAGGTTTATCAACTTTTTCAATATTCCCAATACATTTAAGATAATAATCCCTTTTCTCATTATTTTTGGATGTTAATGGATCTTTTTTAAAGCAACAAGGCATACATTGGCCATAAGGATTGTTACTTCTCGATAAAAATCCAATGAACATATGTTCGGCATTTTCTTCCGGGTTACATGTATAATATATTGTGCCTGTCACATTACCTTCTTCATCACGACTATCTAAACCAACAGCTCTTATGATAACTTCTTTATTTTTTTTGAGTTGGATTTTCTTCTCGTATATATTGTACTCTTTATTAAGTTTAAATCCAACTTTTAATAAATCATCAAGAGACAAATATTGTTTAGGCTGTCTTTTTTTATCAGTGCCACTATTTTGACAAGATCTACTCCATTGATTTTGTCCCTTCTCAGGTCTAAATCCAATTCGTTTTTTATCAAATTGTGCCATTTGTTTAACTGCTCTGACTTCCTTTTCATAATTAACAATTGTATCGACCTGATTCCTTCTTTTTGCAATATTAGTTAATTTCTTGAGTTTATCTTTAAAGATCTGTCTTTCAGGTTTTTTATATAAATATGTTTCAACATAAAGATAAATAAGAATACTATAAAAGAGTATAATTCTATCTAATTGTTCTTTATTTCTTGCTCCGGAGATCCTTATCTTGTATCTATCCCTTTGTTTACCTTGTATATCGATTCCGATTCCGGGCGGTTTATATTTTGGTATATTCTCTAATTTTTTTAACATTTTTCTTGATTTTTTGATATTAGGGTATTTATTTTTGACTCTTTCAATCTCTTCAAGTGCTCTTTCAATTGTAATATTAAATTGTTTACTTATTTCATTTGATAAAGTTTGATCGTTATAGTCGTAATTTCTCATAAAATATAATACTCTTTGTTCGATTCTAGCTTGATTCTCATATTTAGAAACCCTTTTATATCTAAGATATGTTCCAAACTTTCCTTTTTCACTTACTTTTTTCAATTTTGATAATCTTTTTCTGGGTTCAATAACCAAAGCAATATAAGGATAAAAATATCGCGAAAATTCTGATAGATCGTTATGATTTATTGTGTATTTTTCCGGTAATTCGAATTTTTGAATTGTATTAATAAAAGCATATTTGAACTCATCACTAATAGGAATATCAAACATAACTTTATTATTCTCTTTGTTGATTTTCTCAACTAAATCATTGACATATGTATATGTTTTTCGGATATCTTTTATTGTGGCCATATCTTCTTCTTTCCATTGGGTTTTATATTCAACCCTCCCTGTATCACTCAAATTAATTGCCATAAATTTTTCTGTATTTCTTTCTGTAATTCTGACTTTGAAACTAATACCATATGGAGCATTTTCAAACCATTTTGATAAAACTTCTATGTTATCTTTACTTGATCCAAACTCTTGTATATCGTCTTGACTGTATTTAAATATGATTTGTCCATCAAGTGTTTGATATTGTATGAATGGGTATTTTCTGTCAACTGTAAACTCATTAAATATTCTAAATAGATCTATTTTTGTATCATCTAAAGTCCTCAAATTAACATGAATTACAGATTGTGTTATGTAATTTTCCCTGAATAACGGTTTGTAGCCCGCAGTTCTTTTAATATTTTCAACATCTTTCATTATTTCGTACTCAATTAATAGATCGTTATTTAAAGTTTCGTAAATAGTTCTCGTTTTATTACCTTCAACCTTTTGATCGTTATTTAAATAATCAATAATATATTTGATATCGTCCGGTTTTATCCTTCTAAAATAAACTCTAATATAAACATCGATCAAATTTTTTAGTTCTTCTGACTCCAAGTTAAATCCTTTTCCCAATTCGTTGTAAATATCTATCATGTAAAGCTCATTGTTTGTAAAATAATTTTCATAATCATACAAGATATTATAGTCATCGTCCTCCCATTTTATCTTACTTCCGTATCTTCTAATATTATCCCTCAAATATTTTAAATTACCTCTAAGTTCTTCATAAACTCTCAAATTACTGTTGGGTTCTACATCGATGTTTAAAATATCTGATTTTTTGATCCATTTCTGACCTAACATAACTTTTTCTACTTTATCGTTATAAAAGTATTCGCTCCAAAGATATTGTCTTGATGGAGCTATAAATGGTGTTTTTTCAAATTTAGGATTGTTTTTGATTGTTATGCAAATTTTATTTTTTATTGATTTGATCGTATCATCTTTGAATATATATATGTCTGTAATAATATGTTTTTTAAAAATATTTCTCAAAGAATCATCGAAAACTAAATTATCTTTGCTTGTATCAAAATCTATCATATTATGCTCCATTTTCTTAAAAATTTTATCATCGCTCAAAGCTTTTTGAATTAAATTAGTTGTTTGTAATATATTATCATCTTGTCTTATATCGTTATCTTGATATATTTTCTCTAATTCTTCCATATCCAACTCTTCTTCTTCCAAAATATTGTCTAAACCTTCCTCAAATTCAACTATTTTGTTTTCGTTCATTAATTTTTCATTTATCTCTTCAAGAGGGTAAGTTTCATCATCTTGATCCCTTTTTATCGATTCAAAATCCAATACGTCGTTATTATCATCATCGTCGTTACTTTGTCCACCTTTCATATTAGAATTAGAATCTGATGGAATTCGACTTTGCGATATTATCAATCTATTTTGTTTCTCAATATCAGGAAGTTTGATTTTTTTCGTTGTTGTATAATCTATTTCCTCTTCATCTTCTTTTACCTTGTTTTTTTTCCTTTTTTGTTCTTTTCTCATAATTTCATCTTTAATAATAGTTTCGTAATTATACAATATTTTTTTGTCCATAAGAGAAAATTTCTTGATATGAGCTTCAAACCATTCTTGTCCCATTTTTTTGGTAATCTCATTTTGCTGGTTACTATTTTTCCTTAATTGATCAATTGTAAAATTTATGTGGTATGTATTGAAAAATTTATAATACCATTTTTCCCCATAAAAATTAACCATTTCCTTAATATCTTCTTTTGTTAAAACCATTAATGAATCATACAAAGAAGTATCTTCTATTTTTTTTATTATTTTTAAAATATTTTTTGGGATATCACCAACAAAAATATACATATGATATTGTGTTCGCTTATTATTATTTTTAAATTTGAATACTATTTTTATTGGGTCATTCATTATATATATTGTAATTAAGAAATAAATTATAATTTTTTTTGATATAATGTGTCTAAAATCCGTAAAAAATATACTCTATAAAAATATATGCAAGGAAAAAAAGAACATGAATCACAATATAAAAAACCAATAAAATCAATTAAGCAAACTAAACCAAAAACCAGTGCTAAACGTATTAGAATCAAAGTAAATGGGAAAAAAGGTCATACTGGATCCACTGGTGAGACAGGACCTACAGGATCCACAGGATGGACAGGACCCACTGGAGAGGCAGGATCTACAGGACCCACAGGAGAGACAGGATGGACAGGACCCGTTGGAGAGACAGGATCTATAGGACCCACTGGACCCACTGGAGAGACAGGAGCTACAGGACCCACAGGAGAGACAGGATCTATAGGACCCACTGGACCCACTGGAGAGGCAGGATCTACAGGACCCACAGGAGAGACAGGATGGACAGGACCCGCTGGAGAGACAGGATCTACAGGATCCACAGGACCCACTGGAGAGGCAGGATCTACAGGACCCACAGGAGAGACAGGACCTACAGGACCCACTGGAGAGACAGGATCTACAGGACCCACTGGAGAGGCAGGATCTACAGGACCCACAGGAGAGACAGGACCTACAGGACCCACTGGAGAGACAGGATCTACAGGACACACTGGAGAGTCAGGACCCACTGGAGAAACAGGGCCTACAGGGCCTACTGGACCTACGGGGGAGACTGGTCCAGCAGGTGCGACTTCTGGATTAACAGGGGAAACTGGTTCGACAGGACCAACCGGTGAAACTGGTCCTACTGGCCCAGCAGGTGCAACATCGGGGTTAACTGGTCCTACAGGTGATACAGGTCCTCAAGGTCTACCAGGCCAAGCTGGTGCGACATCTGGTTTGACTGGTCCAACAGGTCCAATAGGTTCAACGGGTCCTACTGGTCCTGCGGGTGCAACATCAGGATTGACAGGTTCTACAGGTTCTACAGGTCCAACGGGTCCAGCAGGTGCAACATCTGGATTAACTGGAGATACTGGTCCTACTGGACCTCAAGGTGCAACTTCTGGACTAACTGGTGACACGGGTTCAACCGGTCCGACTGGTCCAGATGGATCCGGATTTAATTTATTTGGGGATGGTAGTGATGGAGATGTTATCATTGATAATGGTACAATAAAATTAAATACCGATATGTATTACAATAATTTAACAATTACAGGAACTGGAATATTAAATTCTTCGGGATATCGTGTTTTTGTCAAATATAATTTAACTTTAGATGATGGAGCAAAAATTGTGAATAATGGATCGAATGGTTTTGATCAATTTTCGGGTAGTATAGGTCCAGGTGCTCCAGCCGGAACTTTAGGCGGAGGAGGTAATGGTGGTAATGGTGCAAATGGTATTAATGCTAGTGTTGCTGGAAGCAGCACTAATCCAGGCCTTTTCGGTTCTCTATTATCAAATTTATTTAGTGGTGCTAAAGGCGGCGATAATATAACTTCTGGAGCTGTTGGAGGTATCGCCACTGGTAATCCAAATATTTATGGCGGCAGTAAAATTTTGAATTTATTTCCTTACAATGTAACAATGCGTAATTTGAATGGGCAAGCACTACAAGGTGGATGTGGAGGAGGTGGAGGAGGATCCGGGCAAATATTATCTGGTGGTGGAGGAGGCGGTGGGGGAGGAGTCATTGGAGTTTATGCATTTAATATCATAGGTCCTGCTTCCGGTTCAGCTTTAATTCAAGCTAAAGGTGGGGACGGCGGTACAGGGCAAATTGGTGTGGGAGGAGACGGTGGAGGAGGTGGTGGAGGATTGATTTTAGTTGTTTATCATACCTCATCAGATTTAGTGAATATCACATTGGATGTCTCCCCAGGATTAAGAGGCTCTGGTGCAAAACCAGGATTTGCAATTACACAAAATGTTTCATACCCATAAAACAAATTCTATAAAATTATCTATTTTACCAATAAATAATTTATGATAGTACAATATATACCCAGTCCAAAATATTTTTGCAGAATAGTACACATGATTACTTTTTAGTGTAATATAAAAAAGTTAAAAGGTGTCATATATATAAAAAAAAGTATATGAATTAAATAAAATTAAAAATGATAGCTATAATTTTCTGTCCATAAATTATATTCAAAATCTATATATTAGAAAATTTTTTGTATATACCAATTATAAAATATTTTTTCCGGGTCTTTACAAAAATACTTTTTGTAAAGTCGCGCGATTGGGTGAAGTATAACTTCACCCAATCCCGGTTAACTAACTCTATTACTTTTTATGGGTTAATGCAAAAGTGAAAAGTAGCCAAAAATAAATGGGAAGAGATGTGCTAAATAATTGTATTTTTAATATTATTTTTTATGAAAGTCGTATGTCAATAATAACCATATTATAGTCCACACAGGAGTTACCACAATAAAATACCATCAAAATAGATTATAATTAGCCATTGTATAGTTATTTTATTGTGGTAACTCCTGCGTGGACTTGTAATATGGTCATTGTCAGTAAATGACTTTTATAAAAAAATATCATAAAATATATAATTATCTAGCTCATCACTTTTTATTTATCTATTTTTTTCATGATATGTATTGTATTTTTGCTAAATATACTAAAAAGTAATAGATACGCTTAATCGGAAAAAATATTTTGGAATTGGTATAATTTGTAATATAACCATAAATAGTTACAAATTATAATTTGTAATGGTTTAAATAATGGAATCTCTAATCATTAAACCACAATATTCAACTGGATCATGTTCAAAATCTATTTTCTTATACAAACCCATATCAATTGCAACATGGGTAAAAAAAGCAAATATTTTTTTAAATAATGGGGTATGATTCATTTCAGGACATCCGACATGCGCTATTTCGTGCAAAGCCACATACATTACTAAATTTATATCGTGCAATTTTGAATTGTATTTGGAACGGAGACAAAAAACTATTTGTTCCCCTTTATTCACGCTATAGCTTGTGTACGCACTGTCCTCATCACTTTCGTTGATAATAACCCCCGAAATTCTTTTTTTTAATTGTTCTATGTAAGGCTTGTACTCTTTATATTTTGTATCTTTCCCGTTGTATAAATTATTAGTTATATCCATTATATTTTTCCTTAACTGTCCTAATATATCGGCAGCCTCTTGTTGATCAGGCAAATCCCTAACTAAATACTCCTTCCCATCAATATTAGATTTCACATATTTGACCTCATGTTTTTCTAACTTCATAATAGCCATAATGGAAAGAGCAAAAATTAGTATCACCACATATATAAAAATAGAAGTATTTATCATAACCTATAATATATTTGTTTAAGGTTTTATTTTATATAATAATATAGAATTTATTTTCTACATTATTATATATTATATAATAATGGGGTCGTCAGGAAGTTGCGCAAAAAAACAACAACCACAAGTCAAAGTATATACTGATGGTGAAATAACAGAAAATATTCGAAGACTCTTTAATGGAGGAATTAACAATAATTTCTCGGAAGATAGTTTTTCAGCCAATAATGTAAATTTAGATAATATTAAAATAACAGAAGATTTTGTACCTAAAAATGAATTTACAGGTGGCAAAAAAAAATTTAAATCTTCTAAAAATAGACATTTGAATTACGATCTAGAAAAAATCATCAATAATTTACAACAAGGAGGATATCAAGATAGTGATAACTATAAATCTATTTCTACCATATCAGAATTTGATAAAATAAGGGAATTTTTAACCAGAGAAAAAGAAGGACAAAATGGTGGTAACAAAGATATCTTAGATTCCGATTCATTGTACGATAATGGAAAGAAATTTACACTTTTTGATATTATGAAAGGTGGTGGCAATGATGATGATGATGATGATGATGATGATGATGTTGTTGAGGATGATAAAGAAGAGATTGAAGAAGAGATTGAAGAAGTTGAAGATGAGGATGATGATGACGATGAGGATGATGATGGTGTTGAAGATAAAGATAAGAAAGATAGCAACACAAGTGCTGATTATAGCGAAACTTCATATAAAAAAAATAAATCTCCCCTCAATGTTATCCCTTTTTATAGTTCAGAATCTTCGTATCGTGGTGGTGATTCACCTTCTTCAACATCTTCTTCCTCAATTAGTTCAACAAGTAGTGAAAAAGTAGACATGAAAAAAAAATATAGCGATACATCATATAGTCAAGTGGAAAATTCTAACTACCATCCTTTCTATAGCACCGACTCATCTGATAAAATAAAACATCCTTATATTAAAAAAAGATTTAATTAATCTTCCAAACGAAACCCGTCACCAGTAAATTTAATAATTTTAGATTTATTAACTTTTTTTAATTTTCCTTTAATTGGTTTTTTCTCCACCTTTTTATTTGGAGTAAAACTATTTTCATGACAATTGAATCCTCCAGTTTCTCCTCCTTTGTCTTCTAATCCAAAATAGTAATTTAGCGGTCTTTTTCCTTTTCTTCTATTAGTTTCTTTTATAATACATTCCTCAAATACTTTTTTTGGATTATTTGTAATATGTTCCAAAAATTGTATTGTTGGTTTCATTATCTGATTTGTAATATAAAATAGATAATCTAATTCCAAATTATTTTGAATGATATATTCTGGTGTTTCAACGCGCTCGCCTTGTAATTCAACTTTTCCTTCTTTCAAAATATATGCAAAAGGTATTCTTTCATTGCTTTGTGGCCTATTTCCAGGATCACGATCAGCTATTCTATCAGCTAAAACAGCATGGACAATTGTGCTTCGATCAGAATATGCTCTTTCTTCTTTTGGTTTCTTTTGTTCAAATTGTCTTTCTTTTTCTGTTAGACCATTGCCTTTTAATGTTTTTGTAATTATAAATTTATCAAGCGGATATTTTTTTACTAATATATCCCTTAATACTTTTTTTGTATATTTAATTGCTTTTTCTGGATCTTTTTCATTCAAAATACTTTTAACAATACCTCCAACGACTATTTTTACTATTGGAGCATTATCACGCCTCTTCAAAACTATTCCCATACTGGCCTGATAAAAGTGATCTGTACTAAATTCATACTTATTGCCTACATATCTTTTTTTAGATAATAGCGCTAATGGATCAAATGTCTTTTCATAGCCCATATTCAGTGGATAAGGCAATATTTTATGCAAAAGATATTCACATAATTGTCCTAACCTAATACTTATCTTTAATGCATCTGGTGTTTTCTCCCCACCGTTTCTAATTTGATAATTTATAAAAATTGAATCTGTATTTTTAATTGTTAATTCACCAATACCCGCATTAAATTTACCATTTTCTGTTTCTAAATCGTAGACATAACTTGCTGTTGTTGTTAATGGTATAATTTTAATTATTTTATGACTATTTACAATTTGATCTTTAGTTCTAATTAAAATATAATTCGGGTCATGATATTCAATTTTAATATTATATCCTTGATGTTTAGATACCACATAATATTTCATACATTCCTCTTTGTTAGAACTACAAAATTGATCTACTAAATAAGCACAATTGTTAACAATTGTTAGATTATTTATATTAATGGGAAATCCATTCGATAGTTCTAATCCATCAAAACATTCTTTTGGTGTTACATAGTTTCCATTTATATCGATCAACGAATGATCTTCTGTCACATCAACTATTGACGAACCAGTTATAATTCTATAAATTTTTTTATCTGTCTTATGTCTGATAACTCTTTTAATGTTCATCCAACCATCATTTGTATAAATTTTATAATCAGTTGTACCATGTTCTTTATTTAATCTAGCATTTTGATCATTTAGTAGTATTTCTTCTATTTCTCCAAGAGTGTAGTGATACTGAGGCACTATTTTTTGAAGAATTAAAGGGAGATATTTTAATAAAGTTTGATCGTTTGTTTCATAATATTGTTTAACTATTTGAACAAAATATCCATTATTTTCAGAATGTTTAAAATTTTCACAAGATTGCCAATGGTTAGTTAATTCTTTGATTTGTTTTATCTCTATTGTTCCTTGAGTATTGAGTACCATAACAGGTTCATTTTCTGGAACTGAATCTCCATAAATCACAATTGGTTTAATGGTATACTGACCTACAAATAATTTATTAATCTCTCCGTGTAACCATTTAATCGCATCTTCTTTATTACTAATTCCGAGCTTATTATTCATAAATTTTTTATCGTTAATTAAATCTTTATTATTTTTGAAAATATTTAGATATTTATATTTTGCTTCTTCAATCATAACATTACCATCATCATCAAGAATTTTATTACCCCAAATATTTATCATTTCATTTTCTTTTTTCAATTTATTAATATTTTGTTCACCTATCAATTTATCAATCTCTTTATTAAAAAGTAAATTATTATTTTTTTCATATATTTCGTAAGATTCGTACAAAGCTGAATGCACTATGATTGGAAAAATAATTTCAGTAAATATTTTAGCAGCATTAAGTAGTTCTCTCCCTGTTGCCGTTGTACTTGCAGCAATATCTTTCATATGAATACTAGATACTTTTGCTCCACATTGACCATATAATGCATTTGCTGTCATTTTGTAAGCTAATTGTAAACCATCTAAAATTTTCTTTTTAAAAGGGTCTTTTTCTTGTTCAGCTAAATCTCTCATTTGTGATCTGGCATTCAATAAATCTGTTAAAATTTCTGGTAAGATGCCAACTGTTCCATTTTTTGCTTTTGCATACGTACATGTTGTTGGTGTTCCATCTTTATTATTATAAGTCACTTCTTCATAATAATATCCTGGCAAATCCTCGTATTTTTTATTTTTGACAATACACTCATGCGAAATATTCCTAAATCTCATCGAATTAGGATATAAACTATTGTAATCTAAAACAGTTATAGGTTCATAATGAATTCCAACATGTGGTTCAAAAACAGTTGCACCTTCATAACCATCCTCATCTTCGGCCATTTTTTCTTCGTTTTTATCAGGTAGTTTATTTTTGTCAATATATGGTTTTTTGATTACAGGGATAACATGCCCCTTTTCTCTACATTTTTTTGAAACTAAACTAAAAACTTTAATACCTTGTCCTCTCAAAAAAATATAGGACAATGGCACATGGCATACATTAGACATACCAATGTTATTAGTCAAAATTTGTAATTTATTCATTAATTTGTTACAAAGTACACAATCGTAAATACAATATTTTGCAATAATTGCTCGATCGGCAGAATTACCTTTTTGTAATCTAAATATATCTTTGGCATCAATATCATCTTTAGCTTGAGACCAATAAACATCAAACTTTTTAATTTCCAAAGCTTCACTATCCAAAATACCTATAATTGTAAATATTTTATCACTAACAGATAAAACTTTAAATTTAGCACTATTTTTATAAGCGTTATCTGATAAACCATCGTTGAAATAAATTTTAATATATCTTCCAACCTCTAACCCATAAGTGTTATTTTTTGTATAAATAGTAGTCTTATTTTGAGGTAAATCAATATCGATATTCACAATTTTGTCTCTGATAAATTCACCAGCTACATTATCTAACTTATAAGATCCTAATTTGAAATCCCTCATAACTACTTTCATAATATCTATTTGAATTCTTCCTTGAATTGCATAATAGTATAATTTATTGTCACCCAATGCTGCAGATTTTAGTTCTTTATGAATAAATGGAGACTCAACATTCCTAATTCTCCCTAATTTGGAAAAACTCTCGTGACATCCTAATTTCTTAGCTCTTTTTTCAAGATAGGTAAAATCAAAACCAAAAATATTGTAACCTGTTATAATATCAGGATTAGTTCTAATAATTAGTTTTGTCCAAGCGAGCAAGACTTTAACCTCACTGTCATAAGACTCGACATCTACTCCTTCTATCTTGTCACATGTGCCTAATGTGATAATATGCTTATAAAAACATTCACTTTCTCCGTATCTACTGAACGTTGTTCCTATCTGTATCACTCTATCATCGTCCCTATGAGGTTGTGGAAAAGTACCATCGCCGCTTGTACATTCAATATCAAATGCTGCAATGATAAGTGGAACTATTGTTTTGTTATCCACCGGATCTAAATTAGTCCAATCGGCATGTACACTAATATCGTTATTTGATGGATTGGAATTATCTGGGAAAAAAGTATATTTGCCACCTGCTATTTTGATCCATCCAAATGCATCAATTTTACGAATATGCATAAATCGAATCAAAGGTTCAATATTAGATTCGTAAAGAGAAAATTTCATAGGTACATTACTAACTCCAAACACTCTTAATGGTCTATTAAATACCCTTTCATAAGCCCTAAAACTATCGTAACTATGAAATACCAATCTCACAAACGGAAAAATCTCATAGTTTGTAAATTCCCAAAAAATATTCTTGTCTACAACTTCCCAATCTTTCAAACCGTTGGCATTTATTGGGGAAAAATGCGAAACGGAACTTTTGGCAGCACGAATAAGAAAATCGATTTCATGTTTTTTCCAATTTTTTGGAATCCTAACATAAAAATATGGGGTGAAGTTTTTGACTTTGACAAATATCTTTTTATTATCTTCTGTTGTACCGTAAATACGAATAACATATTTTTGAATTATGTTATTTCCCTCACCGTCTTCTTCGTGGTAATAGTCCCATTCACTAACCTGAAATACCAAGTCTTTTAAATTACCATTTTTGATCATATACTATCCAAAAATGAGATTTTTTTAAATACTATAAAATTATTATTTTTAAAATTCAATTTTTTGGATAATATATATATATGGACAAATTTTATAGATATCAATTATCTTTTCCAATCGAAGGAGATAAAATATACAAATCAAAATCGATAAATAACGTTGTAAAAAAATGTATTTATGATTGCTATCGATTAGGTCACAATCCAGAAATAGTGGGAATCTATGACTTAGATCAAAAAACAGAATACAAATTCAAAATATCTAAAAGTATGAAAGGAGGTGACCCCAACGATGCCATAACTATTTTAAAAGAACTCGATGATGTTGAACCAGAATCAAAAGAAGATGAGATATCAAAAAAATTAACAGAATGTCAAAAAAAAAATTCACAATATTTTGATATTGAAAGAAAATTAAAAAAAGCAGAAGAAGATCTTAAAAAATATGAAAAAGAAATATCACAACATAAATCAGAAAAAGAAGAATTAAAAAAAATATTGGCTCTCCTTATGGCACAAATTAAAGAAAAAGAAGAAAAGAAACCAGAATGCCCTAAAATGGAATGTCCAAAACCAGAAGAAAAGAAACCAGAATGTCCAAAACCAGAAGAAAAGAAACTAGAATGTCCAAAACCAGAAGAAAAGAAACCAGAATGTCCAAAACCAGAAGAAAAGAAACTAGAATGTCCAAAACCAGAAGAAAAGAAACCAGAATGTCCAAAACCAGAAGAAAAGAAATTAGAATGTCCAAAACCAGAAGCAAAGAAATTAGAATGTTCTAAAAAAGATGAACTATCTAACTTGGAAATAATTATTGACGGAGAGAATTTGGAAAATGGTATTGATCTTTTTAATGGCATTAATGTCTATTCCAATAATTTAAGAAATATTAAGCCATGTAATAGATTTGAAAGGAAAAAAGTCTCTTGTACTATAAGTTAATAATATATAAATAAATATTAATTTTTGTTACCATATGGACAAAATAAGGACAATGTCTCGACTATTTCCTTATTTGAAAAATAAGGAAGAAATATTAAAATTAGCTATTGACGAGGAATCGATAAAATATATTACCATAAGGGAATATGCTGACAAAATCACAGATATTGTTAAATTTCACTGTGGAACCAAGGATGTTATTATAATTGATTCAACAGCTGGTGTTGGCGGCAATACTATTTCATTTTCTAAAAATTTTAAATATGTTTATGCTATTGAATTAGATAAACTAAGGGCACAATATTTGGAAAATAATGTTAATATATATGGAGCTAAGAATGTTAAAGTCATTAATGGCGATTGTAAAGATTTTTTTGCTGATATATGTGACTATAATGTCATTTTTATCGATCCTCCATGGCAAAATGGATTAGACGACTCTTATAAAAAATATACAAACCTTAGATTATTTTTAGGTAGTTCCCCAATAGAAACTATTTGTAACGACCTAATGAGTGGAAAGTATAATAAGAAACCCAATATCATAGTTTTGAAATTGCCAAAAAATTACGATCTTAGTTATTTTTACAAAAGTATTATAAATAACAAAAATATCTACTATTATGACTTAAAAAAAATGATAATACTAGTTATCGTAGTATAATAAATTATTCGAATATTCTTGTGTAAAGTAAGATGTATGCATTTTTAGTGACAATCTCTTTGGCTAACTCATCGTCTGGAACATGATAAACACTATCGTCGTTGAATTCATACCATTTATTATTAATAGAATTTTGGCAATATGCTACATAATGCCCAAAATTACAAGTTCCTCTATGCTCACTAATCGATGTGAGTTTATATGTAGTATTTTTAACATTGTGCAAGTCTGACAAATAGCTTTGAATATCCAAATTATCTGTTGGAAATATTACTTTAGATGAAGTTTTAGTACTTCCATATCTATCGTTCTTAAATCTTTTCAAGTGGACGATCAGTATATTAGGAGGTTCCCAAATACACATTTTTTTGGTAGCATCAACCTTTTTTTTACAATGATCACAAAAATATTGATTGTCACCTGATAGTATTTCCTCTTTAATAAACTCCCTTATCGATTCATCAATTGAAGTTTCCCCATCTTCTTTAGTTGGCACTGACAACGTAGTAAATGGTTCAAAAGATCCTGATACAAGGCCACACTCTTTGCAAACAATTTTAGAGTAAAAAAGTCCAGTAAATAGATCTGTAATTATAGAATGCGATTTAGAGACATAACTTCTCCAAAATTGAATTGAACTGGCTGTAATTGCATCAACAACATGATTTTTTTTATATTCACAAAAAATGTAATAAGCTTGTTCCTTGTCTTCAGGAGTTGCCAATGGATCATTCATAATGCTATTACATTTTTTAAGTTCATATAAATACTCATTCACACCACTGGTCATCTCAGGATACACAATAACTTCTGCCTTTGTTTCCTCATGAATTTTGTCTAAGATTTCATTAAGTAATTCTTGACTATCATGTTGCCTATACCCTCTAAAACTTTCACAAGATTCTCCGATCTTATCTTTCAATTTTTGTGGTGTAATATAACAATTTTGTTTCCACATATTTTCAAAAACTTCTGCCAATCTGTAAACAATTGAATTTTGACTAAACTGTTCAAGATCGGATTGATTGATTTTAATTTTTTTGGTTTGATCAAATTTATTATCTTTTCTAATCTTATCCACTAACTTAATACCATAATTATAATATAATCTTTTTTTAAAACTTTTACTGACCATCCATGTTCTGAACAAATCAAGTGATGCCAGACATTGAATAATAGAGTTCATATAACAAGTATTTCCTTGATTTTTTAATCCTGAAAGTCCTCTAACTGTTAATTTTTTCCTTTCAATTTCATAATCATTCTTTTTTTCTTCACTTGTGTGTGATATCACTTGCGTATGCATTTTTCTCCTTTTTATATATAAGGTCTATAATTTATATATAATAATTCAAACTTATTCATTATTTTTCAACTTTTTTTAATAAATATAATTCCTCTCAATGTCAGGGAAATAAGGTTCCCATATTCACGAACTAATCGGGATGGGGTTACCGCACAACTCTATTGAATTGTGTGGCACGAAATGGGAATTTCACTCATGCGTACCAACTAAGATAACCCATCAACTTATGAATTATCAGTCGAATTTTTAATCTACTTGTCCATGTCATAAATTCGCAATATGGTAACCTAGATTTTTATATTTATTGTTAATTCATCGGGTACGATTATCGTAAATAATATTAGTTGACTTTTTTTAACTATACAATTATTCTATGCTTGAGTAGCTATATACAATTTAATGATATTGAAATTAGATTATAGATAAAAAAAAATTTATTTCTCAAAGATATAATGGTGAAAAAAGAGAAAGATATCATTGAAACTGAAGTTGTTAATAGCGCCAATCAAAAAATTGTTAAAGAGTTCGAACAACTAATTGAACAAATTAAGATACAAATTGATAATGCACCAACAACAAAAGACTATATTTCCAACTCTTTTAGACTAAAACAAATTTCTAACTCTCTAGAAATAATTAAAAAGTTTCCTAAAGAGATCAAAAATGGTAACGATCTTAAAGATATAAAAGGGATTGGAAAAGGAACAATTAAAAGAATAGATGAAATATTAAGTACCGGAAAATTAGAGGAGGTGAAAATTAAAAAAAAAGAAAAAAAATATGCTGAATATATTGAAGAATTACAAAAGATTTTTGGTATTGGACATACAAAAGCGTATGAGTTGGTAACTAAATATAATATCAAAACAATCGATGCCCTCAAAAAAGCTTACAATGATGGGACTGTAGATTTGCCAGATCAAATAGTAATGGGACTAAAATATCATGATATTTATAAACAAAATATACCAAGACAAGAAATCGATAAAATTAACCAATATTTGAATGGAAAAGCCAAAGAAGTAAATAATCAATTAAATATTACTATTTGTGGGTCTTACAGAAGAGGCAAAAAGATTTCTAACGATATTGATGTCTTAATTGCACACCCAAATGTGAAAACTAAATTACAATTGATGTCAAAAGATAATTATTTAATTAAATTCATTAATCTTCTCAAAAATGATAAATTTATTTTAGATGATTTAACAGATAAAGAACCAGAAAAAAAATATATGGGATATTGTAAATATAATAATAATCCAGTCAGAAGAATCGATATCAGATATATTCCATACGACTCTTATCATGCTGCATTATTATATTTCACAGGAAGTGGTAATTTTAATAAAAAAATGAGGGGGGTCGCAACCAGTATGGGATATCTCTTAAATGAATACGGCTTATTCAAACTTCAAAATGGCAAAAAAAAATTAATCAAAACATCATCTGAAAAAGAGATCTTCGAAGCTTTAGGAATGGAATATCTTCCTCCAGAAAAAAGAAATTAAGAATAACTAACTAAATTTATAAAATCTAATTTAGCTTCTTCATAACCTTTACCATAAATTGTATAATCAAAATGGAGTTTCATAATATCCATTTGCTGGACTAATAATTTTTTTATTATTTTCATACTATTTGGCATATCTTTATCAGGTATTTCCAAATTTTGAAGTGTGTCGATTATATCTTTAGTTTTTGTATATATGGTAAGTATTCCAATTTTGTTATTGCTTTCCTGATATAAAAGCGTTAGCTCGTCAATACTTTTTTCCATTTCAGTATAATTTTCTGTGTTTTCATATAACTTTGCTAAATTATACATTATACATGAATTATGAATTATTTTTCTTAATAGCCATATGATAATATTTTTTTGCTAATTCATCATGAGCATTTCTAAAATAATAGTGTCCTAAATTATTCATAGCCATACTTTCGCCTAAACTAATAGCCTTTCCATAATACTCTTTCATTTTATCACAATTCATAAATATCTGAAAATATAAACCATAGTAATAATAACATATAGGATTTGCAATTGGCCTGGAAAAGCCAACCGAATATAATTCAAAAATATTTTCTAAAATTTTTACATATTTTATGAATTTCTTTTTCAAATATTCAATAATAAACAATTCCATCCATTAGTAATAATAAAAAACATTTGTATATACAGTTCTTTTTTCATTTTTTTACGATTTCGACATGATTAATTAATTTCATATACACTTTCTTATTTATAAATTGATCTACAGCGTCGTAAAACAACTTTTCTTTTGTGCCACTATCCGGCTTCTTTTGATCCCATGCCTCATGATTTTCCATGTAACGATCAAAGATTATTTGCACCGCTTCTGGCTCCATACTTGAATCTTTCTCAAGTGCACTTTTAACCAAATAGAAGAATTCGGTCGTTGAGAAAAAAGCCTGTCGGTCAGGTTCTCTGATGTTAAAAATAGCCTTTATGCAAATCCCATTCTGAAGCATATTGATCGATTGTCTAAAAGATTGTGCACCACCTTCTAACATAAGACAGAAATCTCCATGCTCGTGCAAAAGATTGTCGGATATAATTATATCATCGCCAAATTTAGTATTATTTCCATTGTTATAAACAACAACGAAGTTATTGACTTTTGATGATCCATCACACTCCCATATTTCAAGAGCATCAACAGATTGATTAACAATATTAGCAATAACTCGATTGCTAATTTCTGGATAATTGTCAATATAGCTATTGACAATTGAATTCGTATCCAAATATAAATTATTTTTAGCATATCCTGTGTAGCCATATTCTAGAATATAATCTCCTTGAAGATGTAAACTCACAAATTTATAAGCTTCCACAGTTCCAATTTCACTAAATGGATATGAATCACCTATAATCTGAATTATTTTCCCATTTTCTTTTCCCATTATTTCCATAACAAACTTTCTTAACTGGATAAAATCTATTAATTTCTGGTTGGTATACTGAATTCCAAAAAAATTATTATTATCACAATTTATAAATCTACAATATGGTATTGGATAATATAATGAAGATCTTTTATCTTGTTCAATCAGATATTCTACCACCTTCCGGATTTTTGTGCCGATAGGTAGAATATCTTGTGAAGTTAATTGGTCCATACTGTATTATAAAATAAGGCATATAACTATCTTCAAATGGTACCAAAATCAATTTTTTTATAATAAATTCATCTTGAGAAAAAGTCTAACATACTATTAATTCGATTAATTATATTAAGAATATTCCATGCTACTATCTTACAACAATACAAAAATCGTCAAATGATAACATTGATTGACATTTGATTGAATTTATATTAATTGTGAAATAACAGTCCGGAATATTCTTAGTTAATATGACTAATCAAATTAGTATTCACATATTAGACTTTTTCATCAAGCTGCTTTTATTATTAAAAAATCAATGAATGAATGTCACTTATGAATATTATGAATAAGGAAAAGTATGTCAGACAAACGATTCATTTAATCTTATTTAGATAATATCTTTTTATCAATATTAATTTATTAAATAATATTCAGGATACTATTCTCACTAAATAATATGATAGTAACATAGATATCATATTGTGTCATTAAATAAAGCAATGACTCTTGCAAATTAGATATTCCAGGCCAGAGTGGTAACAATATGAATATCCAGATGAACAT
>Ga0315900_10003459_pt1 | contig 23092 bp, 24 predicted proteins | sample LakEriMetagenome_FD_203521 | JGI IMG/M metagenome (GOLD analysis project Ga0315900, IMG submission 203521) | Freshwater fungal communities from buoy surface, Lake Erie, Ohio, United States - Buoy 12 MA114 | ecosystem: Environmental > Aquatic > Freshwater > Lake > Lake biofilm | place: USA: Lake... | reverse complement strand
TTGTGGACTTAGCGTCAGAACCAGGACCAACATCATCTTTTTGTGCTGTTGGTTCTTGACCTTTTAATGTATCTTTGGTACGAACTTTAGGATCAATTTCTTCTTCAACTGATTCTTCTTTCATTGCCTGTTTAGTGGCGGTTGCATACATTACAGACTTAGCATCTTTTCCATAACGCTGTCTGAAACCAGCAAAACCTTTTTTCATAGACTTAACAATCTTCTCACGCTTGGCCATTTCGGCGTCAGTCATTTCTTTTTCTTCAATCTGCTCTACTTCTTCTTTGTGCATCTTATCAACGTGTTTGGCAACTTCACCATCTTTACCATGCATCTTCTTTTCGTGTTTCTTTACTTCATCATCACAAGAAGCTTCTGTTACATTTTTTTCACCACGAAGAATCTTAAAGTCTTGAGCATCAATCTTGTTATTTTTATTCTTATCAATCTTGTGTTGTTTACCTTTAAGAGCTTCAATTAGTTTGTTCTTAAATTCATGGCTTTCATTTGTGCCACCAGATTTCTTCTTATCACCTAAAGCTTTTTTCATTGGTTCTTTTTTGTCGCCATCTTTATCAAAGTCTAAAAAGTCTGGTTTGGCAGCTTCATCGTATCTGCCTTTGGTTTTCTCATAATCTTCTTTGTCTTTTTGAATTAAGTCTTTTGTTTTAGGACCTTTGAGTGTATCAATGTCTTTTTTAACTTGGTCACGGCGAGCTTTGGCTGAATTGCCATATGAAGAACCGTAAACTTTCATGCCAGTTGCAGTAGCTACTTTTTCGGCTTCAGTAACAGGTTGTTCCTCTGTAATTTTTTTAACAGCTTCAGCAACTGAATTCATTTTAAGTTTATTAACAAACATTTTATTTCTCCTGTTTCTTTTTCTTTTTAATTTTTATTTGTGTGCCAATATTTCTATCCGCATCTTTATATGATTGCATCGGTTCAAAATTAGTAGCGCCATTCAAAGTTCCACCTACACCCATATCGGATATAGAAATGTCATTTTGAAAGCCTTTATATTCTTTAATTGTTTTTCTAAAACTATTAAATTCTTTTTGTTCTCTGTATGTTACATCGCCTAGACCGGACATGGGATATACTGTTCCCTGCTGGCGTGTATCAAATTCTGGCCCCACACCTGTGGTGTTCCGTAGTCTTTGACTTACGGTTGGGGCATCTACTATTCGTTTCTTCTTTACTTTCTCTTTGTCTTTGGAGAAGTTGGTTTCTTTTGGCTCCGGGTTGACTTGGAGGGTTGGCTCTTGGGCTTCGCTGTAGGTTTTGAAGGTGTAGGTTTTTGTTCGTTTGCCTGCGTTGTATTTGATGTCATCGGACTGGGGCTCGTTGCCTCGGTTGTCGGGGCTGATGCTGTCTGGTCCGTCTGCTTTGGGCAGGCCAGTTCGGATGAGGCGGGCTTTATTTTCAAATAGTCTAGAATTGCTTTTAACATTTTTTTCTTCCTTAATTAAGTTGTCACCTGTATTTAACTTACCATGTTTTTCTAACCAAGACAAAGATATATCACCATAGACTTTGCCTTCAATGAAGTTATGAATATTTAGGTAAGTTTGAGTTATATCTTCTTCAATTGATTCCAAAGAGCCTGTATTATCTACTTGTATAAACCGGTCAAAGGATTCTGAAAAAAGTTGTTTGTTTTTCTGAGCTTGTGACCACTTGTCATAACGAATAGATTCAACCATCATACGAGATAATTTGGTATTTCTTTCTTGGCTTACCTCGTTTGTAGTATTAACAAATACCATCATGGTCGAATAACCTAAATCTTCCAATTCTTCTTTGATATGGTTGATTTTATCAATACTGTCTGCTGGTCCATTAATAATTAAAGGACCACGGTTTCGAATGGCTTCTCTACGGAAATCACTGGTTTTTTCAGATAATTTTTGTTTATCAGCAAGATAATCGTATGCCTGACTTGAATTTAATTCTACTGCACGAGATTCTGGTATGGCTTCACGAATGATAATATCTTTACCAGAACCAGGTCCACCTGTTACGAATATTGCTTTAAAAAGGCCACGATTGACATTTTCATGTATTCCCATACCTTTACGAGTATCATGGTACAGTTCTTTTGCATGGTGTTCAGGTACGTGCTCTGGTACACCTTTTTTGAATTCTTTGTAATTACCTGAAGCCGCATGGCCACGCATCTTGGTGCCAGACATACCTTCAGAACCTTCAGCATCTGGATCACGATGACCAGCAGAATGAACAGTAATCTTTTTAAAGTTATAATGCCCATGTTTACCTTTTACACCATTATACTTGTGTAATGAATCTTTAAATTCTTTGACACGGTCAGAACCAACAACTACATGAAGATGAGTTACACCTTGTTTGTGTAATTCGGCCGCATGATGAAAAATAGATGGATGTTCTTTTGAAGAACTTTTAATGTTTGTGCCTGGTGCGTATCGTTTAAGATGTTTAACTTTTTGTTCACCAGACAATGGATTCTTCTTGGAATCTTGTGAATGAGATGCCACAACAGTATGACCTGCATTATGTTTATCTGCAACTTCTTTGACTTTATGAATAAGTTTAAGATGTCCTGTTGTAGGAGGATTCATGCGGCCAAAAGTCATCACATGATGTTTCTGTAATGATTCAGCTTCTTGAACTATCTCTAAAAATGATTTCATTCTGGTTTTTTAATTTTTTTAGGTTTTAAGGTGCCTTCAGTACCAACAAAGTTGATAGAACTTGCCATCGGTTGTGAATTAAATTTTGATGCGACCGTAATTAAATGATTTCCGGCCGTGTCATTTTCATCTTTGTGTGCATAAACTCTAATACCATTTCCACCACTTTTTTCAAATGTAAAATGGTGAGCTCGGCTTAATGCATCCACATGAGCAGAAGAATCTGTTTCCATTCCATGTGCGTGTGCACCATATTCTCCTTTTTTTGTTCCATAACCTGAAGCAACTATATATGGCGTTCTTTCGTTAGTATTATCTTCTTCTTTACTTTCATTTGTTCTAAAATGATTAGAAGCCAAATGTTTTCTAATTTCTTCTGTAGGTAATTTATTCAACTTATTAAAATAAGATTCCCTTACACTATTTAATATTTTATTACCTTCTTCTTTTGCATGATCCAAATGTTCTTCATTGCCAGATTTACGAAGCCATTGTTTTCTGCCTTCGGCATTTTCTTTTTTGCTACTTAAAGGTAAATGTGATATACCTTTTCTTTCAGCAAAATCATCTAGTTTAGGATATTCATCTTCATGCCATTTTTCACCAAGAGATTTGGCTATAGGTGTTAATCCTGGATTTGAAATTCTTTCAGCGCCTTTGCCTTCAGTATTTTCCATATTAGATTTTGCTGAAATACCAGGGTATATTGTTCCATGTTTTTTATGTGGTACTTTAAGCATAACATCTGAAGTATTGTCTTTACTTTCAATATTGAGACCTGTTATTTTTTTTATTGCACCTTTACCAGCACTTAGATGAACACTTTTTGCTTTGGTTAAATCAATACCTCTTTTTTTATATTCTAGTATAGAGGCTTGAGCCATATGTTTAGCCCTTTGGCTTTGATGTTCATATTCTTCAGGACTTATTTTTTCTTTTGATGCATCATGTCTGGCTTGTGCGGATGTTTTTTCTTCTTCAGTTTCACCTGGTCTAGTGTCTTTTAATCCTGCAGCTTTGGCTAAATGATGAGCCAATAAAAATTCATTTACATTTGAACGATGTGTTGATTCTTTATTGGCATCGGCCTGACTACGAGCTTGCTGAATCACCTGTTCAACAGATTTTTTATTTTTTGAAGATATTTTCTCAAAAATAAACGAAAGGCCAATCATTTTATATCATATCCTTTTTTTCTCAAAATTCTTATAGCGGCAGATTCACTATCGGCAAAAATTGTTGCAACTGATTTTCCTCCAGAATAAAGTCCGTAATGACCATTGCCTTCTTTACGAATATGTAACGCATGGCCAGTTAAATGGTGTGAAGCAATTGCTCCATGTAAAGATTTGGTGTATTCTTTAAATGACTTCATTGTGGATCGTTTTCGTAATCTACTTTAACTGCTTTTTTCTTTGTCTGTTTAGGTTTATCTTCTATTGAAGGTTTTCTTACTTTCAATAGATTGGCTCTTGCAAACTCAGCTCTATTAACCAATTTGGTTGGTTCGCCACCATAGTTAACAACAAAACCTTCAGGTCCTGTTGGCTTACCATCAATGTGATGTTCTAAACCGCCAGTATTTTTTTCTAAATTTTTCACCAATACATTTTTTGCTTGTTGTAAATGGTGATGCATATTTAGGAGGTTATTATAGTGTTCGGCATTACCTTCAATATGTTGCACATGAGATTTGGCTTCTGTTTCTTTTCTTGATTGTGCTGCTGGTGTTTTTAATTTGGATGCAGCTTTAACAAATTTATTTTGTATGTGTTTTTGTAAACCTTTTGCTGTAGGTTTTTCACCTGTTCTAACAGTTTGATTAATATATGTTTCTAAATGACCACCTTCACCACGATGAGGTTCTGTGACATGATACATTTGTTGACCCATTTTATCGTGTATTTTTTGTGCAGAGTCAATATGTTTTCTAAATTGTTCTTGGTCTTTTTCTGAATAGTTTATTTTCGATGAATCATGTTCAGCTGATTTATGCCAAACATCTTCGTGTTGTTTGAAATTATGAACATCAGGACTAGCATCCGCTTTCATTGAAGCAATATCGTTACCATGATATTGTTGATGAACTACTACACCAAACTTAGCTTTACGAATTCTATCACCTTCTTCACCTTTGGCTGAATATGTGATTGTGTTTGGAGTAAATGAAACACCATGTTTTGTTTCTTTTTTATCTTCACCACTAAACATTACATCACCTTGATACACACCTTTTTTTGGTGACACTTTAGGTAAGTGTTCTAATGCGTGTTTTAATTTCTCAACCAAACCTGGTGCATGGCCATGGTTTTTTTCAATATCTTTATTTGTATAGTTGATTTTTGGATTTTTATTGAAAGCTGATTTTGATGCTACAAAGAATTTACCGGTTTCTGGATGATGACCAAATACTAATGATGGAGAACCATCATATTTCATGGTTAATGCGGTGCTGTGACCACCAGATTTAATGTGCTCATGTGCTTGTTGTAATGCACCAACTGCGTGACCAAAACCTTCGGATCCTTTTTGTAGAGGCCTGTCCTCAGCATGAGTTATATGCTTGAGTTTACCACCCTCATCTTCCTCTTTGAGAAACATTGAAAACGAAAACATTGATTTCCTTACTAGATATGCAACACACTTTGGTTGCCGGTTTGCTTATTTATACAACTTCTCAATCTTTATGGTACAAACCGTTTCCAACGATTAAATTATTGGGTTAGATATATACGACCCAAATTTGTTGGATTTTAATTCCATTTAGTACCTTCAAAGTCCAGCCAGTAGGTCGACATTTTTCCTTTACCTTCTATTAAATAAAATGGTAAAGTATGAACTAATCCTCTACTGGATCCGTAGTATATCAGGTCTTTAGGTCCTCTGTCAAGAGCCCAAGCAAAATGGCTAGAACCTGTATCACCACCCACAAAGACTTCGGCTGTAGTAATGTGGTAATAATTCTGAACAAAATTGGTAGAATACCGCCAACCTTCAAATGGGCAACTTTCGGTAGGTGCACCTTTTTTACAGATTACTTTTTCATAATCTTTATATTCTTCGGTAGAATATTTGGCAATAATCTGTTCATATACATCCTTTGGCCAGTTACGCCATTGATTGTATGGTGCATCAAATAATGGAAATACAGCAATCTTCTTTTCCATTGGTGCATTGTTTGGTATTTTTACCAAATCACCAGATATATCTCTGAAATCCCAAACATTAACTTTTCTCCAAGGCAATGATTGTTCACCTGGTTCTGATGAAAAATAGTTAGTCATCTTCAACATTATCTCATAGAATGTTTGACAATGTGTATCAGAGCTAACATTTCCAGGTTTCAAATGAAACTGAATCATTGGATCATTGTTGATTTTTCGTATATGTTCTAATACATTAGCAACAGCAATCATGTCACCATTTCGGACTGTGCCAAAAGTTCCTGGTTCAATATTGATAATCATAGAACAACATCTTTCACATAAACCAATTTAGATTTACGGTCACCATAATAATGACGAATGAAATCAAACTCAACAGGATGTCCGTCCCACATTCTCATATCTTCGTCCCAACAAACAATTGTTTCTTTGTTCATTAAGTCAGCAAGAATACCAATACCTGTAAAAGTGCTAATAAAAGGTTTAGGACTATTTTTAATCATATTCAAATTATACATTAATGACATATCATAATTCAAATAAAACACTTTTGACCAATCGGGATTTACACCATCACGAACAACATGAGTTTTTCTACGATTGTCAATTGTTGAATGATTCCACCTATCACCAATGATATATTTGTTGGTACTTTCTATGGCAATGCCATTCATAGGATTAATCACTAATTCAAAGTTATCATCAACTTTAAAATCAAATCCATAATTATCACGAATCCAATTTTCATAACGGCAAGTTTCAACTGGCCGATTTTTATCATCTTGGTCCATACGAGTCCAAGAACTTAACTTGATTGCACCATGAGAGAAAACTTCATCACTAAATTCAACATTGTTAATACATGGTTGCTGTAACAGAAGTTCTTTGATACCATTAAATTTTCTCATTTCACCACGAATAATTAAATCAATTGGTCGTTTGTCAAAGAGAGATAGGCCAGAGATTACTGGTAAAGCATTAGCAAAATCACCTAGGTTGGCGGTACAATCAATTTGAATTAACATTATATTCCTTAAAAGCTACAAACCAGTCATTACTAGAAACTTTATGTAGCTCAAACAATTCTGGTTTTTGTAAATATGACATCAACAATAAAGTTTGGTCATCATCTATTAAATTATTTTTAATTAATTCACCAACATTATGGTGAACTAACTGTTCTAATATAGGCCAAACATCTTTACCTGCAACAATACATGGTCCAGTAACATGAACATCATTATTGAAAATCACATCTTCAATGTAGGTACCTTCTTTCCAATCTTTTAGAGTAAAGAAATGAATCTTGTCTTTGGCAAAAGGATATTGCCACTTCTTCACATTGTTAAGAGTAGATTCTTCACGGCAATAACCAAAATCCAACCAAGCAACCAAATCTGTTTGTATTAAGTTTGTTTGCATGGCTTTCGTGACGAAAGAAGATTTTAATAAATTGACGAGAACGTAGTCAGCATTCCAGTATTCTGGATTTTTTACTTGCATGGGATTTATTTTGGCTTGATACTGTGGGTCTTTTTGAACCCCAATAATTTCTTCTCTAAGTTTTTCAAAACTGTTAGGGAAATCAAGCGCTAGAATTTCGGTTGGTCTATCTTGTCTTATAAACTTTATGTCATTTATAAATTCTTTTGATGTATAGACGACCATTGGATTATCAAGTTTAGCCATGTGACCAAACCTGTCAAAATAAGTTTTATTGGTTCTGTGTAGATAGTGTGGTAAACCTTTATCTGGTGTCCAATCACCACGACCAATATCAAAGAAAGCGGTTACGATTGTAATGTCATTCATAGTTTTCTTGCCACAAATAATATACTATTATATTCTTTTTTGGTGTTAATGTCAAGCGTTGCATATTGAAAATCTGGTGTTAATTTTTGGCAATATTCTTTGCCGTAGTTGATATCTTCCACATCTTCTATAATCAAAACACCACCTCTATTTAATTTTGGTACATATAAATCTAAAAATTGTAGATGACTTTCTTTTGTGTGTGGTCCATCATCAATTATAATATCAAAATTGGGTAAAGCATTTACTAAATCAGGATTATAACCACTAGCCTGATATAACCTTATTCTATTATTACCTGCTGTAGAACTTAGACATTTTTTGAATCGGCCATCTTGGCCAGTATCTACACCATATATTATTGCATTATTAAAATAATCTGACCACAACAAAAGACTTCCACCAGATGCACAACCTATTTCTAATAAATTAATTTGTCTGTTTTTATATTTTTCAAATTCAAAAGTGTAGAATCTACTTATATAACCATGTGCAGGATATTCTTTATCTGTATCCAAATACCTATGGCGATTTTGTTCATACTGTGCTAAAAGTAAGGACATCTTGACTTTCTGGCCAATAATATTTTTTATAGTTATTGATAATCTCAATGTGTTCTGGTTGTTCGTCTACAAATTTATCAAAATCAAAACCTTTTTGGTGATGGTGTGTATCAGTCATATATGGGTTCTCTGTGTAGTCTTTACCACAAAAGAAATAATATGCAACCATGAAACAATCCATCCAACCAATCGTGGGATAAAAATTATCTTGTATATAATCCCACTTGTCATTGACCAATGCCGTCATTCTTGTATAGTTTCTCAAAAATGTTTTGACATTATAAATTGAACCGCCGCCACCACCATAAAAATCAGTCTTTGGTTTTACACCAGAGAATTCTTCCATCATCTTTAATACTTCTGGTGGAAAACGATTACCATGACTAATCTTATGACAAGCCATTTCCCATTCGTCTTTTACTGTAATGGGTTTCTTAATCCAAACATCATCTTCTACCATCATAATATGTGATGTATTGCAGTTTTCACAGGCATAATGGAATCTTTCCAGCCACATCAATACCTTTTCTTTACGATATCCAAATGGCTGTGTTGGATATCCTAGTTTGTCATTAAAATAATGATAATCTAATTTATATCGTTTGGCAATATCTGATAAATCATCTGCCGCATCTGAACCTAGAAAATAGTAGGCATTAGGATGATATTGTCTTATATTACTTACTACTTTTTCGGTAGATATTTGTTTACCAGCCGAAGCCAAATGTAGAAACGATATTGTTGCCATTACATTAATCTTTCTGACCAAGTCTTAGGAGTTTTTTCGGTAACGATTTCTAAAGGATAAGCATAATCAAAATCTTTAGGTCCTTTTTCTTTAATATACTCTACTGTTTCTTGTATTGATTGTTGTAGTGTTGTTTTGGTTTCATAGTTCAACAACCAACGAGCTTTATCAGCAGAACAGTCTGCGTGTTTCACTTCTCGTGGCCTGTCTGGCATATGAATTGCTTCACCTTGAAAACCTGTGGCTTCTGCAACTAACTTAGCAAGTTCTTTAATTGTTACTGTGCCATCGTCAGGTCCAATATTAATAATTTGACTTACAACTTTAGGATCAAGTGCCATTTTCTCCAAACAACCAACACAATCATCAACATATGAGAAACAACGAGTTTGTTGGCCATCACCATAAATGATTGCAGGTAAACCACGGAGATTACGATTAATCATAATACTCATCACATTACGGAATGGATCATCATACTTTTGACGAGGACCAACAATATTATGTGGTACTGCAATATTCCATTCCATGCCATGTGTTTCACAGAGAATCTTTAATACATCTTCACCAGCAACTTTAGCAACACCATATGGGTCAACCGGTTGTGGTGTCATATCTTCTGTGAAAGGATGTGGTTGATTACCATATCGTGCCATTGATGTGCAATATACAAATCGTTTCACTTTGTTTTGTATTGCAGCAGAAATGGTTGCAACGGATGCTTCAAAGATATTCTTGGTAATAAAACTTGGAGAGAATACGGAAAGTCCTTCGTGTGCTGTAGCGGCAGTATGAATAACGATATCGGCACCTTGCATATAGAATGTCATACTTTCAACATCACAACAATCTACCACATGAAGTTTTGCACCTTTAGGTACATTATCACGGTAACCACCAATCAAAGTATCATTACCAACAACTTCGTGTCCTAGTTCCAACATTCGGTCAGCCAAATGGCTACCAAGAAAACCTGCGATGCCTGTAATAAAAATTTTCATGATACTCTCTTTAATATTGTTAGTCCGTTATTATTATGGCGTCTTTCGACCAATTGCCACTCAGGATGTGAATCAATGAATTCTTGAACTGCTGGCCAAATACCTTTGCCACCAAATTCACCACGGTCAGCAAACAATGTAGTATCATGAAATAAAAGATACTTACGAACTTTACCTGCGTGTAATTCTAATTCTTTTTGTACCTGCTCATAGATATGTAGACTGTCTACCAACATCAAATCGGTTTCTGCAATCTCTACCTTACGAGTATCATCAACATGAAGTGTTACATTACGGCCTGCATTTTTGGCTTCCTCAAAGAACTCACGAATGCCAGGTTGCGGCATAAATTCATAACTGTGTAACTCAACATCATGCCGTAAAAAGGCACGAGTGCTTTGAGCCCAACCGACACCTAGTTCGGTAACGTGTTTACATTCTGAAGTTAAAACAGATATTGTTGGCAAGTGTTCATGTATATCTGTATCTCTTGCACAGGCATCTTGATATTCTTTTTCAAAGTCCATTATTCAGTCCTAAAAGTCAATAGTTCTTCTTGTTGATATTTCTGCTTGATATATTCTTTCCATTCAGGCACTCGGTCATATTGATGCACGATTGCAAATGGCCGACCTAAAGATGTTTTAACAATGCCATCCTCAAACTTTGGTTCTGGTTCTAATAGATGTGGTCTAAATGAGGCAATTTTAGATGGGTCAACTGTAGTGCCAGCCTGACAAGCCCAACCATCTGATTGTTTAGCAAAGTAAGTTACATCTTTGAATGGTTGTGTTTGAATCAGAACATTATAGACCGCTTGGTCGCAAATAGGAATAGGTCGGTTGATTGCATTGAATAGAATGTTGAACACCATATCTTTTACATATTCAGACACACCACCGATTGTTCCTACATTGTATATCTCATTGTGTTTGAACTGCTCATGAACATATGGTCCATAGGCTTGCATAAGGTTCTCATTACCCCACGGTTCATCTTTATATCTCATGCCTTCAGAACCGGCAACTAATTTTTTACCTTTAAGATTAAGTTCTAACCATGTAATTGGATTTGTTTGAAAGTAAACATCTTTGACATCGGTAGTCACCACATGATTGTAGTTTTGCCAAGTAGATTTTAAGAAATCATAAATTGAAAGAAAACGAGCTACATGAATTGGTGCTTTGATATCATGCATCTTAATGATGATAAAATCTCGTTTGATTAATTCACCGATAGTTTCTTGTGAGGCATTACCCACAACCATGGCTTTGTCACCAGTAAAACCACATTCATCGATTGATTCAACCCATGGTTTTAATTGATTGTAATTATAGTTTGTAAATGCACCGATTATTAGGCTTTTTTCCGCCATGGGTATTCTCCATTATATTTTTCATTCATTACTTTATTACCATTTTCAAAGAATTCTGCATTAACAGAACCTTTACCACCATCTACTCTATAACAGGTTGTATATTCACTTGTGCAATAGAATTTAGGAAAGTGTTTTGTGATTGCTTGTAGAAACACTCTATCTTGTCCCCAACCACCATGCCAAACGCTTGCAATCTTATTTGCTACTTCTGTTTTAATGAAGTAACAATTAGTATCTATATGATGAACTCCATGATATGTTGGCCAAATACCTAACGATTCACAGTCATCAAAACAAACAAACTTACCTGCTTTATTATATACTTGGCGTAAAGAATAACACCAATCTAAACTTCGTGTATTGATTGTTTTAATACAGTTTTCAACATGAGACCGATATAACCAATTGTCTTGGTCGAGATAGGCAACATATTGTGTATTGACTAGGTGTGTGAAAGCGGCATAGACACGGTGTCCATAAAATCCATTGGCACCGACATTGATTGGTAGAGAACAGATGTGAACTCGTTCATCATTAACAGTCGAATCTAATACTTCTAATGTTTTGTCCATATATTGGTCACCATCAATCACAACATAACATTCTGTAGGATGACTTTGGTTTAAAACAGATTCAACGGCAGTTTTCACCTCTGGCGAACCAGTGGTTGGTATAATCACAGTAGCAGACATAATTTAATCTCGTGTTAGTTTTAATATTCTCTCTATTTGCTTCTCTATAATTGGTTTACGATTTGGCCAATATATGTATTCTTTCTCTCCAGTAGAATGTAACTTCTGAAGAAAAGGAATAATCATCTTTTCTACTTCAGCCAAACGAGTTTTATAATCGTCTGCTGTTTCGGCTGTCTTATTAACAACAGCATTATATTCTGCTTCTGATACAGCAGAGAAACCAAAGTCATCTTCGACATTGGCATATTCTTTCATTACTCGGTCAAAGTCAGTTAGTGGCATATTCATTTCTCAATTTTAATTGTATTTTTTCTTTTTTCAACCACTTTTGGCCATATAGATGCTCTAGCATTTTTTACTGGAGCACCTCTATCACTTCTGTATTGTGCAGAAAAAACTGGTTCATAATCACCTGTCAGCTTTTCACCGTTTGAATGTGTGTGATTAGCTCGAAGCACATAAAAATTTCCTTTTTTTACCAATTTAACTGGACCTTGTAATACTAATTGTATATTATGTTCGTTATATTTTTTTGAATTAGGTTTAAATTCGTCACCATAAACAGCTTTATTTTTTAAAGTAGTATCAAGTATTTCTTTTACAACATTAGTAGCTCTAGGAAGTCCATCTTCAAATTTTTCTTCTAAATCTTTAATAAAACTTTTTGTTTCATTATGTGTGTGGGTGTTTGGTACAATCTTCGATATACCTCCCCATTGTTGAAAATCCGATGCACGATTGCCGTCTTTATGTGATACCCAAAGAATCGGTTTTCCTTGTTGATCCAAAAAGTGAAAATCAGACTTTGGAGTACCTGCAGTTTTAACAACTTCAAAAACTTCATATATTTGATTTTTTACTTTTATTGGTATGGTTGGCTCTCCAGTTTTTTTACGAATTTCACTCATTTGTTTACGAATAGAAATAATTTCTTTTTCTTCAATGTGTGTGGTGCTAATTTCTTTACCACCAAATTCATTTGTTTTTTTTAAATTTTTTAATTTTATTTGAGTGCCTAATGTGGTATTAAAAGTTATTTCGTTTAAACTTTGTTTGCGAACAATTTTATCATAAGTTTTTTTGTCATATATAAGTTTAACTTTTTTACCATTCATTAATTCAAATTCACCATTATCTTTATATTTTTTTGCAAATATCATAAGCCTTTCTTCTCTTCCTGGCTTGGTTAATTCTCTTGCAGATAATGATACGGCCATATTTTTACCTAATAATTTGAATGTCTTTACCTGAAGTCCATACCTCAAGTTCTGTTCTTAACCTACCCTCAGATTTGAGAGTTTCATATCTATTTATAGCTTTGGTCCGCCACCACTCAATGACATTTGGTAGTTCATGTTTCTCATAATTTTCACCAGGTAAAAGTTTATCTGTTTTACAGTTCATGTAATCTACTGTATTCTTAAATCCATAATCAGAAATATAATATCGTTTCTTTTCTGTCAACTTTTTGGCATTTTCAATTGTTAAATTGAATTCATCACCTTCTGGTGTTCCTTTGAGTGCTGCTTTTGTTAGAGCAATAATCTTGGTAAATGTTCTGAGTTTTCTACTTGTTGTTGAAGTATCTCCACCCAACAAATCTCCAGTTATATCTTCCACATAGTTTTTTAAATCTGTATATCTTTGGCCGTGCATCATTGGTACAATATCAGATTCAGTCAAACCTTTAAAACGAATATATGGTTTCATGCCATCATATTGTGATACTGATTTGGTACTACCATATAAACTGGTAGTTTCAAATAGGCAGATATTCATATCATATTTTTTATTACAGATTTCTCTTACAGTATGACTGGTACAAATGGCAGATAGAAGTTTACCACCTAGGTAATTAAAACCAAATGGTTGAGATGGTACAATTACGAAACCCATAACACAGGCTGTATTGAACCGCTTGGCAGTATCTTCATTTTGAATCCAAACTTGTCCTAGGTAGTCATTACGAGGTTTCATATAGATGACTGGTGAACCTAAACGAATGAATCCTAGAATCTTTCCTGAGTTCTTTTCTTTGACTGCCAGTTGAACATTCTTACCAACTGGTGCTTTATTAATATGTGAACTGGTAATAGCAAGTAAAGGTTCCCAAACATCATTTGGTATTTCACATACTTCAATATCCATATCTTTTGGGTGCATTGAGAAATCAGAGAACAAATCATCTTCAATTGGAAATAAAGAAGATGGCATATCAGCCACATTCTTCAGTTTCTCATCACGCATATATTCTTCGGTACTTCCGATGTTACTAAAGTAATCATGGAATGCCTTAGCGCAATACAAACCATTTTCTCTGGAGATTATCATACTTTAAAACCACTAAATGATTTCTTTTGTTTTTCTTCTCTTGTACCAAATGTGTTCAAAGGCTTATCGTGGCCAGCATCAGCGATACCCATCTGTGCAGCCTGTTCAACATCATATAGTTTCATTTTGGCTCTGTCAACACCAAGAGTAAATCGTTTATGAAATGTTGGATCATTATATCTATTCTTTAATTGTTTGACCATGATTTGGCCAAGTTCTTCTAGTTCTTCAGAAGAAATCAAAGCAAACATCAAGTCTGCGGTGGCGGGAAGTCCGAACGATTCACTCGTATCCTCAAGACCCGGATCACTGGAAGTAAATCCTGAGCGGGTAGTTTGTGTAGCAGATACAATAGGAACATTATACTCAACAGCAAGGCCTCGTAGTTCTTCTGCAATTGCTTTAACGTAGGTGTAGGAATTAATATTCGCACCAGCCTTAATACGAGCAGAACAACAAATATTGAGATAGTCAACAAATATAATGTCAGGTACAAAAGACCTCTTGAGATTAAGTTCATTTAATAGTGTCCTAAAATGAATAGTTGATGCTGAGGCAGTTGGATATTCTTTGATAATTAATTTGCCTGTAGTCTTTTCACGAACTCGTGTGACCTTTTTATCATACAAATCTTTTGGTAATTCAATCAAATCATCAATAGTAACATTCAGTAGATTGGCATCAATTCGTTCTGCAATCTTTTCTTCACTCATTTCCAAAGTGATGTAAAGAACATTTTTGCCTTGAACCATGCACGAAGCAGCCACATGACACATAAAAAGAGATTTACCAACACCAGTCCCCGCCAAAGCAATATTAAGTGTCTTAGCTGGTAAACCACCTTTGGTGATTTTGTTGAAGTAGTCGAGGTCAAAGGGGATTCTTTCTTCTTTTCTGTGGTAGAATTCATATCGAGCATCTGAGTCCTGTAAGTAATCGTGTCCTACTGAGTTGTCAAATGAAACGGCCAAGGCGTCCGATAATATCTTGGGAATCTGGCCTTTGTCATGAGTTTTGTCTTTACCATCGAGAATTGAAATAGACCCCAATACTGCGTTGTAGATGGCTTTCTCTTGGCAAAATTGTTCTGTTTTGTCAACAAGCCATTGAACCTCGGTTTCTGCTGATTTATTTTTTTCAATCTCCGATAGATAATCTTCGCATCTCTGAACTTCATCAGATGTGAGATTTCTCTTTTCTTTGACGGCAATACTAAGTGCTTCAATCGTTGCCGTGTTATTGTAAGTCTCCGTGAATGATGTAATTTCATTAAATAAAGTTCTCTCTACACTATCACTAAAATACTCTGTCTTTAAAAATGGTAAAACTTTCCGAAGAAAGTCCTCATTATAAATCAGGTTCTTTAATATCGTCTGTTCCAGTTTCATCCACTATTTCCTGCTCAATATTGTTTGACATTAATTCTACAAGTAAATCACCAAGATAATTTTTAAAGTCTGTATCTTTTTCCAGCTTTCTTGGCTTATCAACTACTGATTCTAACACATCATAAGCGAAAAGTAAATACATTTGTTCATTTTCTTCTTTGAACTTTACCTTTCCATATTTGAATACGGTATCTTTATATGGTCCTTGTAAGAACTTTATATGTACCGCTGTCGAATCATCTTTGGGGTAAATGAAACAATAATCTGTACCTTCAATCATCTTTCACCTCATCAAATCTTTTCTCTTGTATGGTCTTTTCTTTCCATACCTTTCTAGGATTACCACACATTACACATTCAGGATTACCACAGTCCATCGCATGGTGCTTGGCAAATTTGTGTGGCTCATCTACCGGCATACCATGTGATTTGGCAATCTTGGTTTGTTTTTTAATTTGATTTTGAGTTTTTTGAATACGCTTAGAATGTTTTAATTTAGCATCTTCATTACTCATCATCAGCACCATTCATAGTTTCAACTTCAAAGGCTTCATCGTATGAGGCATCTTGCATAATACTACCAGAAGCAATTTGATATTTGTTTTCAATAAACTCACGGAAAGATTTTTGTTTTAAAATTGGTAACCAGAATTCTTTGGTATCAGTTTCTTTAACACGATACTTTTTATCTTCTATAACACCAGATTCAACATCTACTTTACTATACCATCCGTTAGAAGGTTTGATAACATGACCTGATTCAATAGCAAGGTCAAGTAACCCACTCCAACGAGAAATACCACCATCAAAAGAAACGGTGACTGGTATCTTAGACTTCTCTTTAACATAACGAGATTTCTCGACATTGATAATAAAATTGTAACCAACAACTTCTGTGCCTTCTTTTTCTTGTTGACGACCAAGAATGAAAATGTTGTCAGCTGAATAGTATGAACCTGTACCACCGCCAACGATGTCTTTAGGGAACATACCAATTTCTTTGTAAGTATGATTGACCACAATCATCGGAACATCTTTCATTGTAAGATGTGGTGTGACCATACGAAATAAACTCTTGACCTGTTTAGCACGGCTCATATCAGCAACTGATTTGCCTTCAAGTGCATCATCAACTTCTTTCTTGGACGCCAGATTACCAATCGAATCAATTACAATAATTAAATGGTCTGTGCGCTCAAGTGAAGTTAATTGTTGCATGATATCGAACTTTAATTGTTCAATATCAGTAAGAGGTGTATGAAGAACTCGGTCGGTATCAATACCGAAGCTATCAAAATAAGACTGAGGAGTGCCAAACTCAGAATCGTAAAATAGTAACGCTGCATCATTATATTTGTCCATGTAAGATTTTGCCATCAATAACGAAAAAGCAGTCTTAAAGTGTTTTGATGGACCTGCCCACATTGTAAGACCTGGTGTTAAACCACCATCCAATTTACCAGACAACGCCACATTAATAATTGGAATTGCCGTAGGTATCATATCTTTGTCAATAAAGAACTTTGATTTAGAAAGAATTGCTGATTCTTTAATACTACTGTTCTTTTTAATCTTGTCAAGTATACTCATAATTTTCCTTTTTAAAAGTCACCACCATCTAATCTTTTTTCTTTGAAAGCCAATTCTGCTTTCTCATCATATTTACTTATGCGATCCGCCTCACGCCTCGGAAAGCCTTTCTTTTTATTTGTAGTCGCCACATCCTCCTCGATTGTAACCAAGTTTTCTTTGGGGACTTCAACCGTATCACTCGGCGATTCTTTAACTGTTTGAACTGTCTTTCTTTTACGCTTAGTGAGTTTAGGTACCGAAACGGGAACTGAAATCTTCTTTCCATATTTCTCTTTATATGTTATATTTCCTGCTATCAATAATAACACAGCTAGAGGGTCAAATACAAGCATAATCATAAAGATTACCAGTCTTACAGCCTTGTCTAAGGCACCATCACCACTACCAAAAAAGATGTCTGCCACATATTTGATAGGACCAACATCTGCCACCAATTTGTTTTCTTCTTTAAGAAGTGGTAACTTTTTCTTATTAATTTCGGTAAGTTCTTTTTGTGTTGCTTGAATTTGTCTATCAATAGATGCTGATGCCGTTTCAGGATTACCAGCACGTTTGAGTAAATATTCTAATCGTTGTTCGGCAATCTTTTGTTGTGAATTAAGTGTTTTTAACTCAACAGTATTGGCACCAGATTCTAATGTAGAATCAATATGTGATTTGGCCAAGAAACCAAAAATACCCATTGAAGTAATAAACATTAAAATAATTACGGCAGCCGTCAGATATGATTTCAATAAAATGTTGGTTTTTTGCCAATTATTATATAACCATGATGCAGTAATTAATTTGGCAAACTCAAGTGTTGAACCCATAATAATAACTGGCCAAAATGCACCAGAAAATATAAGTGCTAAACCAATAACTGAATAATAGGCTGCAATACCAGATAAAAGAAATGCGGCTAAGAGTGTTAGTATGATTAATATCATGAGAAGAAATCCTCTATTGAACTTGTTCTTTCTGTTTTCCAACCCATACAATCAAGAATTACTTTGATTGGTTCTAGAAATGCCTTATCAAATTGCATATCATAATCAATATACTCTTGTAGTTCAAACTCTTTTGGTAAACGAGATGGATACGATATGACAGTATCTTTGAATGGATTAGGCATCTTTAGGTAAGTAAACTTAACCTTTTCACCTTCTTGAATGAGTTGATATTTCTTGGTTAGATTCTTTTGTTTTAGATTGTGATTATAAAGAATGGCACCTTTAACATGAATTGGTGTTCCTTTCTTATATAATGTTGATACATCAGAATAGGTATTTAGGCCATTAAGACCACGAGGAAAAGATATTTCTTCTACAGGTAATGTTTTGAATTCTTTTCTAAAGTTTTCAATAAAATTAAGAATGTCATCTTGTGTGCCACTTACCATCAGTTGAATTGCTTCTTTCATCTTTTCACGAATGGCAGATGGTGTAGATGATTTAATCATTTCAAGACCCATTACTTTCATCTGTGGTTCTTTGTATTGCACACCTTCGTTATTATATACATTTAGAATATACCGTTTCTTGGCAGTCCAAATACCTTTGTCAGAAAGACCTTCTCGTTTCATTTGCATCTTCTGGTCATAGGCATGAACATAGTCAGCCAGTTCTTTATATGACTTATCAATATATGGTTGAATCTTTTCTTCACAGATTTTATCCATGAGTGATATTACTTTTTGTTTGTCTGAGGTATCTTTAATGAACTTATTAACCAATTCTCCCATACGGAGATAAATTGAATCTGTATCAGAAGCAATCACATAATCTTTATCTTCCGTTGCCAATAATTTATTCATGTAGGCATTAATTTTATTTTCAATCCAACGAATACTTAATTGGCCAGCAGTAGTGACGCCAAGAGCCATCCGCAAATCGTAGAAACGGAAATACTGAGAACCCAAAGCACCATAAGCAGAGTTAAGAGAGACCTTTTTGGCCAACTGAATGTTATTGTATTTGGCAATTCGTTTTTCAATTGCGTATTTTTTGGAATCATCCGTTTCATTTTCATATTCCTGTTTTGCTTGTAACATTAACTTTTTAAACTTACTTCTGTCTGTATACATTTCTTCCATCATCTTAGGCAAGAAACCTTGAATATCGGTACGAAAGAATTGACCATTAGGTGTTAGTGTTGCACCTTGTAATTGTGATGTGTCGATTTCTTTTTTCAATAATCTATCAACAGAAACACCTTGTTCAAGTATCTTACGCATTTCATCTGTATAGTTTTCTGGTTCAATAAGAGTTTCAGGCGAGATGTTATACTGCATCATCAAATGTGGATACAGAGAATTCAAATCGAATGAGGCAACCCAATTGTGTAATCCAACATCAGGTACTTTAACATATGCACCTTCAAATGCTGAATCTTTATCTTTGACCACCCTTGGTGGAACAATAATGTCTTTCTCACGCAGATAGGAATATGTAAGTGCGTCCCACATTCTCGTCTGTGCAAACACATCTTCAAAGTTTGATTTGGTGTCGTATGCGAGAGTTACTGCCAGTTCAAGCAGTTTCAATTTATCTTCAAGTTTGATAATGAGTTCAACGTCTTTAATGTTATACTCAATAAACTTCTGATAGTTCAAACGATACAAAGAATGTAAATTATCATATTCATCATATGCAATCTTGCCTTCACCGAGTTCTACTTGTGCGATATTATCTAAACGATATGACTCTTGTGACTTACCACCCGGTGCGTACCATTTGTATAGTTCAATATAATCGAGTGAAGATAGACCGACAAGAGTGTAATCGGTTAATTGTCGATTATTCACATATGCTTTGCGTTCTGTAATATAATTCCATGGTGATAATTTCTTAGCTTCATCATCACCTAGAATCTTACGAAAACGATTAATGAGATATGGTATATCAAAGAACTTGGTGTTCCAGCCAGTTACGATATCTGGATATTTGTCTTTCCAAAACTCTAGAAATTTCTTGCAGAGATTGTATTCATCTTTACAACGAATATAGATTTCACCTTCTTCAACTTGATATTCACCACAACCAAATACAATTGGTTTGCCATTAAGAAACTTTAAACAGATTGCTGTAATAGGTTCGTTTGCTTCGTATGGATCAGGAAAGCCATTCTCTGAACCGACCTCAATATCGATTACAGCGATTGATACTTTTTCATAATCATAGTCAACCATACCTTGATGTTGGTCAGCAATAAAAGCATATTCAAATCTAGTTTGACCATAAATCTTAGAAGCACCAGAAACACCATCAAATTGTTTAATGTAATCTCTGGCAGCTTTGGTTGACGGAAACTTTTTCTCGTCTAGGTAATCACCTTCAAGACTTGTAAAGTTAGTTATTTTTTTAGATGGCAAAAACAAAGATGGAGCATACTCAACCTTTGTCTTTATTTTCTTGCCGTTTTGAATGCCACGATAGAGTATGTTACCGCCGATACTCTGAACATTAGTATAGAATGAACTCATTAACCTGTAATTAGTGTTTTGGTTGGTGGAACAACAATACCAGAACCAAAGATTGAGTTATAGTTATTAACAAAATCTTGTGCTGGAACATAGGAGTATACTACACTTTTCTTATTGATGGCAAGCGTGGTACCAGTCTTTTGTTCAGCATGAAGTGGAAAAGGTGCAAAGCCGACATTTGGCTGGCCAGTCTTAGGATCACGAACAATTGCAATGCCAACTGGATTTTCAATAACAAATTCCGTTTCAGATTCAGACTCAATTTCACCTAAAATTTCTTCTCCGGTAATGAGTTTCATAGCCAATATTTTCATATTTTACCTTTTCTTTAGTGTTTTCTTATAAATAAGTATGTAGTTGAAGTGAAATTATATCTGATTTATCTCTCCATGTCAACCTGACATTCGGTATTCTTTATTATCCCCCTTTAAAAAAATCTAACAGAGGATGGTAGAGGACAACCTTTATCAAAAATAAATGTTTAAAAGTAAGATAACTGCAATTATAACAGTAATGTTGATTGCTGGCAATAGTTTTGCTGATCCTATTGTGACAGATTCCACAACCAGAAGCACCAGTGATTCCACATCTAATAGTACCACAACAATTAAATCTCCACCTCCAACAGCGGTAGCTCCAAACATTACATCCATTAATAATGACCTTTGTGCCGTAGGTGTTTCTGGTGCAGCTCAAACACAGATTCTTGGTATCGCTATTGGTTCCACTTTTGTGGATAAAAATTGTGAACGCTTAAAACTTTCCAAAACTCTCCATGATATGGGTATGAAAGTGGCTGCTGTGGCTACTCTTTGCCAAGATGAACGAGTATTTACTGCCATGATGAATGCTGGTACTCCATGTCCAGTTGATGGTAAAATTGGTAACGAAGCAAAAGCAATTTGGGAAGCAGATCCAGAACGCAAACCACAAAAAATCAAGAGTAAAGATTAATGAAAAAAATATTAGCAACACTACTATTTGTGGTGTGTGCTTTCTGTCAAGCACAAATTGTTACCATACCAATTCCTGGTGCTCCAGGTCTTTCTGTAACTGTTGGTACAGGTATCAACGCTTTACCTTTGCAAGACATACGCACTAATCCAAATGCTGTAAACATCACCACATCAGATGATTGGTACACACAAGTTCCATTAGGCTTTACATTTCCAATGTATGGTCAAAACTTTACTAACTCGTGGGCAGCAACAAATGGTTTCGTAACATTTCAGGATCCACAAGTATCAGGTCTATGGGGCGGTTGTTGTTCTGGTATTGATTTAAGAAATACCACCGATCCACGATATAATTATACCATTTATGGTATGCATACTGATTTGTATTCTTGGAACGGACAAAATCAATATTATCTCCGTGAAGGCAACTCAATGACTTATGGTTGGTATGATTTAAGTCAATGTTGTTCTTCACAAGGCGGCAATAGTTTTGAAATTAAAATCAATTCATCAGGACTTATAGATACTCGCATTGCTGGTGCTATGGTCAGTTACAACTCAGTAACATCAGGATTTTCTGGTAATTTGGCCAATGGTGAATACTATCAACATTATCATGGACAAGGATTAAACATTACACCTGGTTCTTCCGCTATCTTTAGTTGGCAGGCTCTAGGTGGAACAGGTCAAGGTGTTGACCAATGCACAATTAATCCATTATACAATTCATCTTGTCCTGGTTATGCAGAAGCATACAGAACTCAACAATGTAGTATTAGTGCTTTGTATGACCCTTCTTGTCCTGGTTATCAACAAGCATACTTTGACCAACAATGTAGTTTGAATTCATTGTATAATCAATCTTGTCCAGGTTATCAACAGGCATATTTTTCACAACAATGTACCGCTAATCCATTATATAATTCTAATTGTCCTGGTTATGCAACGGCATATTTTAATCAACAATGTTCTTTGAGTGCATTGTATAGTCCAAATTGTCCTGGTTATGATGTAGCATATCAAGCATTTTTAAGAGCACAAGCTTGCCAAGCAAATCCACAATCTAGTCCAACTTGTTCTGGTTATGTGGTACCTGTAGTTTCTTCGCCAACTACGACCACAACCACTAGTTCAACATCTAGTAGCACACCACAATTAGTTTCGGATCCTGTTGTTAATCAAACAATTACAACCACATCAACATCTACGGCACCGACTGCACCAGCAGCGCCTGTGCAATTAACATCACCTTCATCTTCACAACAAACTACAACAGCATTAGTTGAATCGGTGCAAACTCAGTCTACCGCTTCAAGTAGTTCTAGTTC
>Ga0315900_10003458_pt1 | contig 23098 bp, 25 predicted proteins | sample LakEriMetagenome_FD_203521 | JGI IMG/M metagenome (GOLD analysis project Ga0315900, IMG submission 203521) | Freshwater fungal communities from buoy surface, Lake Erie, Ohio, United States - Buoy 12 MA114 | ecosystem: Environmental > Aquatic > Freshwater > Lake > Lake biofilm | place: USA: Lake... | reverse complement strand
TGGAGCACCACTAAAATCAACAGTTGGCATGTCACTTTGACCACCAGCAAGAGCATCAGTTGGCGATGGAGTATCAGCACTCATTTCATCTTCTTCGTCTTGCTCTAACAGTTTTTCTACTGCTTCTTTTACTTGTGGAGCAAATTTTTCTAATAGTGCTGCTTGAGCACTTTTATATGCTGAATCTCGTAGTGCTTGTGCATCTACTATTGCTTGTTCTAATAGCTTTGAACTGCTCATTAAAAATACTCCTAAAATACACTTTACTGAACTAAATAGTTTTATTTTTGACAACTTACCATAACCATGGGCAAAACTATAGTTTATTTATAAAGCATTTTATTAAATTACTTTCTCCATCTACATTTTCAAGTGCTTGTGCTATTACTTTACCAAATAAGTCTCGTTTTGTTCCAAAAATTGTTCTTATTTTTGCTGCACATCCATGACCATGTTTGTCGCTTGTAACGATCCAGTCGCCTTCATTTACTTTTCCAGTAACAAGAACATATTCTGCGCCTAATATTATCGGCTGCTCTTTGCCGTGCAGTGTTGCTCCAACAACACGATGATCCTCTTTTTTATAGCAAGGTATTGCTTTCCCATTTTCCCAAACAACAACTGTTCCTGTTGGATATTCTGCAAGTTCTTGTGTTGTTAGACCAGTTTCAAATACTGCACCAACAGTTGTTTGTTGAGCATATATATCATTCCATCTATTTTGTGGAGAACCAATCGTTCTTATTGCATCTCCTTGCGGTAGCAAAGAACCTGTTATCTGAATAGAGCCGCTGAAACTCACAGTTCCGTCATTCAATATCTTATGAATATGAGTTGAGCCACTTACTACGCTTATGCCTTTAGTCATTTCTTGCCCGCTTCTTCAATAAATATGAAGCAAAAAGTTGTTTTTTCTCAATAAATAGCAGTTTGAAATAAAAAACCGGCACCTTTTCAGGTGCCGGCTTGTAGTTTATATGAAACTACTTATCAGGCTGCAAAGAATGGACTTGCGAACCATTCGCCACCTTCACAGAAGTACCATTTCTGGCCTTGTGGGAAGGCTGCTACAGCGTCATCAGCGGCATCAAGATAGAACATGTGATCGTTGTGTGCTGATTGATCACCACTGGTGTAGGCAGCAGGAATTGTAAGAGCAGTAAACTTAGGTGCTTGGAACTTACCGCTTACTGTTACTTGATCTGCTGAACTATTACCGAGTGTTGCGTTACCATTTACAGTTAGGTTGCCAGCGATGGTTACATCATCTGGTAGACCGATTGTAAAGGTGTTTGCGGCACCGAGTGCAAATGAACCACTTACTGTAACTTCATTGGCTGTGCCATTGATTACGAGTGAAGTTAGTTCAACTGTATCAAGTCTTGCATCAAGTGATGCATCACCGCTTGCACGGGAAGATGTTTCACTGGATAGAGCACTTGATAGACTTGTATCGGCACTTGCACGAGCACTTTCTTCTGCTGATACACGAGTATCAACACTTGCGTCTGCACTTGCGCGTGCTGATTCTTCAGTTGATAGACGGCTTGCGAGGCTACTATCGGCTGAAGCGCGGGCACTTTCTTCTGCAGAAACTCTTGCATCAACACTTGCATCAGCACTTGCGCGACTTGATGCTTCGGTTGAAAGAGCACTTGCAAGACTGCTATCAGCACTTGCACGAGTTGATGCTTCGCCTGATACAACTGCTTCAATACTTGCAACATTGCTTGCAATGGTGCTTGTTACGGTTGTAGCAAAGTTTTCATCATCACCAAGAGCTGCAGCTAGTTCGTTGAGAGTGTTGAGAAGATCTGGAGCACTATCAACTAGAGCGGCAACTGCTGAATCAGTGTAACTGTTTGCAGCGGCTACAACTGATGCATCACCTGAAACTCTTGCGGATGTTTCAGTTGATAGAGCACTGTTGAGGCTACTGTCAGCACTTGCGCGGGCACTTTCTTCTGCTGATACGCGAGCTTCAAGACTTGCATCTGCACTTGCTCGGATACTTGCTTCTGCTGAAACAGCATTTCCACGATCAACTATTTCTGTTGATAGTGCGCTGTTTAGACTTGCGTCTGCGCTTGCGCGAACAGATGCTTCGCCTGAAAGAGCACTTTCAAGACTTGTATCTGCTGCTGCACGGGCACTTTCTTCGGTGCTCATGCGAGTGTCAACTGAAGCGAAGTCTGTTGAAATGTCTACAGTTATAGCATTTTCAAGACTTGCTATTGCACTTTGTCTTGCTGATGTTTCAGCACTGACTTTACCGTCAAGACTTGCTTCTGCAGATGTTGCGCGTGAAGCTTCACTGCTGATCTGACTTGCAAGGCTTGCATCACCGCTTACACGGCTTGAAGCTTCAGAAGAAACACTTGTTGATAGTGCAGTTTGAACTGAACCAATCTTGGTGTCAAGTGAACCTTCGGCTGCTGCAGCGCGTGATTCTTCGGTTGATAGTCTGGAAGTTAGACTTGCATCACCACTTACACGACTTGATGTTTCACTGGAAATATCAACACTTAGTGAAGCAACACTACTGATGATTTGACCAGCTTGTGTTGTATCAAGACTTGCTACATATGCAACAACTTCAGCAAATTGATCAAGATCTGCTGTTGAACCACTAAGGATAGCGTCTATTCTTGATTTTTCTGTACTGATTTGACTTGCAAGACTATCATCTGCAGCAACACGACTTGATGCTTCTGTTGAAACAGCGGTTGAGAATGCTGCAGCTACACTTGCATCGCCAGAAACACGACTTGAGGTTTCGGTACTGACTTTTGCATCAAGTGAAGCTTCTGCGGAAGCAGCGCGAGATGCTTCAGCGGAAATGCTTGTTGATAGTTTTGAATCAAGACTAGTGTCAGCACTTGCAAATGCAGTGGCTAATGATCCTTCGGCAGAAACTGCACGGGATGCTTCACTACTGATTTGTGCTGCGAGACTTGCTTCTGCGGATTCAGCACGTTCTTCTTCTGCACTAACAAGAGCGGCAACACTGTCATCGCCAGCAACGCGATTTGAAGCTTCAGTTGAAACTGCTGCTTCGCGAAGTGATACTTCACTTGAAAGAGCACTTGCGAGACTGCTATCACCAGAAACACGACTTGATGCTTCAGTTGAAACTGCAGTTGATAGTGCTGATGCTACACTTGCATCTCCTGATGCACGAGCACTTTCTTCACTTGAAAGACGAACAGTTAGACTGCTGTCTGCTGAAGCGCGAACGCTTTCTTCTGCTGTAGCACGAACATCAATACTTGCAACACTGGCTGTTAGTTGGTTAACTTTTGAAGTCAGGTCGCCAATACCAGAAACAAGTTGTGATGCTGCTTGACCATCACCATCAAGGAATTCTTGAATATCTTTGATGGTGCTTAGTGTACCGGATAGGATTCCATCGCCGCCGACGAGGACATCTATTCTGTCGTCAACTGCAGTTTCTAAACTTGATACTGCACTTATACGGGCTGAAACCTCAGAACTTAGTGCGCTGTTTAGACTGCTGTCTGCTGAAGCGCGGACGCTTTCTTCTGCCGATACACGAGTGTCAACAGAATCAAAATCTAAAGCAAGTGAGTTTAGAACTGCTTGAACATCACTACCATTGCTGGTTGTAACATTTGCCGCAGCAACTTTGCCTAACGATGCACTACCTGCTGCATCAATTAGAACAACACGACCTGCACCACTTGCACTTGACGATAGATCAAGTACGAGTGAGCCGCTGACCTTCATATCAACTGCTTTATCATGACCGAATACTACTGTGCCGTTTTCCATGATTTTAGCAACAACTGTGCTAGAACCTGAAATAACTGCAAAACCTTTTTGTTTTGACATATAATGAGGATCTCCTAATAAAGAAAACAATGTTATCTATAGAGATAACAATGTGACTATAAATAGTTTTCAAATATTATAAAATCAGTAGCAGTATATACCGTCAAAACGGTAGTTGTTGATATATTTGTCTATTAATGTTTTATATCAAGAAACAGAGATTATTTCAAGCCAAGCAAACCACTTGAAAGTTGTAGAAGCAGCACCGGTAACTGTAAAAAGTATATTTGCACCACTTGTTGTCACGCCTATTGTTGGAGTGATGTTTTCTTCATTGGCAGATGTCAAACTCATTACTGCAGTAGCAGTTCCGGATACATTTTTTGCACGAACATTACCTATATAACTGTTTACTGCACCAGTGCTTTGCCTGCAAACACATTGACACATTATGCTGTACGCAGTATTAGCTGTAGTGGTATAAGCATATATTACTGTAGCGGCTGCATCCGTAGTAGTAACATCTCCACTTACACTGCGGCGTTCTCTTCCGCCATGAACAACAGAAACACTATTCAATACTGGACTGTATATACCAGTGTTATTATCTCCATGAAAACTATATGTTGGAGTATTCAATCCGCCGACATCCCATCTTATCCAAGGACCACCATTTATTAGTGATGTTCCTGCTGTTCCGCCTATATTGAACTTGTTTGATGCATTGTGAGAAAATGCCAAAACACCATCTGTGCTATTCCAAGACATACCCGAACCAGCAGCATTTTGAAAACTATATGCTGGGTTTGCTGTATTTCCATTTGGACTAAGAGTGCGAACAGTATTTATAATATTTGTATAATCTATAGTAGACAAATCACCAGCAATAATATCGCGAATTTTATATTGTGACTTATAGCCAACAGTATTTGTTATGTTGTCTGCAGCCGTGACATTGATGTCTGCACCGGTATCTGCAGAGACGATCTCTATAGAACCGGTGGTTGTTTCAACTTTTTGATTAGATGTAATAAGTTTTGATGTTGTATATCCCTCTATTGTTGTGTTTGCTCCAGCAACATAAGCTACATCATTAGCACTTATAACTAAATCGTCACCAGCAGTTATGCTGATATCAGAAGCGGCACCAGTGGTAGTAATAGACATTGAGCCGGCACGAGAGAAGCCACCGGTATCACTTAGTGTTATTCCGCTACCATCTTGTATAATTTTTCCGGTTGTTCCATCAAATCGCACTATAGCATTGTCGGTACTGGATATTGCACCAGCAACATTGCCACCAGTAGATGATATAGTGCCGTTGCTTATTGATATGTTTGTTCCGGCTGAAAACCTGCTTCTTACATCATTTGTAAAATTTGATATATTTGAAGCAGTTAGACTGTGCAGTTGAGAGCCATTTCCCTTGAAAGAAGAACTTATAGTAATTTCTTCTGCACTTATATCTTCGTTAAAAGTTGTGTGGGCATTTATAATAAGAGAATCAGTAAATAAATCGCCAATTACTGTATCTCCAGCAATAGACAAGTTGCCAGGAATGTTTATCCCGGCAGAACTTGATATTTCGCTGTTTTTTATTATTATTTTGGCCATTAGTTACCTACATATATGCACTTATATATAGGTAGTTTTTTCAATCTTCTTTTCCCGCTGCTTCCTTTTCTTTTTCTATGGCTCTTGCTTTTTGTCTGCGTTTTGTATGCGCTTCCATAGAAGGTTTCACAAAGTATTTACGATCATATACTTGCTCTATTATTCTCATTTTCTTTGTTTTTTTGAGAAACTTTTTTATCATTTTTTCTACGTTGCCATCAACTTCATCTAAACTTACTTTCATATTTTCCTCGTATTCTTTTATCAAGTAATATTAAACTTTTTTCCACCAAACAGTCTGCTTATATCAACGCCTGGATCATTTGGTGACACTCCACCAAGCGGGTTTCCTACGCTTTCTTGAACTGTTGCTGGTACTGGTGCTGTTCCTTTGAAAACATCAACTCCACCAACTTTCATTGACAAACTTTTGCTAACTTGTTCGTTTTGTTTACGAAAATCAGCAGCCATTTCTTGTCGTTCTCGTTTTATTTGTTCCATCAAATCATTATTGATCGGTGGCTTTACTTTTGTTGTTTGTTGAGCATTTGTTGTTTGTACTTTTGACGCTTCTGTTAGAACGGGTAAAGCACCTTTCATAACTTCTTTTATAACACTTGAAAGCAAACCACTTTCAAGAAGTATTTCTTCAACACTTTCTCTAACGCATTCTTGAACTATTGGTTTTATTATTTCTTTTAGTTCGCTTTTTTTCATTTTCCACCTATAATATCATTTAGCAAGCGGTTTATTCTATCTGATTTTGTGAAAATGTTAGGTGCTTTTTTGCTTTCTGAAAGACTCATGAAAGCGCCGCCTGTTGATGGTTCGCTTACAAAGTCAAAGCAAATAAGTTGAAAGTCATCTTCAACTATTGTTAGACCACCACGCTCTTTTACGCTACCAAGACCACGACTTGATATGCCGAGTTTTACACCACTCTCAACAAGAGACTTCAATATTTGGCCTGATGGTGTTGATAAAACTTTTACTTTACCCATTACATCTTTGCCATTCCACCAAATATCTGTAACAATGTGTGAAGCATTTTTTAGATTTATAACACTTTCGTCTGGGTGATCTAACTCGCCAAGAGCACGGTTTTCAGCAATAAGTTTTTTATAGTTTTCTACTTCTCTTCGCAGAACATTTTCTGGATATACACGACCATTGCCATTTTTGGCATCTGCTCTCTGTATAACGCCGGAAAGCATCATTCCGCCACTTTTGACAAAAGTTTTTTCTGCTTCTGTCAGTAAGTCCTGACATACACCGCCTTCACAGAGTTCAAAATATTCACGAAGTAGAAACTGGCTCATAATATAACTCCTGTTTTGGTGTATTGTTTCCAACTATTATAAAAATTTTTATAGTCTTTTGATTCTTGTATATTTTCGCGGTCGTATTCTGCACTCAAGATCATCTCTCTGAGTCTTGGATCGTTTGTATGTATTAATTTGTTATAAAGTCGTTGACTTATAGCTATTCTTCCATCTTGATATAGAGTTGTTATAATAAATTCAATTATTTTTTTATCAATCGTATTAGAAAAATGTTTTTTAGTCGACTTATATAAAGCATTTATATACCATTCTTCAATCCCAACTTGTTGAGCAGATGGAGCTTGTTGTCGGTTTTCATTTACTTTTTTTGCTGAAACATCTTTTGGAACTATGGTTGGATTAGATAAAATTCTATTTTTTGATATAAGATATTTTAATACTGTATCAATACTATCACTATATTTTTGTTTTTCTTGTTCTGGTAGGTTTGTTGTTTTAAGTTTTTCAAAGAATTTTGCTTGAATTCCATCAAATAAATTTTGATAAGATACACCATCTATTGATTTCTGCAGATCGCTAAGTTTATCGGCAACGCCTATATTTTTTGGTGCTTGTAATTGTTTTGGTATATTTCCAGATGGAGGAAGATCGCCTGATGGCTGAACGGTTTCTGGTGATTTTTGACTTGGTGGCAGTGCTTTTTGTTGAGAAGGAGGAAGTTTAGGTTCAGTTCCTAAATCATAAGTGCCAGTTGCTGATATATTATCTTGCGAACCAGGAAGAACATCGCTTGGCTCCATAGCGTCTGGTTGTTTTTTTGTAAGAGATGTAGAAGATGCTTGTTGTTTTTCTGGTTCTTGTTGTGGTATTGTTTTTGCTGTTTGTTTGGCTGGTGTTTTATATTTATATCCAGCAAATGCTCTACCAACACCTTGTGATGCATTTGGTGTTGGCTTTGTGAAGCTTTTATAAAGGTCTTTTATTCTATCAAGAAAACCTTCTTGAACTCCTTCTTCTGCAAGGAGTTTAATAGTTTCTTCTTGTAAAATTGTATCAAACTCCTTTTTTGAAAAAGACATTTTATAAACCTTTATTTATTTTCATTCACCAATTGCGCGATCACGTATTCTGGGTGGTCTTCTACCTTGAAATGTTTTAGCGTCTGGCATATTTTGTAATTTTTGTTGAACTAAACTCATTAGTTTTGCTCTATCAACTCCACCTTCTGGACCTGTTGGGGCTTTTTCTGTTGGAGCTATTTTAGATAGTATTTTTACTAAGCCTTGTGTTGATAACTTACTTCTTCTTTTTGGATCAGCGAGTGCTTCTTTCGCATTACGAAGTGTTATGTCTTCTGGCTTATCGGTTATTGTTTTTAGTTCTGGGCCTTTAGGTGTTGTTTTGCTATAGAGATCAGCCACATCGTTTGATATTTTTGTTACTTGTAAGCCAAGTTCTTTGTTTCCTTGATTGGAAGCAAGTCCTCGTAGATCTCCGAGATTCCTTTGAACTACGTCAAGTTTCTTTTTTACATCGTCATCGGTAACAAAATCTCCAAACCTTGGCTGTTTGCCAAGCAGTTTGTCAAGAAAGCCTTCTTCAAGTTCTCCCGTTGCTGCCATAGCATCAAGTTCTTCTTTTATAATTTTTTGTAGTTCTTGTTTTGTTACTTTCATGCGATAAATCCTTATATACTAAAGCAGAATGCGGGCGCAACCCGCACGATACAACTTCCTTTACAGCATCTACGGCTATTGGTCTGCGGAAGAAACCATTTACGAATATTTTGATCTACTAAGTTCATATAAACCTCACAACTTATAAATATCTCGTAACTTTTATTTATTCGCTATTTTTATCATTATTCCTTCATCACTCAACACTTTGTCGCACACATAGCTTGTATATGAAGAAATAAACGCAAATACAAGTGCTCCAATGTAAAAGTTAGAAAACATAGACACACCAGCAATCCAGAATAACACAAACAGAATATATCCAACATGAAAACCAACACACATACTACAACGGAATAACTCTCCCAGTATTCCGTTTTTTGGTCTTATTTTATCCAATATACTTCCATAACACAATATTTGTGTGGCCCCGGCACATGATAAAATAAATAATATGATATTAACTATCATAAACCATAAGCGTAACGACGAACTTGATGTATTGGCACTGAACCTTTTTCTTGTGCTGCAGCAACTTTACCAAGCTCAGTGCTTTCTTTATCGTTTGGATCGGTAACGCTGTCTGTATAGGCATCAGCGACTGCTTGCTGATAAACAACAGATGGTTTTTCACTGTCTATCCACTTTGAAACAAGCATCAACATTAGATCATCTATTGGCATTTCTTGTGCTGGTTTTATTATTTTGGCTTCTAAAGAGCCATATACATTTCCAGCAGCAATACTATCAAAAACTAATGTGCCTTTTTTAGTTAGATATTTCATAAGGCGATCTTGTGTTTGGTAAATGTGATCGTCAAAGTTTTCTTTTGAGAAAGTTATAACTCGCATTTTGTCAGGCATTATAACAATATCAATATCTGGATGATCTGATACAATAATATTACCATCAAGTGTTCGCCTTGCTTTTACTTTTATTGTAAAAAGTTGTTTTTTCTTTTCTGGCTCTTGTGCTTGAATATTATCATCAAAAGCCTGATCTGGCTGCGGATCTGTGCTTGTTATTTTTACTTTTAGATCAGCCATTATTTGTTTCTTCCTTGCTTTCTATTTCTTTTATAAGGCTTTGTATTTTCATGACCTCTTCTATTAGTGAATTGTCAATGTCTTTTTGTTTATAATTTTCTACTCTTTCCAAAACCATTACTGTTTTATCTTTTAGAAAGCGATCTTCTGCTATTTGTTTTTCTTCAAGGCTTGTTTTTAGTGAGTTTTTTATTCTTTGTATTTCTTCATTTAGATATAATTTGAATTCTGTTCCACCATCAGCAAAACTCATTACATACTTTGTTAGAAGTTCTTTTTGTTCCGAAAGAAGAGAGTTGCTGTATTGTTCATTGAACTTTTTCACAAACAGATTATAAGTTAGCGAATCAAGTGTGACAAGCTTATCTTTTTCAGCACTTTCTGGTGTTGATGTCATCTTGCTAACTATTTGTGACTCTAATAATACTTTTTCTTTTACTGGAACGCTATTGTTGAATATTTGAGATATTGTGGCAAGGTTTTTGTAATCGGATACAAAAGTATTAAATATTGAGCCATTTGATATTTTGTTTAGAATATTTACAAGTTTTGTTTGTTCGTTGAATATTTGTTTTTTATCTAAAAGTTCATATTGAAATTTTGCTTCATTGAGTATTTTTTGTGCTATATCGTTAGAAACTTCATACGATTCATGAACGGCGCGATATAAATCAAGTTCTTTTTTTAGAACCTGGCCGCGAGAGAAAAAAGACTTACAAACTTTTACAAGAAACTTTTTTTGTTCTTCATTTTTTTGTAATACAGCATTTGTTATTTCACGAACAATGACTTCATATAAAAAAGCAGTGTTTCGCTTTTTATTGTGTTTAGTCTTCACTATTTTCTTTGTTTGTTGCATTTTTCTTCTCCAAAGAACTTATAAGTTGCTTCAAGTTATCGTTGTTAGATAATATTTTCTGCTCAACAATATTATTGTCTTGCTTTTTATCTGCTTCACTCAACATCTCTTCACTATAACTATTTTCATATTGTTCGTAAATACCATTACCAAGACCAAATAGTTCTTGTGCGCCAGAACCCATAACATTTCTCATTGAGCCACCGCCAAGTTCTTTACTGAACTTTGACTGATAGCTTCTTGTTCTTGCTCCTGTTGGTCTACTATCTCCACCGCGATATTTTACAGGCATATACATTTTGCCTCTTGATGCAGGAGTAGTTGTTAGTTTATCGTCTCTTTTTCCTGGTGCTGCCAATAATGGACCTGCTTCTTCTCCACCGGCTGGTGTTTCTGCTGGTGTTTCTGTTGGCGATGCAGTACCTGCTTCTGGTTCAGAAGTAAGTGTTCCTAAATCTATACCGGGACCACCTTCTGCTCCACCGACACCAGTATCTCCACCAAGACCACCAGTATCCATTCCACCGCCAAATGCATCAGCATCACCGGCTGCAGCTTCTTGTTCTGAACCTGCTTTTTCAACAGCGGCTTTGAACTTGAAGTCAAAGAACATTTCGCGTTGATTCCGCAAGAACTCTTCATCTGAAAGACCAAATATTTTTTTAGCAACCCAACGCTTGCTGAAATATCCTTCTGTTGCAGCACTTGCAACTTCAAATTTTGTTTTCCAAGTTTCCAGTTCTTGTAGTTCTGCTATTTTGCTTGGGTTATTTAGTCGTAGTTTGAACTTTATAAGATCTTCATTTCTATAGCCAAGAACAAATAGGTGAATAACGCCTATCTTTTCAAGTTCGCTTACAACAGATCTTTGAAGGCGTTGAATTGTTCTGGCAAAACGGATATCTTTTTGTGCCAAGGTTGTTTTATCTTCTTCACCACCTTCACCGCGAGCAAGATAACTTTGTGGTATCTTTATGGCAGAAAATAATTTATCTCGTAGATATTTTACATCTTCTATATCACCAGTGTATTGACCACCAGCAAGACTTTCTATTTTTGTTGATTGTTGACCACGAACTGGAATAAAATAATCTTCCTCTATTGACAGTGGGTTGTAGCGAAGGTCAACGCGACCTGTTTTTTCATCAACAACTTGGTTACGCTTTAGGGCTGTCATTGCTTTTTGCATGAATTGCTCAACATCATTTGGAGCGACGTTTCCAACATCAACATAGAATACACGCCGCTCTGCTGAACGAACAATACGATAAGCCATCATAGCATCTTCAAGCAGAGTGAGTTGTCGCCATATTCTACGAGCAGGCTCTAACACGCTTGTTCCATATGGAGCATATTTATCGTTTCCAAGAATACGGAAATGACCCATTTGCCAGTTTTCAAAAGTCATGCCGCCACTATTCCATTGAAACTGAACATAGTTTGGATTTTTTTCATCCTCACCTTCTATACGCTCAACTTCATATGGAGGAATGCCAATAGCATTTTTTATACCATCGCGCTCATCAATATCCAGATAAAGAAAAAAGTCGCCAAACTTACACATAGTTCGTGACCAACCAAAAAGATTGAACTCTATGTTCAGTATGTCATAATAAAGACTGTGAAGAATGTTTTTTATTTCTTCATTTGGACAGTCTATGTTTAGAACCTTTTCCAGTGAGTTACTTGTTGTCATTTCGTCGGCATAAATATCAAGTGCCGATGCTATCTCGGGGGTGTATTCCATTTGTTCAAAATCTACATATCTTTCAGCACGGTTTTGGTTGGCCATGCTTTGAGAATGAACATAATCAAATGGATTATAGGAAGACTTTTTGAACTGTTGGCCTTGTGCTGACTGAAAACGGTATTTATCTAAACGACGGCGACGTTCGCTTTTATAGTTTTGTTGGCGACGATTGACAATAGGACCAGAAAATAGTTTTGTAAGTCTTTTGAAAAGACCATTGTCCGGATTATATGGACTCTTATCTTGATTTACTCTTCCTCTTTTTGAGGGAGTTATGTTGCGAAAGTCGCTTCTATTTATTGGTTTGCTATTGTCAGCCATTTATTTATCCTTTATATAGCCAGTCATACATTTTGTAGAACTCTTTTAGTTCTCTTTGATTTACTCTTTTTTCGTCTAACGAATAGTTGCTATTATAGCCTATCTGGCCAGGTATTTTAGTCTGAACGCGAGTATTTGCCATAGTTATGGCATTAAACATTGCTTTTGTGTATTCAACATCTCGTTGTGAGGTTGTAAGTGCTGTATCTCGTACCCAGCAAGCAATAGCGAGCGACATTGTGAGATCATCATTTCTATTTTTCATTGCTTCTGGGCGACCATTGTTCCATATAAATGTAGATAGTTCTTCAACCATTCTATTAGAATATATTTTTATCATCTTATTTCGGATAAACTCTTCAAGTTTTGCCACTATAAGGGGTCTTGTTTTTTGGGTTGTTGTAAAACCTGGAACACTGTTTGTCATGCTTTCTGCTTGAACTTGCTCTATGAATTCATGTGTTGATTTTATTGAAAAATAAATATTTGGATATTTTCTTTCTATAAGTTTATCAAGAACATTGTAGCCAATATTATTATTTTCTACAACAAGAAGAGCATTGTTATATTCTTTTCCTGTTTGGAAAAGCATGTCGGCATAAATATCTGGTGCTATTTTGCCTTGATATTCTGCTACTTGTTCCATTGTTTCAAGTTTTATAACATGGAAAGCAGAAAAGTCCTTTCCATCTCCGCGAGCAACATCGGCAACAAGAAGATAAGAAAAGTTTTGTCTTGCCTCTTCCCATATCCAGTAGTTTCTATCAAAACCTGTGCGATATTTTGGCTCTAAAACAGATTCTCTTATTTCTTGTAAATCTTGTGAATTTATAACGCCTTCGCCGGATGCGTTGAAAGAGCATTCATATTCTTGCGCTATATCTCGTCTATTCATATTACGAGTAGCGGCCTCAAACCAGTCACGATCTCGTTCTGGATGGGCATCCCAATTTAGTTTTACAGCGTGAAAGTCATTAGAGTTATTTTCTGCATTTATATAAGTTTCATGGAACCAGTTACCAACACCATTTGGAGTGCTAATAGCTATACAACGACCACCTGCGGATAGTGTTGGGAATATACTTTTCCATAAGTCTTCCATGCCCTCAACGAATGCTGCTTCGTCTATAACAAGAAGACTTAGAGCTTCTGAACGGCCAGCACTTTCACTTGTTGAAGATGCCTTGATCCACGAGCCATTGTTTAGTTCAAAACTGTTTCTGTTGTCTATTGATATGTCAGCGATATTCATCCAAGCTGGTAGGCTTTTTATCATCTTTTTTACTTTTTTTACAAGATTGGCAGCAACATCAAGCTTTGTGGCAACAACAAGAACAGTTTTTTGTCTGCGGAAAAGAAGCATCCAAGCAATATATCCCGCAACAGCGGTTGATAAACCTAACTGACGGGCTTTTAGAACTATATTGAAGCGATAGTCTTCAAATGCTTTTATTGTATCTTGCTGATAGCCATATAAACTAAATGGTATCAAGCCTTTTTCTGGGTGAGCGATCTTACAATAGTTTGTAATAAAGTATGTGGGATCACGCCCACATTTCTTTACTTCTTCCCTTACTTGATCTTTTGTGAGAACATAACTCATATATCATTTTTTTGGTTTCGTGCCATTGACTGGTTCTTTTGTTTCTGGGTCAAGGAGTTTATCTTCCATGGTTCCGGCTTTCTTTTTAGCAACTATTCTACCGGCTGCAGCAACTGCTTCTGGGTCATCAGCCCAACTTGAAGCTTGTTTTACTGCTTTTTTGAACTCTGCTGGTGTTACTTTGCCAGCACCACCGGCACCGCCACGAATCGCCTTCATAGTGGACGCCGAGGCTTTGTATTCTTGACCTTTGTGTTTTACTTTTTCAACTTCTTCAAGACTTCCGGATTCTTTATCGGCATCTATTTCATCTTCAATAGCCTTTTCGCCGGCTTCTTTTGAAAGTTCTTGAATAGCCTCTTCGTCAAGTTCAAGAACATTTTCTTCAACATATTTTTCATGAAGCTCAACTTCTTCACGAATGATTTGCAGCAGTCTTGCTTTGGTTATTTTCATTTCTTTAGTCCACCTAATGCTAACCATTTTTGAAGTTGTTCGCTACGTTCAACATCTTTTTGATCTTCAAGCTTTGGCATGTCAACATCTTTTATCTTGTAATGACATTGTGCTGTTACAAAAACACGGATTCTTGATGTTTCTTCAACAAGCATTTTTACTTCACCATATTTTTCAACATTTAGTTCTTTGCCTGATACTTTTTTGAATTCTTTTTTTAGATATTTTAGTGCTTCTGCTATATGCTCTTCAACTTGTTCGCCAAGCTTTGGACTGTGTGCTTCTTCAAGTTTGAGTTCTGAATGATAAGATATTATCAAACAAGGAAAAGAACCATCTTTTGCTGCGTGATGTGTTACGCGAGCACGAAAACCATCAAGGAGACGACATTCACAACTGGTAAATGCTGGGACTTCTTCACGGCGCAGACCTGCTTTGATTGCCTTACCGTCTTTATCGGTAGCGCCATCATATGTTTGTGCCATTACTTGTGAAATACCGCTTATTACATCCATTAGTTCAGCCATTTATTATCATCTCCTTGTATGGTTCAGTCTTCTTTTGCTTTTACTTCGCGAACTTTTTCCAGAGCAGCATTACGAAGTTCTTTTAGCATCTTTGCAAGTGCAGCTACATCTTTACGAAGACGAGTTGCTGCCGAGCGATTGCCTTTATCAACTTTTACTGCATCTGCTTTACACGCTTCAAGTGCTTTCGCTACTTCTTCAAGTTTTTCAACTACCATTTGTAATCACCTTCTTTCTTTCTTCCCAAAGGTCTTCGCGACCTTCAACATACTTTATATAACACTCATGGCAACATCCAAACTTATTCATATAAACATCATCTTTTACACTAAAAGAATAACGCCCACATTGTAAGACCGGACAAACCCTGGTGGTTTTGGTAGTAAATAGTTTTTTCTTTACTAAAAACCCATTTTCTTCAACTATTTCTTGTTTTTCGGCCTTTTGCCTAACAACTTGGGCTTGTTCTTTTACTTGTTCTATGTAATCTTTTTCTTTTTCTTCGTTCCAGTTTGCCTTTGGATTTGCAATAGCATCTTCTCCGTATTTTTCTTTTACGGCTCTTTCTATTGCGGCTATTTTATCCCAGTCAGTAGTCATTTTTGAACCTGGTTTATCAATACGATTGTTCCCACTATGGCAGCAGTTGAAACTACTGCTCCAACAGCGAGTCCACCAAAAAAATAATATGCGTTATCACCGCCGTCATCAATCCGATCCAAGAAAACCTTGTCCTGCTCATTGCGTAACCTGTTTATTTCATCAAATTTTTTCTTTTCAAGATCAAGTTCGTTTTTTAGCAAACCCATATCAAGAACGCATTTGTTTTTTTCTTTTTCAACTGCGGCTTCACTGTTTATTCTGCATATTTCTGACGCTGCTTGTTTATCTGCCAATATTTTTGCGGCTTCTTCTTTTGTGAGAAAGATGCCATCTGCTGGGGATGGTTGTCCTTTCGCGACTGCTGTTTGTGCCAAACAGTTGGCTGATAATAAAAATGATAATACTATACATAAACTTCTCATAGTTTGAATTCTTCTTTCATCTTATCGGCAAGCTCTTGTGTTGTTTTATCTTTTAGAACATCTATTGTTTTTTGTTTATCTTCTAAAACTTTTTTTATTTGTTGTTCTTTTTTTAGTTCTATCTGCTTGGCCTTTTTTTCTGCCCTATCAATAATAGTTTTGTCTTTTTCAGTTTTTTTATCATTTAGTGTTTCAAGTTTATCAAACTGTTTTTTATAGCCATCAGCAAGTTTTTTTATCATATTAGTAAGTCCGGCAACTTTTGCATTTTCAACAAAACTTACCACTATAACAAGCCCGGTTAGTCCAAGAACAGCAAACATATACCAATATTTTTTTATTGTTTTGAATATTTTATCTATCATTTATTTCCCTATTTCTCATTATTTCTAAAATAAGACCGATCACAGCCATCAATATGATGGCCATGACCAGTCCACTTTTTACAGCACTATACAGGCGGTGTGCTTTGGTTTCCTGCTTTTGCTTTGACATATTCTACGATGAAGTCTTTCGCTGCTTGGGAGCCAATATAAACCATGCTTATCTGTAACCATTGTTCGCCATCAATAAGTTGCAAAGGAACTCCAACGGTGGCTACAAGCCAAACAAGCAATTTTCTACTAACAAGTTTTGATATGCCTTTATCAAGTAACTCTTTTTTTAGTCTGGCCATTATCATTTTACCTCCACATGTGCATAACCATTGTTATTACTAATAAGTATCTGCATGTCGGCAATATCTTTTAGTTCTGGGAGATGAGATATCAACAATATTGTCTTATAACTGACTTTTAGCATATCAAGCATTCTTGTGAAGCCTTCCATGTTTTCTTCGTCAAGTGATGTTGCTGGTTCGTCCAATATCATTATATCACCAACTGGAAGTGAAGTTATTTTTGTTAGGGCAAGTCTTATAGCCATAGCAGCAAGACTTTTTTCTGCTCCACTTGCCAACTCTATTGGTCGTTTTTCATACTTTGGATGCTTGATAAGAATATCAAGTTTTTTACCATCATCTTCAAAAAAGATCTCAAAACTAACAATATTGGCAAGAACTTTTGCTATTTCTTCATTTATAACTGGAAGCTTTTTACGAATAATATCATAGCTTATTCCATTACTGTGCATTGCTCTTTCAAACATAGAAATAGCAGCATATTCATCTCGTAGTTTAGCAAGTTCTGATTTTGACTCTTCAAGATCAGTTTGCTTTTGTTCCAGAGAACCCTGTTCACGATGCAGTTTTATTATACTTGTTTCGCAAAGATTTAGTTGTTTTGTTAGTTTGTCGTTTTTTTCAACAACACTTTGTTTTGTTTTTGTTAGTTCATTTAGCTTGAGTGCCACTTCTTCGTTTTTGTAATAGTTTTCTATTTTCTCTTCCAGCTTCTCTATCATGCTTTGCGAAACTATTATTTTGCCATTTAGTTGCTCGTTTTCAAGCTTCTTGTTGGCGACAAGAGTTTCCATGTTTCTTATTTTTTCCAAGATAAGGTTGCGAGAAGAGATGGACTTTTCTATTTCTTCTGGATTTAGTTCTGCTATTGTTTTTTCTATTTCTTGCTTTCTTCTGTTTGCTATAAGCACAAGATCGCTTTTATCAGCGATTTGATCTTTCTTTTGAAAGGCACTGGTAAGAAACTTACAGGTAGGAAAAGTATTTCCACATGGGACCTCATCCAAAATCTGTATATCTTTTTTGTCACGGAGAATATCTTTTTCAAGTTCATTTATTTGCCTCAACACCTTGTCAAGTTCTTTGTTTTTTTCTGTTATGGTATTTTTATTTTTGTTTATTTCTTCTATTTTTATGCCAGTAACAACTTTTTTAGCAACATCAAGTGCTCGTTCTTTTTCTATATAAAATTCACTATTTTCTTTCATTGTTTTGCCGAACTTTTCTATATCGCTGAATATCTTTTCTAAAGATAACTTGGCATTATCAATATCAATAACATCTATTTTTGGCATAGAAGCAGTCTCTATGTTTATATTGTTTATTTGCTCTGTTAGAACTTTTATTTCACTTTTTATTTCTTCACACTCATCAAGTTGTTGTTGTGCTTTGCCTTTTAGTTCAATCAATTTTATAGATGTTTCTAATATCTCTTGATCGTGATTTTTTGTTTCAAGTCGTTTTAGTGCTGCTTTTAGCTCTGTTGCTTCACTGTTTGAAAGTTTGTATTTTTTAGCAAATATATCAAGATCAAGGAACTTTCCAAGTATTTCTTTACGACGAGTTGAACCTTCGTTGATAAAGTCAAGAGAACCAAGCTGGGAAGACATAGAAGTAAAAAGAAAGTCTTCCAGTGTTCCAAATACTTTACGAATATTTTTATCTGTTTCGTTGCGATCAAGACCATTTAGATTACCTTTTTCAAACCTTTCACAGTCTTCGCTTTCTCCTATATCACAGACACTAAAAGAAACATCGGTTTTTGCTTCAAGTGTTTCTTCGCCATTTAGTTTCTTGGTATATTTTTCAGCAGTTCTTTCAATAGTATATTGCTTGTCATCAACAAGCAGATCAACAACAACACGACAGTTGTCTTGGTTTTGGTTGATAATATTTACATTTTTACGAACATTTTTACTTGTTGAATTCTGCATACCCCAAAGCATTGAGTCCAAAATGGCAGACTTTCCTTGACCGTTGGGGCCATTTAGAGAAACAACACCGTTTAGTTTTTGGAAATCTATTGAGTTATCTTTTCCATAGTTGAACATATTATCCCACATCAATGACTTGATTGTCCAACGAATGTTTCTGGACACTTCTTCGTTTTCTTCGGCAATAGAATTGTATTTTTTATTTAGTTCGTATACTTTTTGCAATATTTCTGCTGTTGGATTATAGTCTTTTAGATATTCAGCAAGCAGTTTTTCTTGTGTTGATATTGAGCGCAAATCTTGGTCTTCCATCTTGTTGATGGTTTCTGTTATATCTATTCTGCTTGTTGCCTTGTTTAGAAAGGCAACACTTTCTGGTTGAAACTTTACTTTGATAATATCAAGTGTTTTTCTTATTTCATTTGCTGAAATATTGCTATCAGCCATAACACGAATACGAGCGCTTGTCTTTATGTTGGCTGTTTCGTCAAACTTGCCATTTTCATCAAGTTTTATTGTTACAAATGGTTTTGGGTGTGGGATAGCAATATGCCGAACATCAAACTGGTTTTTATTTTGTATTTCCCAAATAAGAAAACCCTTATCGTCTGTTTCTCCATGGTTCTGTTGAATGGTTGAACCTGGATAGCGAACGCGACCTTCTGTATCAACAATTTGATTTGTCTTGTGAATATCGCCAAGAAAAGCATAATCGTGACCTTCAAAAATTGAAACATCATGATCGCTGTGTTCCATAGTGTACCCAACATCTGTGGATACACCAGCAATGGCACCGTGATAAAGAGCAATATTGATACGATTTGGATCGCTTGGTTTTACCCATTTATCTTCATCAATAAGCGACATTACATTGAAAGAAAGTTTATCGTCAATAAGTCTTTCACCCGAATATTTCCAAAGATGTAGGTTTTGGTGGTTTAGTGCTGAAACAATAGGAGTAATACTGTCTTGGCGAGTGTCATTTTTGAGGTTACAGTCGTGATTTCCAAGAATAACAAAAGTTGTAGCGATATCAGCAAGTTCTTTGAGAAACCAAGAACACATTTCTACAAATTCTGGTGATATTTGGTTTTTTGTGTGCGCTATATCCCCACAGTGAACAATATAGTCGGGTTTTTCTTCGCGAAGAATAGCAAACATTTTATTGAATATCTCGCGATATTCTTCGTGATATTTTAGGTTACGGACATGTGTGTCCGCTAAGTGTATGAGTTTTATCATTTGACTTCCATTTCATTTATTTGAAAATTTACTGGCTTATTTTGCTTTACTATAAACTCTAAAGCATCTTCTTTTTTCTCAAATACCGCAACTACTGTTTTAGTTGAATACCAAGTTTCTGTTATAACGTATACTTTTTTCATATAATACCCTGTATTTGATATCTAAATAAGGTTTCTTGTGTCATTGGAAGTGCTGCGGCTTTTCTTTCTTGGAACTCTGCTTTTGTCATACTTCCAACATCTTGGAAACCTCTTACATCAACTTTATAAGTTTCTACACCATACTGGATCATATCTTTTATGAGATGTTTTGCTTTCTTTTCTGCGTCCGGATCAAGTGCTACATATATGGCAGTGTCGTGTTTTGCTATTTCTTGAAATAGTTTACTGGTTTCTGGCAGCGTTGAACCAAGCAATGGCACGGCATTGCCGGCTATAATAGCATCAAATACTCCCTCTGTCAATACAAGGTCGGTAGACCAATCAATATACAACTGATTGAATATTATTTCATTCTTGTGAGCCGGTGGGTTTTTATATTTCATCCAATCATCACGATACGAGCGAGCAACAAAATAGTTTATTTTTCCTTCAATATTGAAACTTGGGACAACAACACGACCAGTATATTCTCCATCTGGACAATAACCTATCTTCCATTTTAGAATATCTTCTTTGTTTATACCTCGCTCATACAAATATCTCAGCGGTATAGAACTGACTGGATTGTGTTTTCCAGTTAGTGTAACAAACTCTTTAGGTAATGAAATGCTTGTTTGATCTGCTTCTCGTTCTCCAAATAAAGTATCTGCAAACGAAATGGAAGACAAATCAATTTTGTCATCATACCTACTCCATTCTTGTTTCTGTTTATACGAACCATAACGCTTTATGAGCCTTCCTAAGTTGTTTCCCGTAAAGTTGCATACCCAACACTTGAAAGCGTTTTTACGGACATTACAGGAGAGTTTTGGTTTATGATGATTGCACTTTCTGCAATAAAAAAGCAACTCCCCACCAGAACGATGGGGAGTGCCAAGAACATCAATCAAGATTTCTTCTTTTTTCTGATCTGACATCGCTTTAACATAGCAGAACGTGCCCTACTTGTCAAATGCGACTATAATACTACAAACTATTATATTACAAACCAAGTTGAACCACTTGCTAACAAAGTGACTCTTTCAAGAGCATTTAATGTTCTTGTTGCAGAGCCATCAATTGTTTCACCTGCTCTTGCTGAAACTGTATCGGCAGCTAAAGAATTTGTTTTCTTTATTACGATACGTCTTCCGGTATTTGAAGAGGCAAGTGGAAGTGTTGCATTGATTGCAGAACCATTCAATAAAACAACATTTGGAACAGGAGCGGTTGTTATATTGCCTGTACTGGCTAATGTTTGCATTGTGCTTATAGCAATTGCTGTATCAATACCAGCTAAGTGACCTTGTGTACTTGAGATGGTGCCAGAAACTGTATAATTTGCTGGAGTAAATCCAACAAACTGGCTTCTTGCATCATCCAAGAAGTCATAGTTTAATGTTCCGGTAACATCCAATGTTCTAGCTGTCAATACACCTCCACTATTTCTGCTGAATGCTAATGTGGTATATGAAACAGAATCCATCTTGTATCTTGTTCCAGATGCTTGACCAATTCTGTATAGTGAATTACCTTGAACACCGCCTATGTTTCTAAATTGTGTATTTACGATACCAACATACGAGGTAGATGGACTGCCAGCAACACCACCATTGGTAACGCTGCCACTCATTGTGCGGTCAATATCATAAACACGGCAACCGTCCAATTCTCCAAGAATCATTGATGGACCAATTACTGAAGCAAATGTTGAATTGTGTGCCTTTAACGTTAGTGAACCAAATGATGGTATTGTTGTATTTGCTCCAAATGGAATATAACCACAATATGTTCTTGCACCGGAATCAGCATTGCCAATTTTTGAAGATTCAACCTCAAAAATAACGGATGGCGCTCTTGCTGATGTAACTGTATTGTCATGAATCATTACAAGACCGCCAAGTAGTGCGGCATTGTCGGATGAAACATAGAATTGACCATATTGAGTATCCCAATTATAACTTGCTCCACCATTTTCAAATTCAATAGATGTTCTGCCAGTTACTGTAATGATACTCGTTGTTGAATCGGCTTCAAGACCACCACCGGCATCACCAGCAATTTCAAAACTCATTTGAGCAGAGAAGCCGGTCCACGGAGCTGGATATGAAGCTTTAAACGCTTCTAGACTTAATGCTGGAAAGTCTGCTTTCTTAACATCCATTTTCACAGTTCCAACGATTCTTGCACCATTACCAACTAGTGCAACGCGTGCTCTCTTGAAACCTAATACAACATTTTCTGTATATGTGCCGGGAGCTAGTTTGAAAACTAGTTTTTCAGTAACGAACGTTTGAACGCTAAGGCTACCGGTTGTATATAAAGTGTTTAAAGGATTTGCGCATGATGGTACTTGTGAATATGCATAATTAATTGTTTTGAATGGTTTCAATAGTGTGCCGCCGCCAACTTGGTCTACACCATTAACAGCATCAACATGTACCATTTCTTGATCGTATTGTTCTAGTGCTGAAACACGAGTACCTAAAGATGAGCTTTGTTCAACAAATTCTAAAACTTGTTGAGCAGTTGCTTTTTTTGTTTTTGCGCTACCAGATGGATCATCAACAACGATGAACAAATCATCACTTGTTATTGCACTGGAAGCAGTTAATTGAGTTACTAAAGTCATTTTTTTTAATCTCCTAAATAAGTAAAAAATCAAACATAAAACTCTACTAGATTACCTTGTTCATCTAATAGAATCAACGGATCTTCTTGGCCGTTATTTAAAAATACGTATGAAGCACCTGGATTGACAGGTGGTGGTGGATACGCTGGTGGAAGCACCACTTCCTTTTCTACATAAAAAAACATTTAAAAATCCTCCAAAAAAGAAATAAAGAAATCATGTTCTGAAAATACCAGAACTACTATAATTAGTTTCAATTATTTATTGTTGGCTATAGCGAGAAACCCTGCTCTGGCGATGACAAAACTATCAGCCATGTCATAATAGTGATCTTTTATGTTTTCACTATTCTTTTTCTTTTCAACTTTGAACCATTTTTGATTTTCCAGCATCCAGTCCATTACTTGTTGTTTTGCTGGAATGCCTTTTGTTATTTTTATTCCACACAACTTTCTTGCTGTTCCAGAACCAATATACTGTGGTTTTATCCCTAAATGTTCCCATATCATCCAAGAC
>Ga0315900_10003457_pt1 | contig 23100 bp, 15 predicted proteins | sample LakEriMetagenome_FD_203521 | JGI IMG/M metagenome (GOLD analysis project Ga0315900, IMG submission 203521) | Freshwater fungal communities from buoy surface, Lake Erie, Ohio, United States - Buoy 12 MA114 | ecosystem: Environmental > Aquatic > Freshwater > Lake > Lake biofilm | place: USA: Lake... | reverse complement strand
CGAAGGTCCTGTGAAAGCGTCCGTGCCATCCATGCTGGCCTCCTGCTTCCAGCAAGAAGGATGAATCAGAACCGCGCCCGCAAGGGAATCCCCGCCGAGTCAGAACGTGGGGAAAACGCTCTAGGCCAACGGCGGCTTTCTAACCTGAATGACGAGAAAACAGTCATTGACGCACATGGTGGAAAACTGGAAGCTTCGGCCATGACGAGCGACCTACGCTCGGAAGCGCCAAGCTACCGAGTTTATACAACAAAGTTCGACCGGATAGTGGCGGCAGCTGAACTGGATTCAGTGCTGGGTCCGCTGTCGCGTAAAGATCAGAACCAGTTAGAAGAAGCTTGGAATGAACTTCAGTCGGGCCTTCTGCCTTGGAGGACAAAGCTTCAAATCGAAAGCACTGAACTTGCTGATCAGATACGCGCTAAAATGTCAGCCGATCAGCGAGAATGCGTCGTGGTTTCGCTGCTTTTCGATCTATCGGGGTCGATGCGCGGCCAAAAGATGCTGTTCAGCGCGGCTACAGCCGATGTAACTCAAGAGTTTCTCGGCACCTTGCAAATGGCTTCCGAGGTTCTCGGCTTCACGACTTCACAATGGAAGGGAGGTCGATCTCGCCGCCGTTGGAAGTGGCGTTTCAAGCCTCGTAATCCTGGCCGCTTGAACGACCTTCTTCATGTCGTTTTTCGCGCGTCGGATGATACCCGCGTGAGTTTAGGGAATTGGGTCTATCGGCAGATGCTGAGACCTGATCTTCCCAAGGAGAACATCGACGGGGAAGCTGTCGAGTGGGCGGCGTCCAGACTTCGGAATGTTGATCGGTCTCGGAAAATTCTGATCGTGCTTTCGGATGGCGCTCCTGTCGATGATTCCACAATCGTCGAGAACGGTAATCGGTTTCTAAGCGATCACCTCGAAGACGTGGTGGAAAGGCTGATGCGCGAAGGCGACATAGAAATCGCTGCTTTCGGGATTGGATTTACGGCCCATAAATTCTACCCCGCGAAGCATTCTGTCGACAATCCGACAGAGCTAGGAATCGAACTGCTCCGCTTTATCACCAGCCTGTTGCTCAAACAGCCGAAGGGTAGCGAAATCTAGGCTGCTTTTCGGGATCTTTGCTCCAAGCCCTATCGTCCGCAATGGGGTCGTTTCCCGAACGGCAACCTTCCATCCCGCCGCACCGATAGCGGGCATCGACACCTCCGCATCATTCGCCACTGGCGCCTGATCGCGCTGCCGCCTATGGGCGCGCCATCCGACGAAACAATGCCGCGTCCGGTGCGTTATCGCGCCCCTGCGCGGGCCGTGCGGCTCTTCTCACGCGAACGGAACCCCACCCACGTGCGCCTCCAGATCAATGTGCATCTCGATTACGACCTGCCGCGCGCCTGTGACCTGTTGTTGCAGATCGAGGCCGCCGCGATCCACGGGCAGCGCATCGCGGAATCGCGGCTCGACCTGTCTGCGTGCGAGCATTTCGCCCGCGTTCCGGCGCAGGATCATATCGGCGAGCGCATCTGGATGCGCGCCGAGGGGCGGCTGCTGGTCGATTACCGCGCGAGCGTCAGCATCGAGCGGGTCGCCGGTGAATGGGCCGCGCTGCCCTCGCTCCCGCCGCACCGCCTGCCGGGCGAGACGGTGCAATATCTGCTCCCCTCGCGCTATTGCCCGGCGCACCGCTTCACCGATTTTGTCGAGACCCATTTCGGCCGGCTCGATGGCGGGGCGCGGATCGGCGCGATGTGCGAGTGGATTGCCGCTCATCTGTCCTACGTGCCGGGCTCCAGCGGGATCGAGACCACCGCCGCCGATACCTTCAACGAGCGTCAGGGCGTGTGCCGCGACTATGCGCACCTGCTGATCACTCTGGCCCGCGCGGGCGAGATTCCCGCGCGCATTGCCAGCGTCTATGCGCCCGGCGTGAACCCGCCCGATTTCCATGCGGTTGCGGAGGTTTACCTCGGCGGGGAATGGCACCTCGTCGATCCGACCGGCATGGCGGCCGAAACCGAGATCGCCAAGATCGGCATCGGCCGCGATTGCAGCGACGTTGCCTTCCTCACCGCCTTCGGGCCGCTGGTGATGAACAGCCAGAGCGTTGTGGTGCAGGCCGCCGGAGCAGACCCTGCAGCCTGAGGGCGCTGGGCGATTTGGGCCTGAGCGCGAAAGCTGATAGCCCTCCATCCGGGGAACAATCGGGGGGATCGGTGATCGTGGCAGCAACGCAAGGCAAGGACCGCATCGATACGCTCGATGCCCTGCGCGGCCTCGCGCTGTTCGGCATTCTCATGGCCAATATGCTCTACTGGTCGGGCTGGGAGTTCATGCCGCCCGGGCAGCAGCAGAGCCTCGCCGGCGTGGACGGGGCGGTCTGGCAATACCGGTTCCACCACCTGCTGATCGACGGGAAGTTCTACACCATCTTCTCGCTGTTGTTCGGCGCCGGTTTCGCGCTCCAGATCGGGCGGTTGCAGGCACGCGGGGCCGACGGGATGCGGATCTATCGTCGCCGCGTGCTGGTCCTGCTCGGCATCGGAGTGACCCATGCGCTGCTGATCTGGGACGGCGACATCCTGACGCTCTATGCCTTGCTCGGCCTGCTCTTGCCGGCCTTCTACGGGTGGAGCGAGCGCCGCTTGCTGATCGCTGCGGGGCTGCTGATCTTCATCGTCCCGGTGTTCGGCATCGCGCTGTTCGACGCGCTGGGCTTCGCACCCCACCAATATCTTTATGGTCTCGCCGACGCGATTGTGCGGGGCATGGGTGTCGATCCCGCGACTGACAAGGTGCTGGAATGGTTCCAGCGCGACGACTTTCGCGGCTGGGCCGCCTGGCAGGGAACGGGATGGATCTATGCCTGGGCGCTGAAGCTCGAGACCTGGCGCATACCCAAGGTGCTGGGGATCATGCTGATCGGGCTGGTGGTGGGCCGCAGACTGGTGACGGGCGGCTTGCTGGACAACCAAAGGCTCTTGTGGGGGGGTTTTGCAGGCGGGCTGGTGATCGGTGTTCCCGGAAGTCTTGCCTATGCGCTGATCGCGCATAACGGGCAGGACAGCCTGCCCTCGCTGATCGGCACGGTGCCTCTGGCGCTGGCCTATGCCGCCGGGTTTGCCCTGCTGTGGCCCCATGCCAAGGGTGTGCTGGGGCACCTTGCGCCGGTGGGGCGCATGGCGCTGACCAATTATCTCACCCATTCGGTGATTGGTCTGGTGTTCTTCTATGGCATCGGGCTTGGCCTTGGTGGCAGGCTGGCTCCTGTGCAGTTCTACGGCGTCGTGGTACTGATCTTTGCCGGACAGATGGTGTTCTCGCGCTGGTGGCTGGGTCGCCACGAACAGGGGCCGATGGAGGCGCTGTGGCGGCGGGCAACCTATGCCGGAATGGCGCGCCCTCAGGCCGCCTGATCGGGCGTCACCGGCCTTGCCGAAAGCTCGCGCCGCAGCAGCTTGCCGATCGGATCGCGCGGGAGGCTCTCGACGAATTCGATGTAGCGCGGGCGTTTGTAGCCGGCGATCTGGCCCTTGAAGCGGGCCGTGATCTCCTCGCGGGTGAGGGACTGGCCGGGCTTCAGCACCACGAAGGCCTTGACCGCTTCGCCCCATTGCCTGTCGGGCACGCCGCAGCAACCGGCGTCGGCGACTTCGGGCATGGCGGCGAACACCGCATCGACCTCGGCCGGATAGACATTCTCGCCGCCGGTCTTGATCAGCTCTTTGGCGCGGCCCAGCAGATAGCCGCGGCCCCTTTCGTCCATTGTGCCGAGATCGCCGGTGCGCAGCCAGCCGTGGCCGAGCGCAGCCTCCGAGGCCTCGGGATTGCGCCAGTAGCCGAGCATCACCGAGGGACCGCGCAAGGCGAGCTCGCCTTCCTCGCCGGGGGAATGGTGATTGCCCTCAGGGTCGAGCACGGTCATGGTCACATGCGGCAGCGTCCATCCGATCGAGCGGGGCGCTTCGAGCATGTCGGCATAGTCCATGAAGGTGGCAAAGCCGCAGATCTCGGTCTGGCCGTAGCCGCCGACGACGCGGGCGTCCCACTCCTTCTCGATGAATTCGTACATCTGCGGGCGGCCCATGCCGGCGCCCCCGGTGTAATTGGTGAGCGGCATCACCCCATTGCGGATCGGCTCCATCGCCTGCCACGGGAAAGAGATGGTGGGGAAGGCGCTGGTGGTGGTGCAGCCTTCGCGGTGGAGGAGGTCGAGGATTGCGGCACTGTCATCGTCGCGGCCCGCAAAGACGCTGGTGCCCCCGCAGGCGAGCATGGCGGCGACCTGCTGCATGCCGACGACGTGGAACAGCGGATTGACCGAGAGCAGCACCTCGTCCTTCGTGAAGCGCCGATGCTGGGCGAAGCCGAGCGCCGAGGCGGCGACCGCGCTGCCCGCCTGAAGGCAGCCCTTGGGCCTTCCGGTCGTGCCGCTGGTATACATCATGTAGAGCGGGCGGTCGGGGGCAAGGTTCAGCCCGAGATCATAGGTGTGGGGCACCGGCCCATGGGCGCTCGCCGCCAGTGTTTCGAAGGCGCCTTGCGGATCGTGGCGCTCGTCCACGCTGATCACCTCGCCCGCTTCGGCCTCGGCCAGCAGATCGGCGAAGCGCGGGTTCACCAGGGTCATCGCGGGTTCGGCATTGCCGATGATCCACGCGATCTCGGCAGGCGCGAGCCGCCAGTTGAGCAGCACCGAAATCGCCCCGATCCGTGCCGCGGCGAGCAGGGTGGTGAGGAAGGGCGCGCCGTCGGTCAGCAGCAGGGCGATGCGGTCACCCGGAGCTATGCCGCGCGCGAGCAGCCAGCGCGCCAGATTGGTGACGCGGGCGTCGAGCTCGCTCCAGGTGAGACGCTGGGTGCCGTCGATTGCGGCGAGGCGGTGGGCATGGCGCTGGGCGCAATTGGCCAGCAGCGTGTCGAGGGAGAAATCGCGCGGGTGCATGGGGCAGCAGGCTAACCGCGCGCAGCCCCTTCATCCATCAGCGATTTTGCTGGTCAGGCAAGGCCGGAGAGGATGGTGCGGGCAAAGTCGGTGAGCGTATCATCGCGCGCGCCCATCACCACGATCCGGTCCCCCGGACGGGCCAGCGCGGCGATCCGGGCGCCGCAATCCTCGCGCGAGGGGATGTGTTCGGCATGACCGCCTGCGGCGTTGATGAGGCCCACGATCCGCTCGCTGCCCTCGCTGCGATCGACCGTCCCGCCGAAATAGACCGGATCGCTGAAGATGGTGATGTCGTCCGGGCCGAGTTCCTTCGCGCAGGTCTGCGCGAGTTCATGGCCCATCTGGCGCAATGGGCCGTAGCCGTGGGGCTGGAAGAAGGCGATCACCCGCCCGGGCGTCGCTTTCAGGGTGCGCAAGGTGGCGGCGCATTTCTCCGGGTTGTGGCCGAAATCGTCGATCACCGAGATGCCCGAAGGCGAGGTGCCGATCACGTCGAAACGCCGCGCGAGGCCCGCAAAGCTGCGCAGGGCATAGACCGCATGAGAAACCCTGATGCCCGCCGCGCTCGCCGCCGCAATCGCCGCCAACGCGTTCGAGAGGTTGTGCAGCCCCGGCATCGGCAGGATCAGCGGAAAGACCTCGCGGCTGCGATTGTCGATCACTGCGGCGCGGATGCCGAGCTCGCTCTGGTCGACCGAATCCGGCTCGATGGTGATATCGGCCTTCTGGTTGGTGACCGCGAAGGTCACGCATTCCGGGGCGCGATTGGCGAGGTGGGCGGCCTCGTAGCTGTCGAGATTGATTGCGGCCGCGCCCGAAGCGCCAAGGAAATTGCCGAACAGCACGCGAAGTTCCTCGATGCTCTTGTGATCGAGGCTGACATTGAGCAGCACGCTCACCGTCGGCCGGTAAAGCGCGATCGAGCCGTCGCTCTCGTCGACTTCGCTGACGAACAGGCTCCCGCCGCCGATGCGCGCGCTGGCAAAGGGATTTTCGGGGCTGACGAAGTTCTTCATCACCGCGCCGTTCATCACGGTGGGATCATAGCCGCCTTCGTGCAGGATCCAGGCGATCATGCCGGTGACGGTCGATTTGCCCGAGGTGCCGCCGACCGCCACCGAAAAGCCCGATGCATTGAACAGGGCGGAGAGCAGCTCTGCGCGGCTCAGCCGCTCGCAGCCCAGTTCTCTGGCGCGGGCGACTTCGGGCACAGTGTCCTCGATCGCGGCCGAGGCGACGAGGATCTGCTCGGACGAGGTGACCCCGCTGCCGTCCTGCGGGGACAGCGCAAAGCCCTGGGATTCGAGCCAGGCGAATTTCTCCGGCGTGCGGCCCTGGTCACGGCTGCGGTCAGACCCCGCGACCGGGTGGCCTAGCCCGTGCGCTATCTGCGCGAGGGGCAGCATGCCCGACCCGCCAATCCCGCAAAAGAACAGCGGACGCCCTGTGAGCGCTCCAGCCTCGACCCCGTTATCCATATGCCGATTGGTTATTGACTTGCGCCCCCCCTGACAAGCGCCATAGGCTGCATGTCATGACGAATATCGCCATCTGTGCACCGGCAACGCCGATCACGCGCGAACAGGCCGCCGCTTGTGCGGAACTGGTCGCGGCCGAGTTTCCCTCGCACCGCGTCACCTTCCACGATCAGTGCTTCGAGCAGGCCGGGCATTTCGCCGGCGATGATCTGCGGCGGCTCACAGCCTTGCTCGAATGCAGCAATGATCCGGCCTACGATGTCGTGTGGTTTGCCAAGGGCGGCTACGGCTCGAACCGGATCGCCGAAGCGGCGGTCGCGCAGATGAACCAGGCCGCGCGGTCGAAGACCTATGTCGGCTTTTCCGACTGCGGCTATTTGCTTGCTGCGCTCTATCGTCACCGCATCGGGCAAAGCGTCCATGGCCACATGCCGGTGAGCGCGCGCTCGGAAGGCGGCAAGGAGGCGATCCGGCGGGTGCTGCGGTGGCTGGGCGGCGATACCAGCGGGCTCGAACCGAGCCTCGACGGCGCAACCCCGGCGGCGGCCTTCAACCTCATCACGCTGGCGATGATTTCAGGCACGCCGCTGATGCCCGATCTCACCGGCCATGTGGTGATGGTCGAGGAAGTGGCCGAACATCTTTATTCGATCGACCGGCTGTTCTTCCACCTTGCTGCCACCCTGCCGCGCCTTGCCGGCCTCAGGCTTGGCGCGGTGACGGACGTGCCGGAAAACTATGTCGAATTCGGGCAGTCCGAGGAAGAGATCGCGCAGTACTGGTGTGCCCGCGCAGGGATCCCTTATCTCGGGCGGGCGCAGATCGGGCACTATTCTGCCAACAGGGTTGTGCCCTTCGGCCTTGCCAGCCCGCCCGCGCGGACGTAACGGCGCGCGCCAAAATCAAGAGACAACGGGGTCCATGATGCGCGCGTTCATTTTTCCGGGGCAAGGCAGTCAGAAGGTCGGCATGGGGAGCGAGCTTGCCGAGGCAAGCGCGGTGGCCCGCGAGGTGTTCGGCGAGGTGGACGAGGCGCTGAAGCAGAAGCTCTCCGCCCTGATGCGCGAGGGGCCCGAGGACACGCTCACCCTCACCGAGAATGCCCAGCCCGCGATCATGGCCAATGCCATTGCCACGCTGCGGGTGCTGGAAAACGACTTCGGGGTGAAGCTGGCCGAAAAGGGCGATTGCGTCGCGGGCCATTCGCTCGGCGAATATGCGGCGCTGTGCGCGGTCGGCGCGTTTACGCTGGCAGATACGGCGCGGCTGCTGAAGCTGCGCGGGCAAGCGATGCAGGCCGCCGTGCCGGTGGGCGAGGGGACCATGGCGGTGCTGCTGGGCGCGGATATCGATCAGGCCAAAGCGCTTGCGGAAGCTGCGGCGCAGGGACAGGTCTGCGAAGTCGCCAACGATAATGATCCCTCGCAGGTCGTGATCTCGGGCCACACCGCCGCGATCGAGCGCGCCGTGGCACTGGTGAAGGACTTCGGGATCAAGCGCGGCATGATCCTCAATGTCTCCGCGCCCTTCCATTCCTCGCTGATGGCGCCTGCTGCCCTGCGCATGGCCGAGGCGCTGGGCGAAACCCCGCCGGCCGCCTTCACCCTGCCGCTCTACGCCAATGTCACCGCCGCGCGGGTCGATGATCCCGAGGAAGAGCGCGCGCTGCTGGTCGAACAGGTCACGGGCCGCGTGCGCTGGCGCGAGAGCGTGCTTGCCATGCGCGCCGATGGGGTGGAAAGCTTCGTCGAACTGGGTGGCAAGGTGCTCGGGCCGATGGTCGGCCGGATCGACAAGGAAGCACAGGTCACCAGTCTCGTGACCATGGCCGACCTCGAAGCCTTCGCGAAGGAGATCCTCTGATGTTTTCACTCAAGGGCATGAATGCACTGGTCACCGGCGCGAGCGGGGGGATCGGATCGAGCATCGCCCACGCGCTCGCCTCGCAGGGGGCGCGTCTGGCGCTGTCGGGATCGAATTCGGCCAAGCTGCGCGCCTTCCGCGACGAGCTTAACGAAGCCTACCCGCACCACGATCATGACGGCCATGTCGAGATCACCTGCGATCTCGGCAATGCGACCCAGGTCGAGGAACTTGTGCCCGCGATGCTCGACACGCTCGGCACGATGGACATCCTCGTCAACAATGCCGGCATCACCCGCGACAATCTGGGGATGCGGATGAAGGATGATGAATGGGATCAGGTGATCCGCGTCAACCTCGAAGCCGCCTTCCGCCTGATGCGCGCGAGCGCCAAGCCGATGATGAAGGCGCGTTTCGGGCGCATCATCAACATCACCTCGGTGGTGGGCGCGACCGGCAATCCCGGCCAGATGAACTACTGCGCGGCCAAGGCGGGCCTCACCGGCATGACCAAGAGCTTCGCGCAGGAAGTCGCCAGCCGTGGGATCACCGCTAATTGCGTCGCCCCGGGCTTCATCCGCACCGCGATGACTGCCGCTCTCGATGAAAAGCAGCAGGCCGCGATCAACGGCCGGATCCCGATGGGCCGGATGGGCGAGGGCGCGGAAATCGGCGCTGCGGTGGCCTTCTTCGCCAGCCGCGAAGCCGCCTATGTCACGGGCGAAACCCTGCATGTGAACGGCGGGATGGCGATGCTGGGGTGATCGGCGGCCTCTGAGGGGCCCTTATCCCCAGCCACGTCGCACCTCGTAAAGCCGCCAACTTGCCCGGATTGTCGGCTGCGCTAAGGTTTCTGCGCAAATTCCCGTGCTTGAGGGCGATTCCTTGCCGCCCTCTCGCCAGACACAGGAACGATAGGGACAAGCGATGAAGGCCACGATCGAACGCGCGACGCTGCTGCGGTGCCTTTCCCATGTTCAGTCGGTGGTCGAGCGGCGCAACACCATTCCGATTCTCTCGAACGTGCTGATTGAGGCGAGCAGCGGCGGCAATGTGAGGGTGATGGCGACCGACCTCGATCTCCAGGTGGTCGAGACCATGTCGGCCTCCTCGGTCGATCAGCCGGGCGCGATCACTGTGTCTGCGCATCTGCTGTTCGACATTGCGCGCAAGCTGCCCGATGGCAGCCAGGTCAGCCTCACCACCAACGACAACCGTCTGGAGGTCAAGGCCGGCCGTTCGAACTTCAAGCTGCCGACCCTGCCGCGCGATGATTTCCCGGTGATCGTCGAAGGCGACCTGCCGACCTCTTTCGAACTGCCCGCGCGCCTGCTGGCCGAGCTGATCGACCGCACCCGTTTCGCGATCTCGACCGAGGAAACGCGCTACTACCTCAACGGCATTTTCCTGCACGTGACGGACGAGGACGAGCCGCTGCTCAAGGCGGCGGCGACCGACGGCCACCGCCTCGCGCGCTTCACCATCGCGCGCCCGGAAGGCGCGGCCGGGATGCCCGACGTGATCGTGCCGCGAAAGGCCGTGGGCGAGCTGCGCAAGCTCCTCGAAGAGGCGCTCGACAGCTCGGTGCTGATCGACCTCTCGGCGAGCAAGATCCGCTTCACGCTCGGCGGGGAGGGCGGCGTGGTGCTCACCTCCAAGCTGATCGACGGGACCTTCCCCGATTACAGCCGCGTGATCCCGACCGCCAACGACAAGCTGTTGAAGGTCGATCCCAAGCTGTTCCACTCGGGCGTCGACCGCGTTGCGACCATCGCCACCGAAAAGACCCGTGCGGTCAAGATCGGGCTCGATAATGACCGCGTGACGCTCTCGGTCACCTCGCCCGACAACGGCACCGCGGTCGAGGAACTGGCCGCCGATTACAAGGCCGAAGGCATGGAGATCGGCTTTAACGCCAATTATCTCAAGGACATCCTCGGCCAGATCGATGCCGAAATGGTCGAGCTGCACCTCGCCGATGCCGGCGCGCCGACGCTGATCCGCGAGAACGAGGCCAGCCGCGCGCTCTATGTGCTGATGCCGATGCGGGTGTGACGGCCGGCACTGTTCCCCCCGTCCCGCAGGTGCGCATCTTCGGGACGGTCATCTCGACTTACACCCGCATTGTCCAGATCACCTGCGAGGAGGCAGGGGTAGCCCATGCGGTGATCGCCACCGCGGCGCAGTCGCCGGCCAACCGCCATCCCTTTGGCAAGGTGCCGGTGGTGGAGGTCGACGGGCTCGAACTGATCGAAAGCGTTGCGATCGCGCATTACATCGACAATGCCCACAACGCGGGCGCGCTCCAGCCAGCCGATCCGGCGGAGCGTGCGGTGATGGACAAGTGGATCGCCATCGCCAACAATTACCTCTTCCCCCTGTTCGAGCACGGACTCGTGATGCCGTGGATCATGCACCGCGTGGCGGGCTTTCCGCTGGAGCGGGAAAAGATCGACCGCGTGCTGCCGCAGGTGAGCCGCGCTTTGGGCTTTCTGGAGGCGGAACTCTCGCTCGGCGGGGCATGGACCGCGCTCGATCGCTTAACGCTGGCCGACGTGTTTCTCTATCCGGTGTTGCGCGGGGTGGAGCTGACGCCGCAGGGCGCCGCGGGGATATCGCAATGCGACCGGCTCGGCGCATGGCTCGAAACCTGCCGCGCGCGCCCCTCGATCATCGCAACCCGCTGGGAAAGCGAGCCATGAGCCGCTAAGGCTGGCCGCAGGAGGAACCCCCATGACGAACACCCAAGTCCATGTCCGCAAAGCCGCGCTGGCCGATGCCGTGCTGGCCGACATCCCGCTCGGGCCGCTCGCCGAAGGGGCGGTGCGGCTTGCCATCGAGAGCTTCTCGGTCACCGCCAACAACATCACCTATGCGGTGGTGGGCGACGGGTTCAAATACTGGGACTTCTTCCCCGCCCCCGAAGGTCTCGGCATCGTGCCGATGTGGGGCCATGCGCGGGTGATCGAAAGCAACCATCCCGAGATCGCCGTGGGCGAGCGGGTCTATGGCTATCTGCCGATGGCGAGCCATCTCGATGTGCGCCCGGGCAAGGTCAGCGCCGGGGGCTTTCTCGACACCACCGATTATCGCCAGCCGATGAGCCCGGTCTACAACAGCTACACGCGCCTTGCCGCCGATCCCGAGCATGATCCGTCGCGCGAGGCGGAGCGGATGATTTTCGGCCCGCTGTTCCGCACCGGCTTCCTGATCGAGGTTTTCCTGCGCGGGGAAGACTGGTTCGGTGCTGAGCAGGTCATCCTGACCAGCGCCTCGTCCAAGACCGCGATGGGGCTGGCGAGTGTCGCCAGGCAATCCTCGCCCGGCATCCGCCGCGTGGGGCTGACCTCCAAGGGCAATGTCGCCTTTGTCGAAGCGAGCGGGCTTTATGACGAGGTGGTCGCCTATGACGATCTGGACAGCCTTCCGGTTGTCCCCTCGGTCAGCGTCGACTTCGCGGGCAATGCCGAACTGCTCGCCCGCATCCATCACCACTATGCTGATGCCCTGAAGCAGTCGGTGCTGGTCGGGGCGACGCATGTCGAGGCGCGCTCGGTGTTCGGACGGAACGAGCCGCTGCCCGGGCCCAAGCCGCAGCTGTTCTTCGCGCCCGATCATGCGGTCGCCTTCTTCAAGAAGCACGGGCAGGAAGCGGGCGGCAAGCTGGTCGCCGCCGCGTGGCGCGGGTTTCTGGAGGCAGCCGCAGGTTCGATCGCGATCGAGCGCCAGCCGGGCCTTGCGGCAGCCCACGAGGTCTATCTCGCGATGCTGGCGGGCAAGGTCGATCCGGCCAAGGGGATCGTGATCGAGCCCTGAAAGGCAGGGCGGGGGCGGCGGATTACTCCGCCGCTTCGGCCATTTCCACCCGCTGCGGCCCGCGGATCAGGCCGCCCGGCGTCGCGCCCGTCCATGTGCCGTTCTCGAATGTCACTACGCCGCTCTTGATCGTGGCGACGTACCCTTCCGCCTTCTGGAGCAGGCGCTTGCCGCCGGCGGGCAGATCGAAGGCGAGCCACGGCTTGCCGAGCTTCAGCGCCGTCAGATCGATCACGTTGAGATCGGCGAGATAGCCGGGCGCGATGACCCCGCGATCTTCGAGGCCATAGAGCACCGCCGTATCGCGGCACTGGCGCTTGATCGCCTGCTCCAGCGTGATCGTCGCCCCGCGCTTACGGTTCTTCACCCAGTGTTCGAGCATGAAGGTGGGCGAGGCCGCATCACAGATCGTCCCGCAATGCGCGCCGCCATCCGAGAGCGAATTGACCGTGTCATCGGCATGCTGGAGCGGGTGCAGGAAATCGAGATTGCCGTCGGCATAGTTGAGGATCGGCAGGTAGATGAAGCCGGTGCCATCGCCCGCACACAGCAGATCATAGGCATATTCCTGCGGCGCCACACCGGCGGCGAGCGCACGGGCATTGATGCTCGCTTCCGGCCCCGGTTCGTAGTCGAAATCGGGGTCCATCTCGTATTGTAGGGTCCAGCCCATCGAGATCGCCATCACCACCCCGCCGATATCGGTGGGGGCATTGCTGTAGTCATTGGGCTCGGCCAGCATCTTCGCCTTGAAGGCCGGATCGAGGAGCTTTGCCTTCTGCTCCTCCCAGGGAAGCCCGGCGATTTCCATCCAGCTCGGGCGAAAGCGGAAGGGGTGGACCGTGCCCTGCCACGCCATGATGATGCCGTTTCCGCGCAGCGCGATTTGGGCGACGATGTTCGCGCCATTGTCGTTCTCGGCGCGCATCTGGGCGATCTGCTCGTCGAGCGGGAGTTCCTTGGCGATCGATTGCAGCGCAGCGAAGGTGACGGGGATCTTCGCCTCGCGGCTCAATTTGCCCATCCATTCGAACTCGTTCCATTCGCGCATCAAGTCGCTCGCAATCTCGAACACGGCATGACCGCCCGCCGCCTTGGCGCGGCCCATCGCCTTGCCGATTGCGACCAGCTCTTCCGCCGTGGCGGTAGTGCCGGGCACCAGCTCGCCATCGACCGATTTGTGCAGCACCGTGCGCGAGGTCGAAAATCCGAGCGCTCCGGCGCGCACGCCTTCCTCGACGATGCGGCTCATCTCGGCGATGTCCTGCGCGGTCGGCACAGCGCCGGGCTGCTCGCGGTCGCCCAGCACATAGGCCCGCACCGCGCCGTGAGGCACATGGGTGCCGATATCGACGGTGCGGGGGAGCTTTTCCAGCGCATCGAGATATTCGGGGAAGGTCTCCCAGTCCCAGGTGATCCCCTCGGCCAGCGCCGTGCCGGGAATGTCCTCGACCCCTTCCATCAGGCTGATCAGCCATTCGTGACGATCAGGCCGCGCGGGCGCAAAGCCGACCCCGCAATTGCCCATTACCACCGTTGTGACGCCGTGCCAGCTCGACGGGGCCATTTCCTGATCCCAGGTGGCCTGCCCGTCATAATGGGTGTGAATATCGACAAAGCCGGGGGCGACGATCTTGCCGCGCGCATCGATTTCCCGCTCCGCCGTGCCTCCGATCTGGCCCAGGCCCGCGATCAACCCGTCCTTCACCGCGACATCGCCGGTGAAGGCGGGGGCTCCCGTCCCGTCGACGATCGTGCCGCCGCGGATGATCAGGTCGTAATGCGCCATTCTCTCTCTCCCTTATGGAAGAAAGGATGTCGCAAACCGGGCTGGCTGTCCAGCAGCGGGCTCAGGCTGCCGCTGCGCGCCGCACTTCGTTTTCGGTGGCCGGCGCGTCGAGGAACTCGCGGATCGCCGCAACGCTCTCGTCCGCGTGGGTCAGCAGGAACAGGTGCCCGCCGCCTGCGAAAGTCTGAAGCCGCGCATTGGGGATCATCGCCTTCAGGATCTTGCCGTTGGCCAGCGGAACGATCTGGTCGTCCTCGCCCATCATGATCAGGGTTTCCTTGGTCATGAAGGGCAAGGCGGGCAGGCTGGTCCAGCCGAGCATGCACAGCAGCTGGTACATGTAGCCGCGCGGGGAAGGGGGCTTCAGCCGGCCGATATGGCTGTCCTTCTGGTGCGCCGCGCCGTCCACATCCACCCCGCCGTAAAGCGTGGCGAAGTGCTCGTTCATGAATTCGGGATCGATGTAGCGACGCGGATCGGCCATCTTGGTGAAGGCGGCCGGATTGCCCGGCACCATCGCCATGCCGGGCGTGGTCGCAATCAGGGTGAGGCGGCGGGTGCGGCCCGGGTGCTGGAGCGCGAAGTGCTGCGCCATAGCGCCGCCCCAGGACACGCCCATCACATCAACTTCGTCGAGGCCATATTTCCCCAGCAACTGGGCTGCGGTCCAGCTCATGGTGAAGGGGTTGTAGGGGACCAGCGGATCGGGCGATTCGCCCGTGCCCGGCATGTCGAACATGATGAAGCCGCGCTCGGGCAGGGCAGCCGCCAGCGGGGCCACGGCTTCGATGTTTGCGCCAATGCCGTTGAAGAACAGGATCGGCAGGTGATCGGAGGGCATATCGAGCCGCCATGCAGCAGTCCGTAGCGTCCGGCCGCCCACTTCGACCATCGAGACGACCGCGTCGTCCATGGGATTGCTCACGAATTCACGTCCTTTCTGTCGCCCCCGCAAGGGAGGCGGGTTGGGCGCGCGCATCGATCCCTAAACGCGCGCGCCCACAGATTTCGCGCGCGACGCAGGCCTTTCGGCACGCCCCGGCGCGAGGTCGCCTTATCAGACTTCTTCGATGACGTAGAGTCCCGGCGCCGCTTCGAGCGGCTTGTATGTCGCGTTGCCCACAGCAGCAGGGGCAGCGGTCTTCTTGCCCGAACGCGCCTGCACCCACTCCATCCACAGCGGCCACCAGCTGCCCTTTACCTCTTCGGTGCCTTGCAGCCATTCGTCGGCCGTGGCGGGCAGTTTGCCCTTCTTGGCCTGCACGTAATACTTGGCCTTGGGATTGCCCGGCGGGTTGAGGATCGCCTGCATGTGGCCGCTCTGCGAAAGCACGTAGGTGACATCCTTGGAACCGAACAGCTGGGTCGAACGATAGGTCGCCTTCCACGGAGTGATGTGGTCGGTCACCCCGCCAAGGATGAACAGATCCGCGGTCACCTTGGAGAGATCGACCTTGTGCCCGGCCATCTCGACTTCGCCCTGCTTGGTGAAGGCGAGGGTTTCGAACAGGGTCAGGAAATCGCCCATCAGGCTGGCCGAGAGGTTGGTCGCATCCGCATTCCAGAACAGCACGTCGAAGGCCGGCGGGTCCTGCCCGAGCAGGTAATTGTTGATGACATAGTTCCAGATGAGGTCATTGGGACGCAGCCAGGCAAAGCCGCGCGCCAGATCATCGGCCTTGATCACGCCCGCCTTCATCGCGCGCTGGCGGGCCAGCTGCATGCCGTTCTCGCTGACCAGCGATCCGGCTTCGATATCGGTCGGCTTGGGGTGCAGCACGCAAACCATCAGCGTCAGCGTGCCGAGAATCGGGTTGCCGGTCGCGGCGAGCTTGGAAGCAAGCACCGAGGCGGTCTGCCCGCCCGAGCAGCCGGCCGAGACGTTAACCTTCTGCGATCCGGTGATCGACGAGACCACCTCCAGAGCCTTCTCGCAGGCGGCGATGTAATCGGCCATGCCCCAGTGGCCCTGTTCCTTGCTGGGATTGCGCCACGAGATGACGAAGGTCTGGACGCCGTTATCGACCTGCCACTTGATCACCGATTTGTCGGGCGACAGATCGTTGATGTACATCTTGTTGATCTGCGGCGGGATGGTCAGCTGCGGGATCTCGTAGACCTCTTCGGTGGTCGGCGCATATTGCAGCAGCTCCATGATCTCGTCGCGGTAGACGACATTGCCCTTGGAGGTGGCGATGTTCTCGCCCAGCTTGAACGGGCGCTTGTCGACCTGGCTGACCATGCCCTTGTTGTGGACGAGATCATTGTAGGCGTTCTGCAATCCCTTGATGAGGCTGAGCCCGCCCGAATTGATGATCTGCTTCTGCGCGGTCGGATTGCCGGCGAGCGTGTTGGTGGGGGCGAGCCCGTCGAGGATGATATTGGCGATGAAATTCGCGCGGTTACGCTCGAGCTCGTCAAGCTCCAGCTCTTCCAGCCAGCCGCGCATCCCCTTCTGCACGGCGAGGTAATATTGCGCCCCGGCGCGGAAGAAGGGGTTATACTGCCACGCCGGATCCATGAAGCGCTTGTCCTTGGGATCGGGCGCCAGCTCGCTCTTGCCGGTCATGATCTTCACCATGTCCTGCGCCATCGCGGTGCCGTGGCGGATGAAGCGCGACGGGTCCGATGCGGTCTCGCGCAGCAGCAGCGCCACCGCGCTGACAAAATCCTCGCGTGCCACCCCGATCAGAGGCCCCAGCGCATTGGTCGACTGGGCTGCCTCGTTCTCGAGACTGACTTTGCTCTTGGCCATCGGATCCCCCGTTGTAATCGTTGTCTTTGCACCGGCTTGCGGCAGGCAGCCAAGATGCAGCGCCCCAACGCAAGTTGCAAGCACCCGAAACGGGCCTTTTGCCGGCTGCTGAAAGCTGCGGTGTAGGCAAGCGTTTACCCTGAGGATTTACGCTTTCCGAAGAGGCTGGAGGCTATGCCTTCGCCATGTCAGGGTCGTCCGCCATTCGCGTAACTGAACACGACGCTTTCCCATCGGAGGAAAGCGTGGCTGTTGATGCGCTCGCCGAGGTCGTGCCGCAGCGCGCAGGCGACGAGCGGCGCGGGGCGGAACGGCTGGCGCCCGAACGTCTGGCCGATCTCGCCCAGGAAGCGGCCGAACCCGAAGAGGAGCAGCAGTTCTTCCTGCCCCGTCAAGCGCGCGGTATGGCGATTTCCCTTCTGGTCGCGCTCGGTCTGGCCTTTGCCGTTTCGGCGCGGCTGCCGGACTGGCCGGTGAGCCTTGCGACCTTGCTCTCGGCCGGCCTGTTTGTCGCCTGTCCGTGGTTTGCCGCGATCGAGCGCCGCTCCGAAACCGAGCGGGCGATGCGCATTGCCCTGCTGGTGATCGGGGTGATCGTGCCGATGGGCTGCGCGGGCTTTGCGCTGGGATCGGCACTGGCGACGGGGCTGGCGTGGCAATGGGCGGTGGCAACCCTGGTGTGCATCAATGCCGCATCGGCGGTGCTGTTCTCGGGCCGGATCGCCTCGCTGTTCTCGGCCAAGCTGGCAAGCTGGGCGGGCTTTGTCGCGATAGCGGCGCCGGCGCTGCTCACCTATGCGGCGCTGCTGGGCGCGGGGCTCACGCTTACCCTGATCGCGCGGGTCGAGTGGCGCGCGGCCGAACGCCGCCGGTCCTTGCGCGAGGCGCGCGAGCGGGTCGCGGCGCGGGCCGAGGATATCCTGCGCAGCTTCGAGGAAAGCGGCCAGGGCTGGTTCTGGGAGACCGACCGGCGCGGGCTCATCACCTATATTTCTCCCAAGGCTGCCCATGTGCTGGACCGCGATCCGGAGGAGTTGCGCGGCAGCACCTTGCGCGCGCTGATCGCCAACGGAGCCCAGACGGCAGAGGCCGAGCGGGCGCTGGCCTTCCACCTTTCGGCCCGTTCGGCCTTCCAGGATCTCGAACTGCGCGCCGCGGCCCCCGGAGAGGAGCGCTGGTGGGCGCTCACGGGTCGCCCGGTCTACGATTCCTACAAGAACTTCTGCGGCTTCCGCGGCCACGGCACCGACCTGACCGAACAGCGCCGCAGCGAGCAGCAGGTCTCGCGCCTTGCGCTTTACGATTCGCTCACCGGCCTCGCCAACCGCGTGCAGATGAGCCAGGCGCTCGAACAGATCCTTGCAGCGCCCGCCAAGCGCGAGCGGGCCTGCGCGGTGCTGATGCTCGATCTCGACCGCTTCAAGCAGGTTAACGACACGCTCGGCCATCCGGCGGGCGATGCCCTGCTGCGGCAGGTGGCCCAGCGGCTCGAACGGGTGATCGGTGCGGACGGACGCTGCGGACGGCTCGGCGGGGACGAGTTCGAGGTGATCATCCCCGGCATCCGTAGCCGCGACAAGCTCGATGCCATCGCGCGCGAAATCATCGCCGTGCTTTCGCAGCCCTATAATATCGAGGGCCAGACCGTGGTGATCGGCGCCTCGGTGGGGATCGCTTGCGCGCCCGAGGACGGGGCCAGCAGCGACGTGCTGATCCGCAATGTCGATCTTGCGCTCTATGCCGCCAAGGATGCCGGGCGCGGCGTCGCGCGCTTCTACGAGCCCGGGCTCCACGCCGCCGCCGAAGAGCGCGCCGAGCTCGAACAGGACCTGCGCGATGCGATCGCGCGCGGCGAGCTCAAGCTGCATTATCAGCCGGTGATCTATGCCGCGAGCGAGACGATCGTCGGCTTTGAGGCGCTGATGCGCTGGGATCACCCGCGCCGCGGCCCGCTGTCGCCTGCGCGCTTCATTCCGATTGCCGAGGATGCCGGGCTGATCGACCGGCTCGGCCAATGGGCCTTGCAGACCGCCTGCGCCGATCTTGCGCGCTGGCCGCAGCAGATCCGCTGTTCGGTCAATGTCTCGGCCCTGCAATTCGCCAATCCCGAACTGCCCACCATCGTCGCATCGGCGCTGGCGCATAACGGGATCGATCCGGCGCGCCTCGAACTGGAAATCACCGAAAGCGTCTTCGTCAGCGATACGCCCAATACCGAGGCAACCTTCCGCGCCCTCAAGCAGCTCGGCGTCAGGCTGGCGCTCGACGATTTCGGTACGGGCTATTCCTCGCTCGGCTATCTGCGCAAGGCGCCCTTCGACCGGATCAAGATCGACCGCAGCTTCGTCAGCGGCGCGACCGAGCAGGGCAGCCGCAATGGCGCGATCATCGCGGCGATCAACAGCCTTGCCGAAGTGCTGCACATGGATACCACCGCGGAAGGCGTGGAAACCCATGACGAGCTCGAACTGGTGCGCCTGCTGGGGTGCAGCCATGTCCAGGGCCACATCTATTTCGCGCCGATGCCCGCCGATCAGGCGAGCGAGCTGGTCGGCGGCGAGCTGGCGGTGCGCGCTAGCGGCCCGCAATCGGTCCGTCCCCCGCGTCATGGCCTGCTGCGCCGGGTGACCGTGGTGCACAAGGGCGAGAGCCATCAGGCAACCTTGCGCAATATCTCCGAGGGCGGGGCGATGATCGAGGGTTTGTGGAGCCTGGGCGAGGGCAGTGTTCTGCGCGTCGAATTCACCCCCAGCCAGACGGTCACCGGACAGGTGCGCTGGTCACGCGAGAACCGGGTCGGGATCGAATTCCACACCCCGCTGCGCGCCCGCGAGGATGGCACTTTCGCATTGCCGCGTGCCCGCGAGGGCTGACCACCTGCGGCACCCCTCCTGCGGGTGGCTGCGAGAAGATGGTTAGCCCTGCGTTAGTCTTCTTTCTTTGCACCCCGGCTTAGCCAAAAAATAACCATCCGGCTTTACTCCGAGGTGAGGCGCCGGCCGAATCCCCAACGGTATGCCGGCGGTCCAAAGGGTTTGGAGGTTGTGTCCAAGGTGTCCCTCAAGGGTCTCTTGTCATCGCGCGGGCCGTCCGCATTGCGCAGCCTGCGCGGCGCGGCCGGATCGGCGCTGTCCGACGGCGAGCGGCTTGCGATGCTGGACGAGCTCGAGAAATCGGGCCTCGGCTGGTTCTGGGCCAGCGATGCCGAGGGCAGGCTTACCTATATTTCCGCAGCGATTGCCGAGCGGCTCGATGTGCCGCTGACCGATCTGCTCGGACAGCCGCTCACCACCATCTTTGCCGCCGCCGAACGCGAGGGGCGGGCCAAGTCGCTGTCACTGATGCTGGGCGCGCACAAGGCCTTCACCGGCATGGCCGTGCGCGCGACGCGCCGCCCGGAGGGCGCGGTGTTGCGGCTGGCGGGGCAGCCGGTGTTCGGCATGGGTGGACGCTTTGCCGGCTTCCGCGGCACGGGCGCGGATATCAGCGAGGAATTCCACCGCGAGGAAGAGACCGCGCGGCTGGCACGTTACGATTCGCTCACCGGCCTTTCCAACCGCCACCGCATGGCGCACACGATCGACACCACGCTCACCGCCTTCCGCGCTGCCAAGCGCAATTGTGCGGTGATGATGCTCGATCTCGACCGGTTCAAGCATGTCAACGACACGCTCGGCCATGCGGCGGGGGACGAACTGCTCAAGCAGGTCGCCCAGCGCCTGACCCGCGCGATCGACCGCGAATGCGAGATCGGACGTCTGGGCGGCGACGAATTCCAGGTGATGATCCCCGATGTCGATGATCGCGGCGTGCTGGGCGAACTGGCGGCCAAGATCATCGCGATGCTGCGGCAGCCCTACAGCCTTGATGAAGGGCGCTGCGTGATCGGCGCTTCGGTCGGCATCGCGATCGCGCCGCATGACGGGGTGACCTGCGAGGAAATCGTGCGCGCGGCCGACCTTGCGCTCTACGCCGCCAAGAACGGCGGGCGCGGGCAATACCGCTTCTTCTCGGGCGAGCTGGAGAACGAGACGATCTTCCGTCGCCGGCTCGAACAAAATCTCGGCGAGGCGCTGCGCGAGGAGCAGCTGTTCCTGCGCTACGAGCCGATCGTCGATGGCGCGGCGCAGAATGTGCAGGCGGTGGAAGCCCATGTGTGCTGGAACCATGCCGAGCGCGGGATCATCGACGAAGAGGAATTTGCCCAGATCGTCGAGGGGTCGAGCCTGCTCGGCGATGTCGGCATGTGGGCGATCCGCGAGGCCTGCCGGCGCGCTGTGCTGTGGCCGGATAGCGTGCGGATCGCGGTCAATGTGCCGGTGCCGCTGTTTCTGTCCGAGAATTTCGTCGGCGCGATCGAAGAGGCGCTCGGCGAAACCGGCCTCGCGCCCGGGCGGCTGGAGCTGGAAATCAGCGAAGCGGTGTTCTTCGGCGAGACCAGCGTGGTCGACCGGACGCTTGCGAACCTGTTCAAGCTCGGTGTGCGCATGACGCTCGACGAGTTCGGCTCGGGCTACTCCTCGCTCGCCTATCTGCGGCGTGCGCCGTTCGATTCAATCAAGATCGACCAGAAGCTGGTGGCCGAGGCCGAGCGTCACGACAGCCGCGAACTGGGACTGGTGCGGGCGATCGTGGCTCTGGCCGGCGCGTTGCAGATGGACACCATCGCCAACGGCATCGAAAGCGCCCCGCTGCTCGCGGTGCTGAGCGAATGCGGCGTGCGCTACCTGCAGGGTCCGATCTTCAGCGAGCCGGTCGATCAGGATGTGCTCGAGCAGGAAATCGCTGACGGATCGTGGAAGATCGATCCCAGCTCGGAACGCACCCGCCGCGCCCGGCGCCGCACGGTGTTCCGCAAGATCCAGGTGTTCCACGATGACTATGCCTACGAGGTGACGCTGCGCAACCTCTCGCGCACCGGAGCGCTGATCCAGGGACTGGCGAATGTGCCCAAGGGAACGCAGTTCGTGGTCGATCTTGGTGGCGGGCAACTGGCCGTGGCAACCGTGACGCGCTCGAGCGGCGATACCCAGGGGCTGGAATTCGAGCAGTCGCTGGTGGACGATGGTTCGGGCGGCTTGTGCACCCGCAACCGCGTTTCGCCCTACGCGCTCGCGTCAGCCGGCGCCCCGCTCGCCGCGCTCGCGCCGGGCAGCTATCAGGGCATGGTCGGCGGGCTGATCGACCAGAGCGGTGCCCCCAAATTCGGCTATGCGCCGGGAGCGCGGGTTGAGTGAGGCTGTTGCGTTTTTCTTGAATGACTTTGCCGTAGTGCAACGCTAAGTCGCGCTGCAAATGACAGACCTCTCCAAGATCCGCAATTTCTCGATCATCGCGCATATCGACCATGGCAAGTCGACGCTGGCTGACCGGCTGATCCAGTTCACCGGCGGGCTCACCGAGCGCGAGATGTCGGCGCAAGTCCTTGATAACATGGACATCGAGAAAGAGCGCGGCATCACCATCAAGGCGCAGACCGTGCGCCTCACCTATACCGCGAAGGACGGCGAGACCTATCAGCTCAACCTGATGGACACCCCCGGCCACGTCGACTTCGCCTATGAAGTCAGCCGCAGCCTCGCCGCCTGCGAGGGCGCGCTGCTGGTGGTCGACGCTGCGCAGGGCGTGGAAGCCCAGACCCTCGCCAATGTCTACCAGTCGATCGAGCACGATCACGAGATCGTCCCCGTCATCAACAAGATCGACCTGCCCGCCGCGGAGCCCGAAAAGGTCCGCCACGAGATCGAGGAAATCATCGGCCTCGACGCCTCGAATGCCGTCCTCGCCTCCGCCAAGTCGGGGATCGGCATCGCCGAAGTGCTCGAAGCCGTCGTCACCCGCATCCCCGCGCCCAAGGGCAGGATCGACGCCCCGCTGACCGCCAGCCTCGTGGACTCGTGGTACGACCCCTATCTCGGCGTCGTCATCCTCGTGCGCGTGATCGACGGGAAGCTCACCAAGGGCCTCAATATCAAGTTCATGCAGGGCGGCACCCAGCACCTTGTCGACCGCGTCGGCTGCTTCACCCCCAAGCGCACCGACCTTGCCGAACTCGGCCCGGGCGAAATCGGCTTCATCACCGCGCAGATCAAGGAAGTCGAACAGGCCCGCGTCGGCGATACCATCACCACGGTCAAGAACGGCGCGACCGAAGCGCTGCCGGGCTACAAGGAAGTCCAGCCGGTGGTGTTCTGCGGGCTCTTCCCCGTCGATGCCGCCGATTTCGAGAAGCTGCGCGAGAGCATCGCCAAGCTGCGCCTCAACGATGCCTCCTTCTCCTACGAGATGGAGAGCAGCGCCGCGCTGGGCTTCGGCTTCCGCTGCGGGTTCCTCGGCCTGCTGCATCTGGAGATCATCCAGGAGCGCCTCAGCCGCGAATACGACCTCGACCTCATCACCACGGCTCCATCCGTGGTGTACCGCGTCCACCTCGGCCATTCGAAGACCGAGGACGCCAAGA
>Ga0315900_10003455_pt1 | contig 23105 bp, 37 predicted proteins | sample LakEriMetagenome_FD_203521 | JGI IMG/M metagenome (GOLD analysis project Ga0315900, IMG submission 203521) | Freshwater fungal communities from buoy surface, Lake Erie, Ohio, United States - Buoy 12 MA114 | ecosystem: Environmental > Aquatic > Freshwater > Lake > Lake biofilm | place: USA: Lake... | reverse complement strand
ATCCTGAAAAACATGATGTTATGATAGGATTTGAATATACAGGTACTAAATGGAGCGTTTCACTTCGTTCTACTAAAGATGAAGTAGACGTTTCTGTAATTGCCAAATCCAGATGGGGAGGAGGTCATAAAGCAGCAGCAGGATTCGAAACTAATAATTTTAATCAAATATTTTAAACAAACAAAAATGAGAACAGTAATCGTAGCAAGTCCAAAAGCAAACGCAGCAAAAAGAATTCAATTTGAAGGTACAACTTTCGGAGAACTTAAAAGAAACTCTGAATTTGCATCTCTCTACGGAAGTGGTGATGGTGTAGAAGCAGTGGTAAATCCTGGAAATCTTACCCTTCGTGGTGATGACAGTGTATTACCTGAAGGTGATTTGAAAGTATTTATCATAGCAACCAAAAATAAAGCTGGTTGGTGTGAAAGTGTAGAAGATGTAATGGAAGAAGTTCAAGAAGCTTTAGAAGAAGTAAATCAAGCTCAATTGAATTCTTTAAAAGATGCACTTATTGCAGTTATAAAAGGAAATACTGTAAAAAGTGATGATGCTGAATTGCAGAAAGTTTTAAGAGAAGCAGGAAACATTTAAATTAACAGGGGAGAAGAAATTCTCCCCTTAATTTTTTAATTATGGATGTAAAAACAATAAAAAATGAAATAAATTTTAGTGAAACAGAATATCCACATATTATAAATGACTTAAAAAATCAATTAATTAATAAAATAAATACTTTAGATGGTTTTCTACCTATTTTACAAGATTTAGTACTTAAAGAAGAAAATAAAAAAAAGGCTGAATTAGAAAAAGCTATTATTGCACAAAGAAAAGAAGAAGAAAGGCTTAGAAAAATAGAAGAAGAAACTAAGAAAAAGAATAAAATAGATGATGAAGAACTAGATAGAGTATTAAAAGAAGCATTTTCATTAATATGACACACATTTTAGTAAATAGTTCAAATAATGACATTTATAATTATCTTACTACCATAGATTTAGATGATTATGATACAGATTATAATGATGATGAAGAAGAAGAAAAGTCTTGGTTAATTAATTATAATGATGAAGGATACTATATTTTTGAAAATGAATTTAGCATTTTGACAGAAGAAGAATATCAACAAGAGTTAAAAAAAATAAAAGATGTTAAAAAAAATATCTTCTATAAAAAAAGTCAGGTAGAACCTCTTGTTAAGAGTATCTTTGGAGAAAGAGCATATTGTCAAGGTGCTGAAGATAATTATAACTTTATTATTCATTTTCCTATTATTAACATAAAAAATAGAGATGGTAGAACTCATGTAATTACAGATTTATATTTTAAAACTGAAGTTAATTTTTTAGGTGCTTCAGGAATTAATAAAATATCTATAAATGTTAAAGGAGGAAGAGGATCTGCAACAGTAAGTGAAATATATTCTGCATATGGTCATTCTCATTTATCAAATGGATTAAATGCATGTTCTTTTTCTAGTTTTTGCTTAGGAGCAAGTGATTTTAAAGTATTAATAGCAAATCTTCAAATGAATCCTGAAGAATATTTGTGGGAAATGTATTTATATAGTATAGAGGCTTATTTGTCATGGGAATCTCTTGACGGAGGACCATACAACAGAATTGAAAAAATAAGATCTCCTCAGAATTCTTCTAGTATAATAGAAGCTATAAGAATTGAATCTGTAAGACTTGCTAAATTAATCCCTGAAGAAAGCTTTAATTTTATTAATGGTTTAGTACTTCAGTCAGACTCATCACTTGAAAGATTTTATGAAGAAAATAGTAATATAAAATCAGAATCATCATCTAATGTTGATACAGACAGATATAAAAATCATGAATCTCTTTCTTTTAACTTTGAAAAAAGAGTTTATTTTAAAGTAATAAAAGATAAAGAAGAAAATAACAAATTTGATAAAAACCTCATTATTAGGTATAACAACTTTATAAATACTTATATTAATGATTTTTCAAAAAAATTGAAATATGAATACGCAATTAAAAACAGTAAATTCAAGCATTCCGAAATTCGAATTAGCTAATAAACCTACAGTAATAATAACTCCAAAATTAAAAGCTCAAATAGACTGGCTTCATAAAAAAGTTGGAAGCAGAGAGTGGAGTGGTGAATTGATTACTTCAGAAATTAATACTATTAATCATTTAGATGAATGGACAATAGTTTGTGAAGATATATACCTTACTGATATAGGTACAGCAGGGTTTACAGGATATGAAGTAGATAAAGGAGGATTTAAAGCTGCTGATATAGTAGATCTTTATGAAACATACCCTGAACTTTTAGAAGGTACTAAAAAAGCTCATCACATACATACTCATCATAATATGGATGCTTTCTTTAGTGGTACTGACTGGTCTCAATTACATGATAGAGGTGTTCTTAGTAATTATTTCTTAATGTTAATTGTTAACTTTGCAGGTAAATGTATAGCAAAAGTTGCTTTTAAAGCAAAACAAAAATCTTCTAACAAAACAAGTTTAGAATTTGCTAATAATACAGACTCTTTTAATCCTTTAAAAATAGATGATGAAGATGAGAAAGAAGTATTGGTAGTAATGGATTGTAATGTAATTGTACAAAAAGAAGCAAAAAAGAAAGTATCTGACAAGCTAAAAGATATTGCAAAGTTATTTTCTGAAAAAGAAGAAGTAGAAACTTCTTATTTTGAAGAAATGATGAAATTAATAAATACAAAAGATGAAGTTGTAGTAGAAAAATCTTTCTCTGAAAGATATGATAAAGTAGAAAAAGCTATTGAACAAGAAAGGAAGTCTTACACTACTGTGTATACACCTGGTAGAATTAATTTTCCTACCACTGGAGGGAAAACAGGGAGTTGGGAAGAGCCGCTCTTCAAAACGGAAGAAAAAAAGAAAACAAAAAAATTCATGGAAATGACAGATAAAGAATTATCTGACTATTTTCAAAATAGTTATGGTTCTAAATTTAGTCTTCCTGAAGCTTTTATAGTTTGTAATTATGTTCTTGACCCATCTTTAAAAAAAGATCTTAACTTAACTCCTATCAATAAGTTTTATCAATTAAATAATTCAATAAATTCAGAAACTCAATTATCAGAATTTTTGATAAAATTTGTTGTTCAAATGAAAAATACATTTGAAATGGTATATCCAAATGCAGGAATATCTGATTATTTAGATACTTTAGAAGCATTTAACAAATATCTGAAAAGTTTAACTTCTTCTAATAGATTAATTAAAGCTATCATAGAAGAAATAGATGATGTAACTTGTTCAACGTATTCATTTATCTAATATGGATTTAATAATTAAAACATTAGAAAAAAATAAAAATTTAGAAACTCAAATTAATGATTTAGAAGAATTAAATTCAGATCTTGAAGATATAATTTCAGAATTAAAAAATGAGATTGAAGATAAAGAAGATAAAATTGAAGAATTAGATTATGCACTTAAAGCTTTAAAACAAGATTTGGAAGAATTAAAAGAAGAAAATGAACTTTTAAAAGATGAAATAAAAGTTTTGGAATTTACCATTGAAGATTTAAAAACGGGGGATTAATTTCCCCCTTTAAATTAAAAAATTATGAAATTAACTAATTTACAAATTGACAGTCTAACTAAACAGACCATTAAAGAAATTACTGAAGCATTAAATAAAAAAGAATTTAAAAAAGAAGAAGCTCTTTTAAATAACTATAAAAAAGAATTTACAAAGATTGATGTTAAAATTGAAGATTTAAACTCTAAAATCAGAGATTTAAATGGTATAAAACAAGAATTAATAAAAGCATTTAATAAAGATTTTAATACAAATTTTGGAAATTATAGCTTTAATGATACTTTACGTAATTTTAAAATAGCAAGTATTAAAATACCTAGTTATGGAGAAATTAAAGATAAAATAATAATTTCAACGATTACTTCAACTGATATTAAAGAATTTAAACAAATAGTAGAAGAATATGTTAAAAAATGAAGGTAAAAGATGGTCTGGTTTTGAATGGGCAGACCAACAAAAAGATATAATGTTAATTGGTGCTGGAGGTATTGGTTCTTGGACAGCACTTTCTCTTAGTAGGATTTTACATAATCTCTATATTATAGATGGAGATACCATAGATGAAACAAATGTTCAAGGAGGGCAATTATTTAGAAAATCAGATATAGGTTCTAAAAAGGTAATGGCAGTTACTAGTATTTGTGAACAATTTGGTTGTGAAAATAAGATTTATCCAGTAGACGCTATGTATACTCCAGAAGTAGGTATGACTGATATTTGTATTACAGGTCTTGATAACATGGCTGCCAGAAAATTATGTTTTGAATCATGGCTGGATTATGTAAAAGCTAAAAAAGAAAATGGTCAGGACACTTCAGGTTGTATATTTATTGATGGAAGGATGGCAGGGGAATTATGCGAAGTTTTTGCTGTACAGTTTAAAGAAGAACAAATTAAAGAATACTCTGAAAATTGGCTCTTTACAGATGAAGAAGTAGAAGAAATAGAGTGTACTTTAAAACAAACTACTTTTATGGCTATGGGTATTGGAAGCTTTATAACTTCAACAGTTTGTAACTTCTTATATAACAATAAATTAGGAGCAGAAATAAGAGAAGTACCTTTTCATCAAAGATTTTTTTCACCTATTTTAGATCATAAAACATGGCAGAAGTAAAAAGAAAAAGAACTCCAAAAGAAATACCCTTATTTCAAAAAGTAGAAAGTTCTGATAATCAATTCGTAGATGGTAGAAACATAAGATTTACTCCCATAAACAGAGATTATTCAAATGTTATTATTTTCTCAAGAACTAATGAGTTTATACCTATGTTTCATGTAATCAGTAATGAATATAATGGTGATTATTACAGAACAAGGCATTGGGATAATATGGGAGTTAAATTTAATGATATTACAAGTTATTTTAATAATCTTAAAAATACTACATTACATGGATTTATAAAAGATTCTTTTAATTATTCAAATTCAGTCGGTGGTGTTATTTCAGATACTAAGCATAAAGTAGATGTATTTTTAAAAGATCATAATTTTAAATCATTTGGATACGGTTATTCTGGTAGTCTTGAATTGTTTTTTCAACAATTCTGTAATGGAGGTGATGTAAGATTAAATACAAGAACTGGTTATTTTGTTAATTCTAATTTTTACTCAATATATGTTATTGAATCAAGTAAAATTATTCCTGTACTATTATTTTGTACAAGTACTGAAAATTATCATTACCATAAATTAAACTTTCTTCTTAATAATAAAATAGATGTTAAAAGATCTGTAATATTTGTGGATAGAATGATAGATTCTACTTCTTTCAGGTTTAAAAATTTGAGAATGCTTTATAAAAAACAAATTGAACCTTTTTTAATTGAAAAAGGATTTAATATACATAAAGTACCAAATGAATTTATGGTAGAGAACTGTATGATTAAAGAAATAACTCCACCTATAAATATCATAGAAAGAAAGAAATTTATAAGTGAAATTGTTAAAGATTTTAAAAGAAGCCTGTAGAAACGCTACAGGCTTTATCTTTGTATTATGGAATATATTATATACGATTTAGAAACTCCTAAAAAGTGTTTTTTAGCATCTTTTTATATACCTGGAGATAAATTTTATGATTTTCTTATAAACAAATATCAAAATGACCTTTTAGAACTTATTCATTTTCTTGAAAAGAATAAAGACAAATATTTTGTTGGATATAATTGTTTAAAGTTTGACGGTCAGATTATTCAATTTATTTGGGAAAATTATCAAAATTGGTTAGACTTAGATCCTGTTCAGATAAGTACCATCATTTCAGATTTTGGCTCTTCTGAAATTGAAAAGTCTAATTATAATATGTTCAATACATATAGAGAATCTGATTTTACTTTTAAGCAATTAGATTTACCTGCTATATGGCACTTTTTCAATGAAAATAAGAGGGTTTCTTTAAAACAGCTTGAATATGAAATGAGAGCTGAAAATATAGAAAATCTTGAATTTGAAATGGATCAGGATTTTACTAAAAAGCAAATACATGGTAGTGACGGCTTAATTCAGTACTGTCATAATGATATAAGATATACTTACGAACATTTTAAATATACGCTTGGTAGAGTTGACCATAAACTTTATAAAGGTAAAGATAAAATAAATGATAGATTAATTATCATGAAGGAAGTAGGAATACCTTGCATTAATTATGATGATGTTAAAATAGGTGCTGAATGGAATAAAAAAGATTATATACAGTTATCTGGAAGAGATGAAAAAGAATTAAAACCAAAAAAGATAAATTATCCATTTGGTAAGAAGTACAAGACGTTTTTTCCAGATACTGTTTCTTTTCAAACAAAGGAAATTAATGATTTTGTAAAAAGATTAGGAGAGACATACGTACTTAATGAAAAACAGGAATTCTATTTTAAGTTTTCCAATGGTTTAGAAATATGTATTGCAAAAGGAGGTATTCATTCCAATGAAAAATTCAGATTGATAAAACCTGACTCTCATGAAATATACCTTCAATGTGATATAGGTTCTCAATATCCTAACGCTATGCGTAAATATGGAGTATTCCCTAAACATCTTGGAAAAGAATGGAACTCAATGCTTATAGATAAAATCTCCAGAAGATTGAATTTCAAGAAGTTATATAAAGAGACTAAAGATGCTAAGTATAATTCTCTTCAAGAAATGGGTAAATTATCTCTGAATGGAGGAGCATATGGTAGGCTTAATACAAAAGGTGATTGGCAAGAAGATCCTTGTGCAATGCTTCAGGTAACATTAGGATGTCAATTAGAGATACTTATGATTATAGAAGCTTTAATTCTTAAAGATTTTAACGTAGTATCTGCAAATACTGATGGTTTTGACGTTCTTTTTGATAGGAATAGGTTAAAAGAATTCTTTGAAATATGTACATTTTATGAAAATAAAATAGGTAATTCAGAGCTTGGTAATATAGAATATACTGAATTTGAATGGATTGCTCAAACTTCTGTAAATGATTACATAGCTAAAAAGAAAGGTGAATGGGAAAAAGAAGTTTTTAAACCTCACATTTGTAAAGAAAAAGATGATGACCTTAAACAAAAAGGTGATTTTGAATATCAAAAAGAACTTCATAAAAACAGTAGTTTTTCTATACTTCCTTTAGCTTATCAAATGTACTTTAATGAAGGTATAGATCCAGAACAATTCATTAATTCTCACAATAATATATTTGATTTTTGTGCCAGAAGTAATTCAGGTTCAACTTATTATCACGAAGGTTATCAGAATAATGAATCTTTTAAACTACCAAAGCTTATTAGATATTACATATCTAAAGAAGGTATTTTCATAAAAAAGATAGTTAAAGAAGAAGTTGATACAAATGCTAATGACACAAACGTATTCCCTAAAGAAGAATTAAAGACTGTTTGTAACAGACTTCCTGAATCTGATTATGAATTACATTTATCTAATGTAAAAAGAAATTGGTACATAGATAAAGTAAAAGAAATAATCTACGGAATAGAAACAGGTAAAAAACCTAAAAAAATTAAAGTTGACAAAAACCAATTAAATTTATTTTCATGACAAAAGTAGAAATTATAAAAGAAACTGCTGCATACTACAATCTTAATAACAGAGGTGTTGAAGAAGGATATGGGCAATGTGTATATTTAACTTTAGATAATAAAATGTGTGCAGTAGGGAGATGTTTAGAAAGTTTTCCTCAACAAAATTCAGAGTATAATGCTATTGATTTATTAAAAGATTACGGACAATCTTTATTTAAAGAAGAATATAAAGGTCACGAAGCTGAATTTTGGGAATCTCTTCAAACATTTCATGATAACATTAATAATTTTACTAAAGAAGGGTTATCAAAATTAGGTGAAAAACATATTAAAAATTTATTAGAAGCCTATCCAGAATGAGATATAAAAAACGTCCAAAAAATAAACAGGAACTTCCTGCTAAATCAGGAGTTAAAAATAAACCTGTATTCAGAGACAGAATTATATTTGAATTTGAAGTGAATACTGAAGTTTTCAGAAATGGTAATGAAGGAAGGTTAAAATTAGATAATAAAGGTTATTTTACATTTGTAATCAAAAGAGAAGGAAAATGGCAGAACGTAAAAGGCAAGTTAAGAAAGTTAAAATTAATAAAGGAGAAAGTTGTTGGACGTACTTAGATGAATGCTTTGAAGAACCTCAAGGTTTTGGATTTATCTATTTGATAACCAATAACTTAGATGGTAGAATTTATGTAGGTAAAAAACAATTTACTTTCAGGAAAAAGACTAGACTTTCTAAAAAAGCAAGGATTGGTACAAGAAAAAGGGTTGAAATAACCAGAGTTGATTCTGGTTGGCAAAACTATTGGTCTTCCTGTAGACCTCTTGTAGAAGATGTAAAAACTCTTGGTCAAGATAAATTCTCAAGGCAGATACTTATGTTCTGTAAGAACAAATCTGAATTGTCTTATTACGAACTTTACTTTCAAATCAAATATGAAGTTCTTTTAAAACCATCATATAATGGATGGATTAATGCAAAAGTTTATAAAAACAAATTATGGCAAGAATAAGTGATTTTGACTTTTTCTGTAAAAAATTTAAACCTTTGAGTGAAGAAGAAAGCCTTGTAGAAGATGATTATGACAAGGCTTTTTATTTTGCTAAAGAAAAAGGATTTGAATATGTATGGACAGTAATTGAGGGTGATAAAAATTGGTATTTATGTCCAGGATATCATATTGTTAACAGAATGGGTTATGTATTAACATCTGTACCTTGGAAAGAAGGGCAGAGAGATTTAAAATATTAATTATGACAGTAAAAGAAGCAATTAAGTTTTTAAGTGATTTTGAAATTTTATCAGAAGAGGATTTTATGACAGAAAATATTTATTTAGGAGATCAAGACTATTCTGTAATAAATACTATTAAAAGACATCCTGATTTTAATGAAGATTTTATTAAATGTTATGACCTTATAAAGGATGGTAAAATAGTTGATTCATATGGAGGAGAAGGTAAAGGTGATAATTATTATAAAATATGGTATTTTCCTTCACAAGAAGTTTATCTTAAATTTGATGGTTATTACAATTCGTATGATGGTGCTCAATTTACTGGAACATATGAAGTTTTACCAAAAGAAAAAACTATAACAGTTTATGAGTATATTAATAGGTAGTTCTGCTATAAAATATCACTTTCCAGACTTTCCCAGACAACCTAAAGATGAAGATTTTATAGGTGAAGGAAAATCAACTAAAGAGAAAGAATATCTAACTAATAAAATTTTACAAGGTTATTCTTCTCCAGTATTAAGTAAAGATTACTTATATACTTTAAAAGTAAGCCATGTAGTAGGATGGGATATTAATTGGGACAAACATATATGGGACATACAATGGTTAAAAGAAAGAGGTTGTAAATTACACAAACCTCTTTTTTTTGACCTTTATAATTACTGGAACGAAGTTCATGGAATTAATAAAAGAAGTGATTTAGAAATGACTTCTGAAGAATTTTTTGACAATGCTATACAATTTCCAGTAGACCATGATAAATTACATGAAATTTTAATAACTCATCCTTATTTTGAATCTTTAAAACCTACATATACTGAAATATTAAAAGATGGGGCAGAAGTAGCAGTAGATGAAGGAAAATTTAATCAATTATCATTTCATAAGAAATTTAATTTGGTATTTGAAGAAGTTGCAGTAATGTCAGTAGAAAGATATCCTGACTTATTTTATAAAGAAATGTATAAGAGAATGTTAAAAAAATTCATTCTTAATCATGCTCCTTTATGGGAAGCCATATGGGTAGTAGAAAATCACAAATATTTATTAACAAATATTCCTTTTAACTTTAAAGAATTTTTATGGAAACAAAGTGGATTGAAAAATTAAAAGAATTAAGAATTACTCCTTTTGTAGTTTCTAATGACTTTTATGATTATGAAGAAGATAATTTTAATCTTCAAATTTTAAGAGATTATCTATTTAAAATAGGTAGATCTGATATTGAAAATTTTGATGACTATCTTAAATTTGCAGATTGTGAATTTAGAAGAATATTTCCTCCTGAAATAAATGGAGGAGAGCATATGTATCTACAATTTAAAGACAAAACTGTGCTAAAAGCAGACGGTTATTATAATTCTTATGATGGAGAAGATTATTCAGGATCTGAATGGTTTGAAGTAAAAAAGAAAAGAAAAACAATAACTTATTACGAATGAGAATAATAAATGTTTTAGAGATAATTAATGGTATCCCTTCTCAAATAGAAAGTTTTCCTATATGGGAAGAACAATTAAGTCAAGAAGTTGTAGATGAAGCTGAAAAATTATTTATACAATTGTGTAAAGCAGGTGGGTCTATAGAATTTTCTGATGAAGAAATAGAATATATATTAGATGAAGGTCAATATGATGACCATAATGGTCATGAAATTTATATAATCTGGTCAAATTAATAATAATGAAAGGAATACTAATACAAATTAATAATGTAGATGGAGAATCAATAGGTCTTTGGTATACTGAAGAAAAAGAAATCACAGAAAATAAGGGAATGCTCACAGATTGGTTTAGAAGTTACGATGATTCTGATATGTATGATAAAGAAGGTATGGATGGTTTTGAAAATTTTGTAGAACAAATGGGGTATATTATAAAAAGAGTATTTATAGAGGAGGAATTTTTATGAAATATAAATTTTATATTGACAGAAAAGTAACAGAATGGCAGAGAGATCATTATAAAGTAGAAGCAGAGAGTTATGAAGAAGCAGTTTCTAAAATGATGGATGAATTTGATGAACAGGAATACCCAGAAGAAACTTTTGAAGAGACATCTCAAATATATGAAACTCAAGAAGATATGACTCCTGAAGAAAACTTTAACTTTGCCACTAAAGAGTTATATTACAAAGACGAAATTATTAAAGACAATGCAATTAAGACAATACCAGATTGATGCAGTTACCTCTGGAATGAGATATATAAAGGATGAAAAGGATTTTACTAAGAGATTTATAGTTGCTCCTACTGGTTCAGGGAAAAGCTGGATTATAGCAGGTATAGCTCACTTAGTAAAGTCTCCTATCCTTATATTACAACCTAATAAAGAATTACTTATTCAAAACTTTGAAAAGTATCAAAAGTTAGGTAATGAAGCAAGTATATTTTCTGCATCTCTTAAAGAAAAAGAAATAGGTCATGTAACATTTGCTACCATAGGTTCTATAAAAGATATAGCCTATAAATTTAAAGACTTAGGTATAGAACTTATTTTAATAGATGAATGCCACATGGGAGGTAAGTCCAACTCCATGCTGAATAAATTTATTAAGCAATTAGGTAAAGTTAAAGTCATAGGGCTTACTGCTACTCCAGTAGTATTAACAAATACTCTTTATTCTGGGTCAGTACTTAAGATGTTAAATAGAACTAAACATTCCTTTTTTACAAAACCTCTGCATGTAACTCAAATTAGTGAAGTAGTACAAAAAGGCTTTTGGTCTAAATTAGTGTATGAAGCAGAAGAATTTGATAATAACAGATTAAGGTATAATACCAATGGTTCAGAGTTTACAGATTTTTCGATTGAAAATGCCTATAATGAAAATCTTATAGAAGTAAAGCTTATAAGACATTTAAATAATTTAGGAAACAGAAAAGGAATTATTGTATTTTGTCCCAGTATAGCAAAAGCAAAAGCTTTATCTGGTATGTTTACTACATCAAAAGTAGTATATAGTGGAATGGATCAAAAAGAAAGAGATGATATAATATCTAAATTCAAACTTGGTAATATCAAAATAGTATTTAATGTTAATATTCTTTCAGTAGGCTTTGATTATCCTGAATTAGATACAGTTATAGATACTGTACCTACAGCAAGTATTGCTAAATACTACCAGAAAATAGGTAGAGTTACTCGACCTCACCCTGATAAAAAAGAGGCTTTAATAATAGATTTATCTGGTAATTATGAAAGGTTTGGTGATATACGTGATATTACATTTGAAGATGACCCTAAATATGGATGGGCAATGTTTAATAAAAACAGGCTTTTATCAGGAGTATCTTTAAACGCAGACCCTGTATATAAAGTTGAAAATTACGTAAAACCTGTTGTAGTAAAAGGAGAATATACTTTTAAATTTGGTAAACATCAAGGAAAATCTTTAAGTCAAGTACCAAAATCTTATTTAGAATGGATGCTTAAAGATTTTAAGTGGACAGCATTTAACAATGATTTAAAAACAAAAATAGAAAATTATCTAAATGACAGTAGAGAACCTTTATGAAGAAATCAAAAGAGTGTTTAAAGAGTTAACAGGTAAGGAAAACTATAAAATATATAATTCTGTCTATTTTATACCTACTCTTCCTATTTTCAGGAAAAGATTACAAGTTGCTTGTAAAGAGTATAATATGACAGATATTGTAAAAATAAGAGATATACTGGTTAAGTATGTAAAAGAAAAAGTTGAAGCTAAATTTCCTAAATATACCAAATCTTTGCAATATTTTATATATGGTCAGAACGGAAAAAGCTGTAATTTAGCAGATGAATACTTTAATCAAGATGTTCTGTCAGAAGAAGAAGTAGAAAAATTAGGAAAATTATCAAACAAAGATTTATTTGGATGAGCGTAGAAATTTATACCCCAGAAGATTGTGCACCTCAAATGTTTGAAGAATATTTGAATGGTAAAGAGAAAGGAACAACAACTTATAATGCAGAAATAGATGAATTTTGGAAATGGAGAAGGCAAGAATTTAATGTCTTAACAGGGTATGCTAATGAAGGCAAGTCATTGTTTTTCAAGCAGTTATCTATGATAAAAGCTCTTGAAGAAAACGTAAAATTTATTTGTTCTTCACCAGAAGATTATCCGCCAGAAGAGTATTTTGATGATATGATTCATACTTTATCTGGAAAAAGTACAGATAAAGATAGAAGTAATTATTTATCAAATCCTGATGAATATAATTATTACTTGGAATTAATTAAAGATAAATTTATATTTGTATATATAAAACCTCCAGATAATACTATTAAATTGACTTTAAAAGTATTTGAAGAAATCATTCAAAAAGATGGAAATATATATGGTTGTTTAATTGACCCTTTAATTAAATTTTCAAGACCTAAAGATATGTCTGACAGAGATGATATATACGCTTCTCATATAACTACTTTAGGTGTAGACTTTGCAAGAAGAAATAATGTTTCAACTACATTAGTTATGCATCAATTAACTCCTATAATGGATAGCAATGGTTTATATCCTAAACCTAATATGTACAGAGTTAAAGGAGGAGGTACTTGGGCTGATGGTTGTGATAATGTTCTTTACGTTCATAGACCTAACTATTCTAAGGATAAAGTTGATCCAAGTGTAGTATTTGGTTCTCAAAAGATTAAAAAGCAAAAATTAGTAGGAGTTCCTGGAGATTATGCTATCAAATTTAACAGACAGACAAACAGATTTACAGATTTAGAAGGAAAAGATTTATTTAATTTTGAAAAATACAAATATGGGAAGAGTAATTAAAGAAAAAATTGAAGATTACAGAGCTATTGATAGATTAAGCTATTCTGCTTTAAAACAATTTGAAAAAGACAGAAAGAAGTTTAAATTAATTTATGTAGATAAAGATCCAGTAGCTATCAAAAAGGATAAAGAAGAAAAAGATAAATCAGACTATATTAGAATGGGTAACATAGTAGACGTTATTCTTACTGATAGAGAAAACTTTCATGATTATTTTATAGAGACATCTGCTGAAAAACCAAGCGGTCAAATGCTTATTTTATGTGATGAATTGTTTAAAATAACAATTTCTAATACTAAAGATGGAGTTGTTCAAACTTCATTTGAAGATAGATTTGAAAAAGCATATGAATCATTAAAACAAATTAATGGAGGTAAATTAAGAGATAGTATAGAAAAATTTGCTGAAAATTTTGAAAAATTAGGAAAAGAGTATTTTAATGAAACAATAAGATCTTTTGGTAAAACTGTTATAACTTCTGAAGAATCAGTTCTTGCTGAAAAAATAGTTGAATCTTTAAAAAATGCAAATGGTACTAAAGATGTAGTAAATGCTGACGGATTAACTAAATTTCCTATACTTTTTCAAGTAGGTGAAAATTTATTTAAAATGGAAGCTGATAAGATTATAATAGATCATTCTTCTAAGACAATATTTCCTTATGACATTAAAGTTTCTTCATTTGTAGAAGCTTTTGTATGGGATAGTTATTTAGATAAGAGATATTATATTCAGGCAGGTCTTTATAAATATGGTATTGAACAATGGAAGAAAAATACTGAATTTAAAGATTATTCAGTAGAAAATGTAGGATTTATAGTAGCAGACCAAAATAACTATTATGAACCTTTACTTTATAAAACTTCTGACGATCATTATGAACAGGCTTGGAATGGTTTTATGGTAGGGAATAAGAAATATAAAGGAATTATAGAACTGTTAAATTCACTTAATGAAACTATAGAAAATAATTGCTGGAATATTTCTATTGATAACTTTAAAAAAGGAGGAAAAATTTACGTACCTTCGTTTAAAAACTTAGAAGAGTAATGGATTACTTAGAATATATTAAGAATTATAATTGCAGTACCTTGTTTTTACCAAACATGATAGGTATTTCCTATCAATATAGAAAAGATTTTAGGCTTTTAAATTGTTATTTGAAAGATGAATCAGAACATGTTGATTATGAATGCTTTTATTGTTTATTTGATCCTCCTGATTATATAAGATTTGAAGAATATTTACAAAGTTTATCTAAAAGTAACTTTTTTGTTAAAGTTATAGATGTAAATCAGTACAAAATTGTTCATTTTGCAATACCTGAAAAATATAAATATGATTTTGAAGCATTTTTAGAAGGTAAATATTCTTTATTTTCAGAAGAATTTAAAGCTACATTCCCGAAAATAATAAAAACAAGTACAATAGACCCAAGAACAGGGTTTCCTATACGAACTGATGTTCAGAGTATTCCTCATATGATAATTAATAAAGACCCTTCTTTAAAAGAATATTGGGAAACTTCACTTGAAGTAAAATTATCAGAAGAAAATGAAATATGGGAAAAGCCTAATTTTGAAAGAGAAAAATTTAATAGCAATGACTCCTCTACAATTATCATTAAAAAAGTTAGAAGAAGTTGAATTAATAACTAAAGATTCAAATATTCCTTCGGGACTTATTAAAAAAGAAGATGTAATTAAAATCCTTGAAGAATTTGAAGTGGATTGTTTAAATCAAGAATATGAATCAAGTAATGTTTAGTTCTGAAAGCACCATTTGGGAAACGCCTCAATGGTTATTTGATAGTCTTAATAAAGACTTTAATTTTACATTAGATGTTTGTGCAGATGTTAATAGTCATAAGTGCCCTAAATATTTTGATGAAAAAATAGATGGTCTTAAACAAGATTGGTCAGGTAATGTTTGTTGGATGAATCCTCCTTATGGTCGTGTAATTTATCAATGGATTAAAAAAGCTTATGAAGAAGCTCGTAAAGGAACTACTACAGTAGCTCTTCTTCCTGCAAGAACAGATACTAAATGGTTTCATGAGTTTATACTTGATAAGCACGAAATAATATTTTTAAAAGGTAGATTGAAATTTGGTAAATCTGTTAATTCAGCACCATTTCCTTCTATGATAGTAATTTTTAAATCATGAAAGAACAAGGATTAAGATTTAATCAGGGAAAATTAAGATATGACTTACTTCATCCTGTAGCACAGGAAGGTATAGTTAAAGTTTTAACAAGGGGTGCTGAAAAATATGCCCCTCGTAATTGGGAAAAGGGAATGTCTTGGACAAGTGTAATAGCTTCTCTTAAAAGACATCTTACTGAAATTGAAAAAGGTGAAGATTATGATCCTGAAACAGGTTTATTACATGTAGATCATTTACAATGTAATGCACACTTTTTAAGTGCATTTTATAAAATTGCTCCAGAATTTGATGATAGAAAACATTCTTATCTTAATCATAAAAAAATAGGATTGGATATAGATGAAGTTTTAGCTGATTGGTTAGGAGCTTGGTGTGAATATTGGAAATTAGAAGTACCTACAAGTTGGTTTTTTGACAGGGATATTATTGGTAAATTTAAAAAGTTAGAAGAGGAAGGTAAACTTGAAGAGTTTTATTTAAATCTAAAACCTTTAATTAAACCTGAAGAAATACCTTTTGAACCTCATTGTTATATTACTTCAAGACCATGTAGTTTAGAAACAACTATTAAATGGTTAGATAATATGGGATTTCCTGCAAAACCTGTATATGCAGTTGGTTTAGGTAAAACTAAAATTGATGTAGCAAAAGAATCTGGAATAGATATGTTTGTTGATGACAGATTTGAAAACTTTACAGAGTTGAATAATGCTGGAATTTGTACTTATTTATTCGATCAACCTCACAACAGAAGATATGAAGTTGGATTTAAGCGTATTTTTAGCTTGAAAGAATTGTTGTAAATTTTAAAAATTATCTTTGTACAAATTGTAAAGGGTTGTATTTTATTATACAACCTTAAATTTTTATTATGAAAGAATTAGATTATTTTAATGGAGATGACTTAGCAGCATCAGTCTGGAAAGGAAAATATGCTTTAAAGAATGAAAAAGGAGAATATGTAGAAGAAACTCCTAAGTACATGCATCGTAGAATGGCTAAAGAATTAGCAAGAATTGAGCAGAAGTATGGTGAATCAAGCGTAAATGAATGGAATAGACTATCCCATTTTGGTAGACATCTTGATATTACTAATGAAGACTTGATATTTAGTTATTTTGATAGATTTAAGTATATTGTTCCTCAAGGTTCTATCATGTCTGCTTTAGGTAATTTCTATAAGATTCAAAGTTTGAGTAATTGTTTTGTTATACCTCCTCCTTATGATAGTTATGCAGGTATTTTCAAGACAGATCAAGAAATTGCTCAATTGGAGAAAAGAAGAGGTGGAGTAGGTACAAATCTAAACACTTTACGTCCAGATGATACCCCTGTTTTAAACGCAGCAGGAACATCTACAGGAGCACATTCTTTTATGGATAGATACAGTAATACTACCAGAGAAGTAGCTCAGAATGGCAGGAGAGGAGCTTTAATGCTACTTATGTCTTGTTTACATCCTGATATCTTTAAGTTTGTAGGTAAAAAGAAAGATAGAACTAAAGTTACAGGTGCAAATATTTCTGTACAGTTGACAGATGAATTTATGGAAGCTGTAAAAGATGATGCAGATTTTATATGTAGATTTCCTACAGACTGGGATTGCAGTAATGAAGAATTATATGCATCTGATTATAATGTTTTATCTGCCTTTCATGATTATGATGGTAGTAAAAAATACTATATGAGAATTAAAGCAAGAGAACTATTTAATGAGATAGTTCTTAATGCTTGGGAAAATGCTGAACCTGGATTAGCTTTCATGGATACTGTAATAGGATATTCTCCAGAAGGTGTTTATGAGCAATTCCGTCCTATTGCAAGTAATCCTTGTGGTGAACAATGGATGCAAGCTTATGATGCTTGTAGATTATTAGCTCTTAATCTGTTTAGTATAGTTAAGAATCCATTTACTCCTGAAGCTGAAGTAGACTTTGAGAAACTATATGAGATAGCTTATATTCAACAAAGATTAGCAGATGACATTGTAGATTTGGAAATTGAGTATGTTCAGAGAATTATAGATAAAATCAAAAGTGATCCTGAACCTGAAGAAGTAAAAGCTACAGAATTAAACTTGTGGATAAATGTACAAAATACAGCTAAAGCAAGTAGAAGAACTGGCTGTGGTATTACTGCATTAGGTGATATGTTGGCAGCTTTAGGATTAAAATATGACAGTGAAGAAGCTTTAAAGGTTACTGAACAGGTAATGAAGAAGAAAATGGAAGCTGAACTTGACTGTACTATTGATTTGGCTATTCTTAGAGGTACATTTGAAGGTTGGGATATATCTTTAGAATTTACAGATTATAATGATTCTATAGAAGGAAACAATGACTTCTATAGAATGTTATTAAAAGAGTTTCCTTTCCAATGTGAAAGAATGCACCATTATGGTAGACGTAATGTAAGTTGGTCTACAGTAGCTCCTACAGGTTCTGTAAGTATCCTCACTCAAACTACATCTGGTCTTGAACCTTTATTCTTACCATTCTATATGAGGAGAAAGAAAGTAAATCCTTCTGATAAAGGTGTAAGAGTAGATTTTGTAGATCAAAATGGTGATAGTTGGCAAGAGTTTCCTGTATTACATCCTAAGTTTAAAGATTGGGTATTAGCTAATTGGACTAAAGTTATTGTTACACAAGAGTTTGTAGATGTTAACAATCTTTCAAAAGAAGCTCTTCAGAAATTCTTTGAATTATCTCCTTGGTATAAAGCATGTGCTAATGACATCAGTTGGGAAAAGAGAGTTGATATTCAGGCAGTTATTCAGAAATATACTACAAATGCAATTAGTTCTACTATGAATCTTCCTAATGATGTTACCAAAGAAACAGTTGCAGGTATCTATATGGAATCTTGGAAAAGAGGATTGAAAGGTATTACTATCTACAGAGATGGTTGTAGAACTGGTGTTTTAGTTAGTGAAACTAAAGTTCAAACAAATGAATTTGGATATAGTGATGCTCCTAAACGTCCAAAAGAACTTGAAGCTCAATTACATGTAGTATCTGTAAAAGGTCAAAAGTATGGAGTTGTAGTAGGTATGTTAAATGATAATCCTTATGAAGTATTTGCTTTTCCTGCAAATGAAGATTTGAAATCTGTTAAAGGTGCTATATTTAAAGTTAAAAAAGGACAGTATGATTTTGTAAGTGAAGATGGAGAAATAAGCAACCTACAAAGTCAAGCATTACATGCTGAAGAACAAGTACTTACACGTTTGGTAAGTGGTATGTTAAGACATGGAATGAATCCATACTTTATCATAGATCAGATAAACAAAACTCCTTTGGAAGTTGTTTCATTTGGTAAAGCTTTAACAAGAATACTTAAACAGTATATTAAAGATGACGAAATAAAAGGTAAGGCTAAATGTAGTGATTGCGGAAGTGAAAATGTAAGATTACAAGAAGGATGTTTAACGTGCAATTCTTGTGGTAGTTCAAAATGCGGTTAATTAACAATATATTAAAGTAATCTCCCCTATATTTGTAGGGGAGATTTTTTTATGAAAGAACATTATTTTAAAATAAGAAATCACGTATTACATACTGAACAAATTGATCAGGAATTTACACCTTACATGTTTGAATACTATAAAGTTAAATGTGAAGAAAAGGGTTATAAAATATTGATTAACACTATAAATGAATTCAATTATTATTTAGATTGTTTTCTTCAAATACCTGTAACTGTTAATACAAGAGATAATACAGAAATGATATTTAACATGAGAAATCAAACTATAAGTAAAGGTATAAAAGATACCATAAAATATTTTGACGAAAAATACAAATAAAGTATATTTGCATATGGCAAAAAAGAAAGAAGAAACTCAAGTTGAAATTGAAAGCGAAAAGCTTAAAAAGAGAAAAACATTATTTCAAGGATTTGAAAAAGACTTTGGTAAAGGTTCTGTAATAGGAGGAGATTCAGCATCACTTCATTGTGATGTTATATCTACTGGTAGTATAGGGCTTAATAAAGCTCTTGGAGTAGGAGGTCTACCAAAAGGTAGGATTATAGAAATTTACGGTCCAGAATCAAGTGGTAAAACTACTCTAGTATTAGAAGCAATTGCTCAAGTTCATAAAGAACCAGAAGGTTATTGTGGATTTGTAGATGCTGAACATGCTCTTGATACTGATTATGCAAAAGCTCTTGGAGTTGATTTGAACAGATTAGATGTATCTCAACCTGACTACGGAGAACAAGGTCTTGAAATTGCAAGAAGAATGGTTGAAAGTGGTGTATATGACTTGGTTGTAATAGATTCAGTAGCAGCACTTGTTCCTAAGAAAGAAAGAGATGGAGAAGTAGGTGATTCAAATATGGGTCTTCAAGCAAGAATGATGAGTCAAGCATTAAGAATACTTACTGCAAGTGTCTCAAAATCAAAGACTTGTGTAATATTTCTTAACCAGTTGCGTGAAAAGATTGGTGTTATGTTTGGTAGTCCTGAAACTACTACTGGAGGTAATTCTCTTAAATTTTACGCATCTGTTCGACTTGACATAAGAAGAATTGCTACTAATAAAGATGGTGATGAAGCTGTAAGTAATAGAGTTAAAGTTAAAGTTGTTAAAAACAAAGTAGCTCCTCCATTTAAATTATGCGAATTCAATATTAAGTTTGGTATAGGTATAGATAAGTTCCAAGAAATAATAGATAAGGCTGTAGAGCTTGATATTGTTAAAAAATCAGGTTCTTGGTTTTCTTATGGTGAACATAAAATAGGTCAAGGTATGGAAAGTGTACTGGATTTAATGAAAAGTAATCCAGAACTTTTTACAGAAATTTCTGAAAAAGTAAAAAGTAATATGGATAATATTGTAATACAAGATTTATCAGATGAAGAAAAATCTAAATATTTAGAGGAGGAAAAAGTATGACATTTAAAAATTATCAAGAATTAGCAAAAACAACAGCAATCTATCCTCAAAATGCAAAAGTATTTTATCCAGCATTAGGTCTTGCTGGTGAAACAGGAGAGATTTGTGAAAAAGTAAAAAAGCATCTTAGGGATGGAAGAGAATTAGATAAAGAAGATCTTAAAAAAGAATTAGGTGATGTACTTTGGTATTTATCAGCTATAAGTTCTGACTTAGGTATAGACCTTGAAGATGTGGCTGTAACAAATTATGAAAAATTAAAATCCAGAATGGAAAGGAATGTTTTACATGGATCAGGAGATAATCGTTAATTATGCATGTGGTTGGTGTGGAAATCCAACAGATAAAGATGGCAATCTTTTAAATGAACAAGATTTTTTAAATTGGAAACCTGAAAATTTAGAAGCTGTTCACGGAGAATGTTGTTTAGACAAAGAAACTGAAAAAATGTTAATTACCCGTGATATGGCTATAGATGCGGGAGATTTATCATTAGAAGGACAAATTTATTAAATATGAATACAATGACAGCAATTAAGACTTTAGGAGAAGAAAGAGTAAGGACTACTTTTAACCCATCCAGTTCAGACAAAGTAGATTTAATTAAGCAAAAAGGTGCAGAATTAATTAATTTAGTTAATTCATTAAAACCTCATGAAAGTTGGGCAACTATTAAAGTAATTGAATTTCAAAGGATTAAAGAAATTTCTTTAGAAAAACTTGAAACAGGTATTATGTATGCAGTTAAAGCAGCAACAAGTTGATTTTGAAATACCAAATAACTTAATGGATTGTTGGGATCTTATAGATAGTATGTATGAAAACATTCCAGATAAAAGAACTAAACAATACAAAGAATGGTTGATTAATATTAATAAATTGATCAACTATTCTAATAAGTTAGCAGGTCATAAAGCTCATAAATTAATAAAATGAAACATTTAGATTGGTTTTTAAAAGGATTTTTGATAAGTGCTATAATTTGTGCCTATTTTATTTTAGGATTAGTACTTAGTATACAAATAAACTTTTGGCTTTTAGGATTATTTATTTTATCATATTTAATAGGTAGAATTAGTGAAATCAAAAATTAGACATGAATTATTTTTAGAAATCTGGGATGAAAGGGAAACAAATGGGTATGTTACTTGTTTTGAAACTGGTAAAAAACTTAAAAGAGAAATATACAGAATGAATAGTGCTTGTTATTCTCACATACTTCCAAAAAGTAAATACCCTGAATATGATCTTGTAAAAATGAATATAGAGATAGTTCATCCAGATGCTCACGGAAATTATGAAAACAATTGTGAAAAAGCTCCAAATCAATGTAATAGAAAAAAAGAACTTTTAGCAATGCATTATTTGGGAAATTTAAAAGATTAAATTATATTTGTAAAATGAAACATTATTATGCTTATTCAGTAGACCTGGAAAATGGTCAAAGTAGTTTTAGTTTAATTCCTCTTACTAAAGAGGCAGTATATGTAGAAGGGAAATTCTTTCCTCAAAGTGAAAGATTAGTTATGGTTTCCCCAGTGTCAAAAGAGGTATTTGACCTCATAGAAAAATTTGATGATGACGGTAATATGCAGTTTGTCAGAGGTACTCAAGTACCAAAGCGTGAAAGATTACGTCTTAATAACAATGTCAATCATCAATTAAAAGGTAGTGATATCTTATGGTTTTTAGAAAACTATGTTGAGAATGCTCAATTTGCAAAAGATATTATTGATAAATCAAAACTTAAGCTTCAACCTGCTGCAAATATGGAAACAGTAGAAGAAGTAAAGAAAAGTCTTATTATAACAGAATAAAATAAGGGAGGTATATCCTCCCTTTCTTTATGAAACAATTAATTAATAAACAATTTGAAATTGAAGGTATAGATTATGACTTTGAAAGAATGAACCAGACTGGAACTGTTCAAATTGGTAAAAAAAGTCATATGTGGTATGAAGTATATCAGTTCTCTAATGTAGAGAACTATGAGAAATGGAGAGAATTATGCCTTAAACATATGACTTCAGAACAATTTATACACTTTGATTTTAAATATGGAATGAGATATAAATATGGCAGAGATTAAATAGGTTAAGAAAGATGATAGAAAAAAAGGGGAGTTTCTACTCCCTTTTAATATCTACGTGACATTTGAACATATCTCTTAACTCCTTCTGTAGGATCTTCAAGTAATAACCAGTTTTGGAAACCTGTTATCTTAGATATATCTGCCAGGAATTTTACATCTCCTTTTTCATATACTCCATAAGATTTGTCATAATAAGCATCTTCGTCATTAGTTATCCAAAGTCCTAAGTCTGTTACAGCTTTTTTATATCTTCCAAGTACATTAAACGCTACTGATGGAGTAGTTATATTTCTATACCATTCATCAATACCAAGTCCAAACCAAGGGATAAATGTTTCTGTTTCAG
>Ga0315900_10003454_pt1 | contig 23112 bp, 16 predicted proteins | sample LakEriMetagenome_FD_203521 | JGI IMG/M metagenome (GOLD analysis project Ga0315900, IMG submission 203521) | Freshwater fungal communities from buoy surface, Lake Erie, Ohio, United States - Buoy 12 MA114 | ecosystem: Environmental > Aquatic > Freshwater > Lake > Lake biofilm | place: USA: Lake... | reverse complement strand
CATCTGCGATCCCAATTGGGGTGGCGTACCGCGGCTTGAGGCGATTGCTTACTGTCAGGGCTTTCTCACCAGCTTTGGTCAGTATCACACGCTGCTTTATCCGCCTGGCGGTCCATCGCGGCCCTTGTTTTGCGTCCCTGTACCAGGACCTTCCGTGGCAGAGTCAGGCTTAGCTTTTGCGTCATGGGCGCGGGCGAATGCTCAGCACAGCAATGAACCAGCTCTCGATAGTCTTTTGCGTTGGGCGCAGATGAGATTCCCATGCACATCGAGTACTCGTTCAAGCACATCTCGCAATACACGTTGAAACAGGAGGCAATGATGCGTTTAACACGTAGCGCTTTAGTATTGATCGGCAGTCTTGGCTTGGTGTCCTGCGGAGGCATGACTCCCACCCAGCAAGATATGGGGGTAGGCGCCCTTGGTGGGGCGGCTCTTGGCGGTATTGTTGGGTCCTTCAGCGGCAATGCGGGGCTTGGCGCGTTGCTTGGTGCGGGCGTCGGGGCTGGGGGCGGTTATCTTTACAACCAGTCGCGACAGTCACGTTGATCCCAACGCAAGAACTTTGAGCGCTAACGCAGCACGTCGGTATTCTTGGGTGCAGGGGGGCACGTTGCGGTCGCTTCCGCCTGGCTCAATCAGCAATCCACGCAATGATCGCAGGCGCAAAGCTTGGTTCGATCTTCAAGTCAGAGGCACCAATGAAGATAACTCGTAACATCCTCTATCTCCTGATTGGCGCCCTTGGCATCGGCGCCGGTGCATTTGCCTATTGGTTGTATCAGGAGCAGCATAAATCCGGCGTCGAGATCAATATTGGACCCAGAGGCGTTACCATCGAAGAGAAGTAGCTTTTACGTAAGCGCCATGGGATATCTCTGGGCCCGCCCCAGTTTGAACGGCCACATGGCGCGACCATGAGGGCCAAGCCGCATGCCAAGGCACCCACCTATTTCGAAGCCGATGGAGCGTTTTGAGATCATCGCCGGCATCCAGCGCCCTGGACACCATGCTACCGTGGAAAAGGTCCGGCTTGGCGGTACACCGTGACCCAGTCACCACGGGCTCGCGCAACGGCTGGCTTCATGGCGCACCGCCGAGCCTGCTGTTCCAGTGGAGGCGCCTTATGAGCAAAGCTGGACAAACAACCACCCAAACGCGGCCTGGCCGTAAGCATCCGCCAGGTCCTCCATCATATGGCAAACGTTGTGAGTGTTTTCGAAGAAACCCACGGCGACCGTGGGAAATCCGAGAAGTACACAGCACGAAGCAAGCAAGGTTGGGCAGCCGGGAGATCAAACTCTCTCAACATCGGGAGCGTGCGGAACACAGCCCAACGCGGCGCGCCAGAAGTTGACCGGCAAAGAGATAGGATGTGGCCGCAGCTCGCGCCACAGCCTTACATAATCAGGAATTCCGTGTTGTTGATCGTGCCCGTGACGACGCCGGTGAGAGTCGCGAATTGCACCGCCGCAACCCCGCCAACGCCGTCGGCATCATAGAGTAAGACGCCGGTTGCGGAGTTGTAGATGATGCGGTCATCCGCCTCAGACGCAGCCGGCCCGGTATTGAATGCGCCGGCGGCCAGAGTGCCCGGTGAACCAAGCGCCGCGAACACTGCATCATCCAGCAGGATGGTGTCGTCGAGTGCACTATAGCCCTGGATGGCATCCACATTCGTGGCACCAAGCACCGAGTTGAAGACGAATTGGTCACTGCCCGTGCCGCCAATCAGGCTGTCATCGCCAAGACCGCCGATCAGCGTGTCATTGCCAGTGCCGCCATTCAGCGTATCGGCCAAGGCCGCACCCGTCAGTATATTGGCCGTCGTATTGCCAATGATCGAGAACTCTACACCAGCAATATCGCCAGTCACATTCTCGGCGTTGATGCCAGACAGGCTGTAGGATGCACGACGCAGCAGGATCAGGTCCGTACCCTGCCCGCTTGCCTCCTGCACCACATCACCATCGCCAACAATGAATACGTCATCGCCCAAGCCACCCAGCATGGTGTCTGCACCGCTACCGCCATCAATCGTGTCATGGCCATTGCTGCCAGAAAGCCAATTGGCAAGATCACTACCCAGCAGGCTATCATTGCCCGCACCGCCAAAGACATTTTCAATTTCCGATAGCGTGTCATTACCCGCAGCACCCGTCACAATACCAGGAACAAGGTTCACCGTGACGGCTTGGCTTGACACAGTCAGTTCCGCATAGCTTGCCCAATCTAGGCCAGCACCACCAATCAGATTATCATTTCCGGCATCGCCAGAAAGCGTGTCGGCATCTGCGCCGCCATCCAAGCGGTCATTGCCAGCCCCACCGACCAGGCTGTCACTGCCTGCTCCGCCATTCAGCGTGTCGTTACCAGTACCGCCATTGAGCATATCGGCCAAAGCCCCGCCCGTCAGCACATTGGCGAATGAGTTACCGGTGATCGAGAAGGTCTGACCAGAAAGATTACCCGTTACATTTTCAGCGTTGATACCAGATAGGCTGAAGGATGCACGACGCAGTAGGATCAAATCAGTACCCTGCCCGCTTGCCTCCTGCACCACATCACCGTCGCCAACAATGAACACGTCATCGCCCAAGCCGCCCGACATGGTATCAGCGCCTCCGCCACCATCCAGCGTATCAGCACCATCACCAGCCATCAGACTGTCACTGTCATTCCCAGCCCCACCAATCAGGCTGTCATTACCGGCACCGCCAACAAGCGTATCACTGCCGGTGCTGCCATTCAGCGTATCGGCCAGGGCGCCACCCACCAGCACATTCGCAAAACCATTACCGGTAATGGAGAAGGCCTGACCGGCCAGATCACCCGTCACATGCTCAGCGTTGATACCAGACAGGCTGAAGGATGCACGACGCAGCAGGACCAAATCCGTACCCTGCCCGCTTGCCTCCTGCACCACATCACCATCACCAACAATGAATACGTCATCGCCCAAGCCGCCCGACATGGTATCAGCGCCTGCGCCACCATCCAGCGTATCAGCACCATCACCACCCATCAGACTGTCGCTATCACTCCCAGCCCCACCAATCAGGCTGTCATTACCGGCACCGCCAACAAGCGTGTCACTGCCGGTGCTGCCATTCAGCACATCCGCCAAGGCCCCACCCACCAGCACATTCGCAAAACCATTACCGGTGATGGAGAAGGCCTGACCGGCCAGATCACCCGTCACATTCTCGGCGTTGATGCCAGAAAGGCTGAAGGATGCACGACGCAGCAGGATCAGGTCCGCACCCTGCCCGCTTGCCTCCTGCACCACATCACCATCGCCAACAATGAACACGTCATCGCTGTTGCCACCCAGCATCGTGTCAGCGCCGTCACCGCCATCCAGCGTGTCAGCACCTTCGCCGCCGGCCAGACAATCGGCCCCGCTTCCACCGTTCAACCTATCATCGCCGGCGCCACCCACCAACGTGTCGTTCCCATTACCGCCAGCCAAGCCATTGGCAAGACCATCGCCCAGCACCGAGTCATTCCCCGCACCGGTCAGGATGTTTTCGATTCCTGAAAGGGAGTCATTACCCAAAGCACCAGAGGTTACGGAAGCGGCGAGGTTGACCGTCAAGCCCTGGGTCGCATTGGTCAGACCCTCATAACTCAACAGGTCAATGCCATTGCCGCCCATGTAGCTGTCGGCGCCGTCAGAAGAGGTAAAGGACGTATTATGTGCAATGATCGTATCATTGCCGATGCCGGCATCAACCGTTTCAACCCCGGCGCCGACAGACAAGACATCATCGCCGCCGCCGCCAGTAACCTGTGCGGCCACATAACTCACGGCCTCGAGCATTAAGACGCTGTCATTGCCTTCCCCGCCCGAAAGGCTGAAGGCCCCACCCATGGCGACAAGGCTTATGCCTACGCCGACTAGCGTGTCATCGCCACCATCGCCCGATAGAGTGCTACCTGCCGACGCGTTTAGAATATCATTGCCGGCGCCGCCGATCAGGCTATCGCTGCCAGCTCTGGACAGGAAATTGTCATTCCCGTTTCCGCCAATGACCGTATCGTTTCGAACAACGCCAGCATCATCAAAGCTGTCGTTACCTTCACCACCATCGAAACTTCTACCAAGGCCGAGTTCAATAAAGACACCATCATCCCGGAAAACATCATCACCAAGACCACCATCAACCCTGTCACCACCGCCGGCCAAAACGGTATCATTTCCGGCACCACCAACAAGGGAATCACTACCCGCATTGCCGCGTAGCTGATCATTCCCCGAACCACCCACCAAGGTGTCGTTGAAGCCGCTGCCCCAGATAGCCTCAATACCCGTCAGGCTATCCGTACCGCCCTCACCATCTTGCGCCCGCCCAGTCTGAAGATTGACGCTGACAGCAGAACTGGCAAAGGCATAATCCGCAACATCAGTGCCGCCAGCACCATCAAGCGTGTCACTACCCCTATTGCCGCGGAAGGTATTGTTGTTCCCATCGCCAATGATCAGGTCGTTACCCGCGCCACCACGCACATTTTCAATGCTGACCAGCACATCCGTGCCGCCCATGCCATCATTGGCAAGACCCACAGAAAGATTGACGCTGACCCCCTGGGAGGAGCCATTCCCCGCATAATCCACTATGTCCTGGGAGCCATCGCCACCCAGAATGGAATCACTGCCTTCCCAACCACGGAAGCGATCATTCCCATTGCCACCCAGAAGGGTATCACCAAACTTCGTGGCATTGACCGCGGTGAAGCCAATCAGGCTATCCGTGCCACCAAGGCCGTCACTCGCTGTCCCGGTACCCAGGTTGACGAAAATGCCGCCAGTGACGTTCGGAGAAGCGAAATCAGCAAAAACGCCATTCTGCCCATAAGCATCAACAAGCGTATCGTTGCCGGCACCACCAAGGACAAAAAGATTGTCGATAGCCGTGGCAGCCGAGCTTATTGTGATGGAATCAGCGCCGCTTGAAGCAACAAGAATTTCAAAGCCCTGCAGCGAATCATTGCCCTGCGATGCCGTTGTCACGGTTGCCGCATTGACCCCAGAACTACCACCCAAGGAAGTGATAACAGCGGTTATGGGCGCACCACCATCATGGCTATAGAGAATGCTGTCCCGATTTCCTGAACCAGCATCTATGGAATCGCTGCCATTGCCGCCAAAGATGCGGTCATTCCCAGCGCCACCCAAAATCGCATCGGCGCCATCTCCGCCAAAAATGGTGTCAGCGTCTTCGCCGCCATCCATGGTATCGGCGCCATTTTCAGCATAGAGATGGTCTGCGCCTGCGCCACCGGAGAAGGAATCAGCGCCACCCTGGCCATAAAGCGTATCAGAATCGTCGCCGCCTGACATGGTATCATTGGCTCTTTCGCCACTCAGTACGTCACTGCCTCCATCGCCGCTCAGGCTATTGCTTCCGTATGGGCCTACATTCAAAAAGTCGTTTCCGGCTCCACCAGAAAGAGTATTGCCGCCGGAACCACCGGTCACAAATCCCGCATAGAGCGTGTCATGGCCAGCGCCGCCATCCAGACGCACCGCAAAGACCGAACCGCCAGCATCAATGTTGTCGTCGCCATCACCACCATTGACGCTATCCGCGCCTGCCGTGCTGTAAATGGAATCATTGCCCGCGCCACCCGCCATGGTGTCGGCGCCGGAGCCATCATACAGTTCATCATTGCCGGCACCGCCATCAAAACGCACCGCATCGGCAAAGCCAAAAGCGCTAATCTCATCATCGCCTTCGCCACCGCTCAGACTATCAGCGCCGCCATTGCCGTAGAGCGAGTCATTGCCGATGCCGCCATCCATGGTATCGGCGCCATTGGCGGCATAGAGATGGTCTGCGCCTGCGCCGCCGGAATAGGAATCATCGCCACCCTGGCCATAAAGCGTGTCAGCATCGTCGCCGCCATCAAGCGTATCATTGCCAGTAGCGCCAGCGAGCTGATCATTGCCGGCACCGCCGGCTAACGTTACCGCTACAGTGCCGAACGCATACAGGTAATCACTGCCATTCCCACCGCTCAGACTATCAGCGCCGCCATTGCCATAGATGGTTTCATTCGCAGCGCCACCGGTAATGGTATCTGCAAAACTGCTACCTTCGATAATTTCAATGCCGACCAAGCGATCCACACCGCCAAAGGCGTCGCGTGCCGCGCCGGTGGCAAGGTCAACGCTAACCCCCTGGGTCGCGCCGCTGGGGGTGCTAGAGGGATAGAAGCCGTAATTGACCGCATCATCGCCTAGGCCGCCATCAAACGTATCCGCGCCGGTTGAACCGACGAAGAAATCGTTTCCATTACCGCCAAGCATGCTGTCGTTGAAACTGCCGCCCCAAATCCGTTCGATCCTGACCAGGTTATCCGTGCCGCCCTGGCCATCCTGGACAATACCGGTGCCCATATTCACCGTAATGCCAGTGGTGGCATTGGCATATTGCGCAACATCCGCCGTGCCAGCGCCGCCATCCAAGGAATCATTCCCAGCATTGCCGCGCAGATTATCATTACCGTTGCTGCCAATCAGCGTATCGGCAAAGGCGCTGCCCCATATCACTTCGATGCCGATCAAGGAATCGACACCGCCTTGACCATCCTGCGCCTGGCCCGTGCCTAAATTGACGCTGACGGCGGCAGTGGCGAAGGCGTAATCACCGGTATCAAAGGTACCGCCCGCGCCATCAATCGTATCATTGCCGGCATTGCCACGCAGATTATCATTGCCGTTGCTGCCAATCAGCGTATCGGCAAAGGCGCCGCCAAAGACATTTTCGATCCCGGCCAAAGAATCAATGCCACCTTGGCCATCCTGCGCCCGGCCCGTGGCCAAATTGACGCTGACGGCCGCCGTGGCGAAGGCATAATCAGCCCCGTCACCGTTACCGCCTGCGCCATCAATCGTATCGTTGCCGGCATTACCACGGAAGGTATTGTTGTTGCTGTCACCAATCAGCACATCATCGCCCGCGCCACCACGCGCCTGTTCAATGCTGATCAGCGTATCCGTGCCGCCCAACCCATCATTGGCACGCCCGGTGGCGAGGTTCACGGTGACGGCCTCGGAAGCGCTATTGGGCGAATAATCGGCTATATCGCCGCTGCCGCCACGGCCATCCATCAGGTCATTGCCCTGCCAGCCCCGGAAGCGATCATTGGAAGCACTGCCAAGAATGGTATCGGCGAAAGACGTCCCATTCACCGAAGTGATGCCCACAAGGCTATCGGTGCCGCCGAAGCCATCGGTTGCGATACCAGTTGCCAGGTCAACGGATATCCCGCTGGTCAGGTTTGTGGAGGTGCTATTGTAATCGGCGAAGACAACACCGGTCTGGCGGTAGTTATCGATGATGGTGTCATTGCCGGCGCCGCCCAACAAGAACAGGACGGTATTCTGCGTGGCCGCTGTGGTGACAGTGATGCGGTCCCCGTTATCGGACCCGACCAGCCCTTCAAAGCCTAGGATACTATCCGTGCCTTGCGTCGCGGTACTGACCGTTGCCGTATTGATCCCCGCATTGCCACCGCTTGAAGTGATTATGGCCGTGATCGCCTCACCGCCCGTTTGGTTATAGAAAATACGGTCCAAGGTGCCCGCGCCAGCATCTATCGTGTCACTGCCGACCTCACCATAGATCACGTCATTATCATTACCACCAGAAAGGCTGTCATCTCCATTCCCGCCCAGGATCGTGTCGGCGCCATTGCCGCCCGCAATCGAATCCCTGCCGTTGCCGCCAAGGACGGAATCGCTACCGTCAAAAGCCCCGATAAGGTCGTTCCCATCGCCGCCATCAATTGTGTCATTGCCAAGACCGGTACCAATGGTGTCATTGCCATCGCCGCCGGTGACCACCGAGCTGATATCAACCGAAGCAAGACCCTTCGATGCAATTACGGTTGCATTGCCTGCGGTATTGGCCAGGGTATCAAAGTCACTGCCGGCGGCCGTGCGGACCCAACCAGCATCGTCAAAGGTCAAGCTGTCATTGGACCCGCCAAACACACGCAGCAGATTGGGTTCCACAAGCGCGGCAACGCGGGCTGCGGTGAGATGCAGGGTGTTGCGGGCACCACCAAGGTTGATCGCTTCGATGCCGGCCGTGCCGGAAAGATCACTTGCCTGGATAACCTGGCCGACTGCACCAGCCAGCGAAACAGTGTCATTGCCGGAAGCATCATCAATGATCGGGTCACCCGTGGCAGCGGCCATCAGGTAAAGGTCATTGCCAGCGCCGCCCATCAGAAGGTCGTTGCCATTGCCAGCAATAATCGTATCACTCCCGGCGCCGGCATTGATGGTGTCGGCCCCGTCATTGCCGCTGATTGAATCGTTCCCATCACCGCCCAGGATCGAGTCATTCCCTGCAAGCCCGATATAGGTGTCATCCCCTGCCAGCAGGTCAATCGTATCATTGCCAGACGTACCAGAAAGCGTATCGTTACCCGTTGTTGATCCAGACATGGCAATCTTCCTGTTCTATCCGGCCGGGGCCGCTTAGGTGGTGATGGGGGGCGTGCTCATTCCGGGATGCGGGCCATGACATGCGGGCAAATCGAGAAGTTTCTCCCGACCACCGCCGCAAATCGACGCGCAAGCACGAAGTCTGAACTGACCCCCAACGATAAGCAAAATTATTGACAAAAGCTAAAGTTGGCTCGATGCATGGTCAAGGCTTTATCAAGTAAACCGCTGCTACTTTAACAGGCTTCTTCAGAGATATTTCACGAAAGGATCATTTCGAAAACCCCGAACTCAACCCATGGTTGTAATTTCTTTCACAGCGGTAATTTTGCCAACGCGCCCGCGCCAAAAGGCCAAACTCAGATCAGGCAAAGCTCCGCCAGGTCACGCCGTAGCTTTGGCGGCAGGGCATCCAGCCCTCGGGCAACTGGGCGGGCTTGGTTCACATCCGCCGGCGCTTCCACCGGCTTCAGATAACGCCAACCCTGAAATGGCTTCATCGGGCGGGCCTCCACCAGGACCAGTTCCGGGTCCAGGACCAGGGCGGCGCAGGGGGTTTGGTCGTCCCATTCTTCCTGCCGGATTTCAAGGATGCGCTGGCGCACCCGCACAAAGCCGCCAATCACCCAATAGATTGAACCGCCATTGCAGAGTTCTTCGATACGTTTCGGGAACATGCGCGTCCAGGCGCGTAAGGGCGGGTCCTGCTTCAGGCGGGCCGCCTGCAAGGCCGCAAGCGCGGCCACATCCTTGGGTCCAACGGAAAGCTTGATAAGGTTCAGCACGCCTCATCCTTGGCGGCATCAGGGGCGATTCGGCAAGGGGGTGAATTTCGGGGTGCGGCCATCAGGCGATCACTCCGCCACCGCAAAGGGGCGGATGCGGCTGATAAGATCATCCGCAGTATTCACCCCGCCAAGCGATGCGCCAAGCCCCATGGCGGTCAGCGCCTGCGCGGTCCAGGTGTTGCAGTTATTGAACAGGTGAAACCGCCCTGTCGCCGGATAAAACAAGCTGAAGGGGTAGATGCCGCGCGTTGTCACGGCCGCCCGTCCCGCCCCCGCGCGGTCAAAACTATTGCGCAGAAAATCCAGCAATCGGTTCAGCGCTGCAGCATTCACCGCAAAGGAAAGGGTTGTGACCTCCGGCCAGATGCGCGCCGGGTGATCCGGCAAGCCGGCCAGGTGCAGCACGGCGGGCCCTGGAAAGGCGGCGCGCAATGCAAGCAAGGCACCGGCTTCCCGCGCCGGGTAGAATTCTGCATCACCCCAGCCAAATTCGAAAAACCGCGCATGAGGGAAATCGGCAATTTCTGGGATCACGCTTTCAGGGACATCGGCGCGGGCCAAGACAATGCCGCTATGCCAGCCATTGCTGACAACCCGAACTCGATGCTCGGCACCGGCCGCAAAGGCCAGCGCCGGCGCAAAAAGTAGCGCGCCAAGGGCGGCGCGGCGCCGCATCACGTGGGCAGCAGCATGCCTTGCACAACATGCAATACGCCATTGCTCGCCATCACATTGGCGCGAATGATGCTCGCCGAAGCACCGGAAGGCGCCTGTCCTGGGCGTGCCGCCTGAAGACGCGGACTTTCCGCCGTTCCGCCCACCACGCGCACGTCAATGCCGCTCAACATGCGGATGCGCCCGCCACGCGCCTGGATATCCGGCAGGCGCAGCCGCCCGCCCGCGATCAGACTGAGAAGCCCTTCGCGGTCACCGTTACGAATCCGCTCCGGCGCGCCCGACCAGGCAAGGTTGGTTGGCGCGAGAACGGTGTAAATGCCAGGGCGGTCGAATAATTCGGAAGCCAGGCCAGAACTGCGCAGCGCGGCGCGGAAGCTGGAAAGATTTGGATCACCGCCAATAACGTCCATCAGCGGCGGGCCGCCTTCCTGCGCGACCTGCGCGCAGCCATTGAGCAAAAGGGCGGCACCGCCGACGGCGAATAGGGAACGACGCGAAAGCATCGGCGTTTCTCCTTGGCTTTGGGCGCGAATCGGCCCCACTTATCCTATCCCCTTCTGACGCCGCGCGGGGGAAGGGGCAAGCCCCTTGATGCCTTACGGCGCCGGCATCAGCACGATGCTGACAGTGCGCGACGGGGCTTCGGCGGCACGAATGGTTGGGCTGAATTGGGCGCTACGCGCTTCAGCCCTCAGCCGCGCCGGCCCAATGCCGCGCTCCGCCATGGCATTGCTGACTGCGCGCGCCCTTTGCGCGGCCAATTGGATGGAGGTTGTGGCCCCACCTTCCTGCCCCGCATGGCCCAGGATGCAGATATTGCGACCGGGCTCGGCCAAGGCAGCTTCAATGGCGGCGGCCAGCGGGGAACGGGCGGATTCCGGGATGGTCGCGCTACCGCGCGGGAAGGCGATGGAAAACACGCCATCTTCCAGCTTCTCCGCGCCTACGCAGGAAAAGCTGTAATGCTGCGCAAGGGCGGGCAGCGCGGCAAGCTGGAAGCCAAGCGCAAGCGATGCAAGGCGCTTCATGCCGGCAGCAAAATCTCCGCCGTGCGGAGCTTTTCAATCAGCGCCGCCGTGTTGGTACCGGGGTAAGCCAGGGCCAAGGAGGTTTCCGTAATGCTGGGCTGGGCAATGATCCAGGCGGCGGGTTCAACTTCCTGTGCAGTGATCGGCAAAACGCCCATTTCGGTACGCAGCCCATAATCAGTGCCACGCCGCACGGTCTTCACACTGGGGCGCACGCGGAAGGCCTGGGCGCCGCCGGCTTCTGCTGCGGGCGCAGCGCCGCGTGCCGCAAGCAAATCATAGCCGCCGCGTTCATAGCGATAATGCACCAGGAAATTTTCCACCGCTTGCAGGAACTTGGGGTCGCGCGTCCATTCGCCGATGCGTTGGCCAAGCAAGGTTGCGCGTTGCGTCAGCGCATATTTCGCCGCCGCCGAGCCATCCTGCCGCGGCAGGGGCTTGCGAAACTCCGCATCGTGAAAGGCACGCTCCGTCAGAAGGCCCATGAAATCCACGCCCATCGCGGCATGCATACCGTAAGCGATATGCACGGAATTGGGCGCTTCGGCCAAAGCATCGTGATACCAACCACGCGGCAGATAGAGCAGATCACCCTTTTTCAGATGCGCCTTGAAGCGCAGCGCGCCCTTGGATTTTTCGTGAAATTCCTGCGGCTGGCCGCGAAACAACGCATGGGCAACAGGCCATTCTGCGCGACCTTCCCAGATATTCCAGGTCTTTTCCCCTTCCACCTGCACGGCCCAGACATCATGCGTGTCGTAATGCGCGTGGAAGGCCTTATGGCTCTGCCAGGAGATATAGACGTTGGCTTGCGCCTTACCGAGGCCGGCACCTTCCAATGCAGTGGAAACAGCAGCAAGCCCCGGCGTCAGGCTATCCACATCATTCATGACCACGGAAGCACCGCGCGCCACCCATTCCTGCACCTTGGCGGGAATGGGTTGCAGTGACGTTGCGCCATCACGCGACATCGCAGTTTGGCTATATTGCGCGGGCGGGATCGTCGTGCTGTCCAGCACCACCTTCAGGCTATGTTCTGACCAGATATGCGTCATACCGAGTAGACGGTTGATGCCGGCCCAATCAAGGACCTGCCCAAATTTCTCGGCAGCGCCCGGCAGATGCAGCGGCTGCTGATCATAATATTCGGCGAAGAAACGCTCCGGCGGCATTGGCGCCAGGATATCGGCGAGGGTCATGCTCATAGCGCCTTATATCAGAAGACATTGAGCACGCGCGAGGGGCTAGGGGTGGACGCCGCGCGGGGAATCGGGCGCTATGATCCTGGACATGAGGGGGCTGCGATGAGGCTTTGGTACCAATCCCTGACCAGGCCGGATGCCTGGCCGACCTATGCGAAGGCGCTCCGGCGCGTGCTTGATGCTGGCGCCGATCCGGGCACGGAAATCGCCATCCACGGCATTGAAAAACGCGGCGGCATCGGCGACCAGTATCGCTATCTGGAATTCATCGAAACCGGTGAAGTGCTGGAAAACGTGGCGCGCGCTGAGGCCGAGGGCTTCGATGCCGTGCTGCTTGGCAATATCGTGGACCCAGGGCTGCGCATTGCGCGTGAAGTCGCCGGTATCCCTGTGCTGGGCCTATGTGAATCCGCGCTGCTGACCGCCTGCCAGATGGGGGCTTCCATCGGCATTGTCTTTTCAAACGACAAGCACGAAGCGCGCGTTGCTGAGAATATCCACGGCTATGGCCTGGCCGGGCGTGTGGCCGCCACCGCGCGGATGGAGGTGGCCAAGCTGACCGACCTGGAAGCCGCCTTTACGCCCGGTACTGTGCGCGATTCCGTGCTCGCGCAATTCCACAAGGCCGCTGAGGATTGCGTCGCGCGCGGCGCGGAGGTCGTGATCCCAGCCGTTGGTGTGGCCATGGTGCTGTTATTCGAAGCGGGCGTGCATGAAACCGCGCACGGTGCGCCAGTGCTGTGTGGGCCTTTGGCGCTGGTGCAGCAGGGGCAGGCGGCGGTGAAGCTGAAGCGCGCCATGGGCGGGCGCTTCACCAGCCGGCGCGGCGCCTATGCCCAGCCGCCACCAGCGCAGATTGCAGAACTGCGCCGATACTACGGGGCGATTTATCCCGGGGTGAAGGAATAGCGCCCTTCAATGCCCCGCAATGATCGCATCGGCGATTTTTTCCGCCGACATCAGCGTCGGGAAATTCGTGTTTGCACACGGCACGACTGGGAAGATTGAGGCATCCACCACGCGCAGCCCCTCAATCCCCTTCACCCGGCCATTGGTATCCACCACTGACATCGGGTCTTCCGGCCTGCCCATACGGCAGGAACAGGAAGCATGCCAAACACCAATCGTTGCCTTGCGGATAAAAGCTTCCAAAGCTGCATCATCCGTCATCACCTGATCAATCCGGAAACCCTCCACCACGAAGCGATCAATGAAATAACTCCGCAGGAAGGAAGGCCCATCCAGCACCAGGCTGATCATCTTGGTCAGCATGCGGTTCTTGTCATTCACCACGCCAAGCTTGCGTACACGGTCGCTATAGCTGGCCGGGAAATGATTATCCGTGACCTTGCCCAGTTCATCACTCATCTGGATAGCGGCCATCATTCGAAAGCCGCTCATCAAGCGGTCCAGATCGCGCTTGTCTGACAGAAGGTTGAATTCAACAATCGGTTCATCACGCCAATTGCTGGAGGCAAGCTTCAACTGCCCGCTCTCCGAATAGGTCTTGTTCACCCACAGCAGCATGGAAGCGACTTGTTCCCCCACCGCATGCCAGGCGGATTTGCTCACCACAGCCGCGAACATATCCCCCGCCGGCACGCCCTCCATCTGGGATGAATAACGCAGCCCAAGCAGAATGTGGCGCCGGGTTTGGTTATCCACCCGCGCGCCGCGCTTCAGGAAGGAAGACAGCGCGATGGAAGGATGATCCATCAAGCCCTGACCCACACCAGGCAAGGCCATGCGCACCGGAATGCCAAGATCACGCAAATGCCCCACGGGGCCGATGCCCGAACGCAGCAGATGCGCCGGGGAATGAATGGCGCCGCAGGATAGGATAACTTCGCGCCCCATGAAGCGCTGTTCCTGCCCGCGCACCAAAGCCACTACGCCGACGCAGCGCTGATCTTCAAAGATCAACTCCTTAACCTGGGTTTCGCAGGAAATCGTCAGGTTTTCCCGCTTGCGGGTTTCGCGGTCCAGATAGCCCATGGCCGCGGAAACACGCTGTTCCTCGGCGTTGGAAATGGTGATCGGGAAATAGCCGTCCTCGAAAAACCCATTCTGGTCTTCCAGGGACTTGAAGCCGGCGGCGGCAAAGGATTTGGCGGCGGCCTTGGCGTGGTTGTTCCAATTCTCGGGCTTGATGCGGCGAACCTTGATGCGCCCATCCTTGCCATGAAAGGGGCCATCGAAATCAAGATCGTGCTCAACTTTTTTAAAATAGGGCAGCACCGCATCCCAATTCCAGCCCGTCGCCCCACGCGCTTCCCATTCATTGTAATCCGTGGGCGCGCCGCGATTGGCCATCTGGCCATTGATGGAAGAACCGCCCCCCAAAACCCGCGCCTGTTCGTATTTGCGCAAGGGCGGGCGTTCCCCTGGATTATTGTGGGAGACAATCTGCGTATGCACGCGCAGTTCAGTCCAATGAAAGCGCGGGTCGAAATAGGCGGTGCCGGGGTAGCTGTCGCGGATTTCCTTCGCTTCCTCACCGGGCGGCGCATCGGGCCCGGCTTCACAGAGCAGGACCTTATGGTTACTCCGCGCGGAGAGCCGATGCGCCAGCACGGAACCGGCGGAACCGCCGCCCACAATAATCGTATCGAACATCACGCTTCCTCTTCTTATTCTCAACCTTGCGGGATCATGCGGCCCAAGGGGCGCCCGCCACAGATATGCACATGAAAATGCGGCACTTCCTGGCCGGAATGCATGCCCATATTCATGAGCACGCGATAGCCATCGGGCTCCAGCCCCAAGGCCTTCGCCACCTGGCCCACGGCGCGCCAGAAGCCGGTAATTTCATCAGGCGTGGCAGTAGCGCTGAAATCAGCGATGGAGACATATTTGCCCTTGGGGATCACCAGCACATGCACCGGCGCCTGGGGCGCGATGTCATGGAAGGCGAGGCTGTACTGATCCTCATGCACCTTCTTCGCCGGGATTTCGCCGCGCAGAATGCGCGCGAAGATATTGCTGTCATCATAGGGGCCAAGGCCATTGACCGGCATCGTTCCGCTTCCCTGAAAAAAACCTGCCGCCACCATGCCATGCGCGGCCAGGATTGGAAGCCCATTCAGGCCAAATCAAGCCAGGCCCTGGCCGCCTGATCCGCCCCGCTGGGCAAAGGCGCGGCGCGGTCCCCCATCCAGGCCAGGATATCGCTGGCCACCGATGCGCCGCCGAAATCGCGCAGCAGCATGTGATGGCCTTCCGGGTAGAAGGCCACGCGCTGCGCAGCACCCCTCGGCAATTGGGCCAGGGCCGCGCGAATCGGCTTGGGCGGCACCAATTCGTCTTTTGCGCCGTAAAGCACCAGGGCAGGGGCGCTGAAGCGCGGCAGGGCGGCAGTGGCGGCATCCATCAGATCAACCAAGCCGGCCACGGCATCCACACGGGTTTGCTTCAGCACCTGCGGGTCGCCGGACCAGCGGCGCCAGGCTTCCAGATTATCCGTTGGGCGAAATAGCGGCGCGCTGGACGAAAGCGCCAGCCCGGGTGTCAGCGCAACCATGACATCCAGTGTCAAGCGTGCAGGCCATCCAAGGCTATTTCGCCCACGCAAGGCCGGGGCGGAAAGCACGAGGCCATCGGCCATAGGCGCCTTGCTGCCGGCCAGCACCAGCACCGCACCGCCCATGCTTTCGCCCAGCATGAAAAGCGGCAGCCCGGGATGGCGGGCGCGCATCAAACCAGCCGCGGTAATGGCGTCCTGCGCCAGCGTTTGGTGCCCCGGCCAAACCCCGCGCGGCGCGGTGCCGCCAAAGCCGCGCTGGTCATAGGCGTAAAGCGCCACCCCAGCGGCGGTGAACCATGGCGCAGCATCCTCGGCAAAGGACCGGCCATATTCATTCATGCCATGCAAAGCGAGCATCACGGCGCGCGGCGGCCCTGCCGGCTGCCAGGCATGCATCGGCAGCCGCAGCCCATCGGCCATGACCAGCGCATCATCCCGCAAGGCGGGCCTAGTCACCACCGGCCCCATCGGCGCGCGGGCTTCGGCGCAGCCAGCAAGCGCAAGGCCAGCAAGCAGGGCATGACGGCGGGTTATCACAGGTCCGTGAGGCATGGTGCAGAAATGGGGTGTCGCCCCAGGCTGGTCCATAGCCCCTTGCCCCGGTATGATTGTACAAAGATCATCCCGATGAGGACCCAGATGCGCGACCAGCAAATGACCGGCTATGGCCCGAAGCCCGTGGTGGGCGTGACACCCGAACAGCGCGTCACGGTCCATAGCCGCAAGGTGGCGTGTGATGGGGAAGCGGCGAGCGGGCTCGGCCATCCGCGCATCTGGCTGCATATCGAAGGGCATGATGTGACCTGCCCTTATTGTTCCATCACCTATGTGCTGGCCGAAGGCGCTGGCGAGGATCATGGCCATTGAAGACGGCGCCGGCCCGGAAGCGGCTCGCCCGCATGGCAAAGCCTTGAGCGAGGCAATTGCGGGGGCCGAGGGCCTGCCGGAAACCAAGCCCGGCGAACGCCATCTGATTTTGGTGGATGGTTCGGGCTATATTTTTCGTGCCTATCACGCCCTGCCGCCCATGACGCGGCCGGATGGCACCCCGGTGAATGCGGTGTTCGGCTTCACCAATATGCTGTCGCAATTCCTGCTGCGCCATGCCGCAAGCCATATCGCGGTGGTATTTGACGCCGGGCGCAATACGTTTCGCAATCAGATTTACGCTGAGTACAAGGCGCATCGCCCAGACCCTCCGCCGGAATTGGTGCCGCAATTCGGCCTGATCCGCGACGCAACGGATGCCTTTGGCGTCGCGCGCGTGGAACATGAAGGCTTTGAAGCGGATGATCTGATCGCCGCCTATGCGAAAGCTTTTGAGGCAACGGGCGGGCATGTGACTATTGTTTCTTCCGATAAGGATCTGATGCAATTGATCCGCCCTGCGGTGCAAATGCTCGATCCCATGAAGCAGAAGCCGCTGCGCGCGCCGGAAGTGATGGAAAAATTCGGCGTCACCCCGGATAAGGTGGTGGATGTGCAGGCACTCGCCGGGGATGCGACCGATAATGTGCCAGGCGTGCCGGGCATTGGCATCAAAACGGCGGCGCAATTGATCACTGAATATGGTGATCTTGAAACGCTGCTGGCGCGCGCAAGCGAGATCAAGCAGCCAAAGCGCCGCGAAGCGCTGTTGGAAAACGCCGAAATGGCGCGGATTTCTCGCCGCCTAGTGATGCTTGATGACAATGCGCCGCTGCCGCTGGATATCGCCGCGCTGGAAGCCAAGGCGCCGGGCGATGGTAAGCTGGAATCCTTTCTGCGTGCGCAAGGTTTCCGCTCTATCCTGGCGCGCATGGGCTTTGGTGAGACGAATGGCGCACCGCATCGCGCAGCAAGCCGCGCCATGGCGCCTGAAGCCCCCACGGCAGAGGTGCCCAATGTTGCGGTGGCTTTTGGCGCCTATGATTGCGTGACGGATGAAGCCGCCTTGGCGCGTTGGGTCGCACTGGCGCGCGAAGCCGGCGTCGTTGCGGTGGATACGGAAACCGATAGCCTGGATGCGCGCCGCGCCAATATGGTTGGGTTTTCACTTGCCATCGCGCCGGGCCGCGCCTGTTACGTGCCGATCCGCCATGGCAGCACCGGCGATATGCTGGCCGCCCCGGCACCGGAACAGATTGCGCCCGATGCTGCCTTTGCACTGCTGCGGCCGCTTTTCACCGATGCAGCCGTGCTCAAGGTTTTTCAGCACGCGAAATATGATCTGGAAGTGCTGGCGCGGGCCGAGAATGGCGGCTTTGCCGACATCAGCCCGATTGATGATACCATGATGCTATCCTACGCCATGGAAGCCGGGCGGCATGGCCATGGCATGGATGAGCTTTCGGTTCTGCATCTGGGCCATAAGCCGATCAGCTTTGATGAGGTGACGGGCACCGGCAAGGCGCGCCTGCCCTTCAGCGAAGTCCCGTTGGATAAAGCCACTGCCTATGCGGCGGAAGATGCGGATGTGACGCTGCGGCTTTGGCTGCTGCTGCGCCCGCGCTTGCGTGCGGATGGCGCGCTGGCAAGTTACGAACAGATCGAACGCCGCATGATCCCCGTGCTGCGTGATATGGAAGCCGCTGGCGTGAAGGTGGATGGCGCGGAATTGGCGCGCATTGGGGAAGATTTCGCGGGGCGCCTCGCGGTGTTGGAAGCCGCCATCCATCAGCTTGCCGGGCGCGCCTTCAATGTTGGCTCACCCAAACAATTGGGCGAGATTCTGTTTGATGAAATGGGGCTATCCGGCGGGCGCAAGGGCAAGACCGGCGCCTATTCCACCGATGCGGCAGTGTTGGAAGAACTCAGTGTCCAGGGCGTGGAGTTGGCCGGCAAAGTGCTGGAATGGCGCCAACTGGCCAAGCTGAAATCCACCTATGTTGAAGGGCTCGCCGCGCAAATAGACCCCTCCGATAAGCGCGTGCATACATCCTATCAGATGGCGATAACCTCGACCGGCCGGCTTTCTTCAACCGATCCCAATTTGCAGAATATTCCCATCCGGAGTGAGGAAGGCATGCGCATCCGCCGTGCCTTCATTGCCGATAAGGGTAATGTGCTGCTGGCCGCGGATTACAGCCAGATTGAACTTCGCTTGCTCGCGCATTTGGCTGATGTGCCGACTTTGCGCGAAGCCTTCGCAGCCGGTGAAGACATCCACGCCCGCACCGCATCTGAAATCTTCGGCATTCCGCGCGACAAGGTGGATAAGGAAGCACGCCGCCGCGCCAAGATGATCAATTTTGGCATCATCTATGGCATGTCGGCCTTTGGCCTGGCGACCCGCCTTGGTATTCCGCCAGGTGAAGGCCGCAGCATTATTGATGCCTATTTCGCGCAATATCCGGGCATCCGGCAGGAAATGGAGCGCTTGAAGGAAGAAGCGCGCATCCATGGTTTTGTGCGCACACCCTTTGGCCGCAAGCTTTGGATCCCCGATATCGCAACACGCGACCCGGTGCGCCGCGCCGGAGCGGAGCGTGCTGCCATCAACGCCCCCTTCCAGGGCGGCGCGGCGGAGATCATCAAACGCGCCATGGTGCGCCTGCCGCGCGCCTTGCGCGAAGCGGGGTTGAAGGCGCGCATGCTGCTGCAAGTGCATGATGAATTGGTGTTTGAAGTACCGGAAGCTGAGGTTGCAGCAACCTCAGCCCTGGTACGGCAAATCATGGAATCGGTTGCGACACTGCGCGTGCCGCTTTCGGTGGATATCGGGCAGGGTCATTCCTGGGCAGAGGCGCATTGAACATGGCATCGGGCTGGAGCGCTGCTGAAAAAACCACGCTGGCGCAAATCTGCGCCGCGCATTTTGTCAGCCATTTGCACATCCTGATCCTGCCGCCGCTCTTTCCGCTGCTGCGGGAAGCGCTCGATGTTTCCTATATCGAACTTGGCCTGGCACTGACGGTGTTCAATATTGTCTCGGCCTTTACGCAGGCGCCGATGGGATTTGTGGTGGACCGTATCGGCCCGCGCAAAATGCTGGCGGCAGCGCTTACTTTGGGCGGTTCGGCCTTTATCCTGCTGGGTTTGTTTCCAAGCTGGCCCATGCTGATGGTTGCCGTCGCCATGGCTGGGCTTGCCAATAGCGTCTATCACCCGGCGGATTACGCGGTACTGGGTTCGGATATCAGTGAAGGCCGTGTGGGCCGCGCCTTTTCCTTGCACACCGCTTGCGGCTTTTTGGGGGGAGCCATCGCGCCCGCCTTCATGCTGGGTGTTGCGGCGCTGGGTGGCATGTCCTGGGCGATGATTGCTGGTGGCTTGGTTGGCCCGCTGGTCGCGATACCGCTGATATTCGCCGCGCGACGCGATGCGGCCAAACCCCGCCCGGCAGCAACCGCGCAGCGCACGGCGGAAGCGGGTGGCGTACGCCGCGTGCTGACCCCGGCCGTGATGGCAATGATGGTGTTCTTCATCATGCTGGCCCTGGCCAATGGCGGTATCCATAGCTTCTCGGTCGCGGCCTGGGTCGCGCAGGGCATGACGCTGGAACTCGCGAATGGGGCTTTGACGGGCTATCTGTTCGCAAGCGCGATTGGCGTTCTGGCGGGTGGCTATGTTGCTGATTGGACCAAGCGCCATGGGCTGGTCGCGACTTTTGGATTCATCGCTGCGGCCAGCATGATGTTGTTGATCGGCAATGGCGCATTCCAGGGCTATGCGCTGATTGCCGGCATGATCTGCGCCGGTTTCCTGACGGGCATGATCATGCCATCGCGTGACATGCTGGTGCGCGCCGCCGCACCACCGGGGCAAGCGGGGGCGGTCTTCGGCATTGTCTCCACCGGCTTCAATATTGGCGGCATGGTGGGCCCCCCGCTTTATGGCTGGTTGCTGGAAGCGGGCGAACCGCGGCTGATCTTCATCACCACCGCCGGCTTCATGCTGTTGACGGCGATCATGGCGATTGGGCAGGAATGGCGGCTGGCACGCCGACGTCGTGCCGCAATGACTGCCGCGGAATAATCAGGTCTTGAAATAAGCGAGCAACACGGAAAGCGTTGCTATCGAAATAAGCGTGGAAAGCAGCACCGTCGCGCCCGAAGCACCCACGCCGGTTTCATAACGTCGCGCCAGAAGAAACGCGTTAGCGCCAGTCGGTAGCGCTGATGTTACCACCGCCACCGCGGTTTCCAAAGGCGAAAGCCCCAGCGCTAGACAGGCGCCCCAAGCCAAAGTGGGCATCAAGGCAAGCTTCAGGAAGCTGGCGAAGCCAACCTCTGCCCGCGCACCAGCCAGCGAAAATCCAGCCAGCGACCCGCCAAGGCAAAACAATGCCAGCGGCGGCCCGGCGGCGCCCAATAATTCCAAGACGCGGCGCATCGGTGCCGGGACGGGGATGCCAAGCGCTTGCCAAACGAAGGCAAGGAAAACCGCCATCACAATCGGATGGCGCAGCACACCCAGCAAAGTGGCACGCAACACGCGCGAAAGTGGCGCCTGACTATGCAGCCCGATCTCCGCCACCACGGTTGCGACACTCAACAGCACCATGGAATGCAGCGCCAGAATGGCCAGCAATATGGTCAGCCCGGCCTGACCGAAGGCCGCCGTGATCAGCGGAATACCGAGCATGACCGTGTTGCCGAAGCTGGCATTCAGCGCGAACAAACCCGCGGCGCCTATGCCCTGCCGCAGCCTTGCGCGGCCAAGCCAAAGCGCGATGCCATAAATCAACATGGAAGCGATGAAGAAAGCGAAGGCCGCCGGCCCGCCGCCTTCATGGCCTGATGTGCCGCCATTGAACAATAAACAGGGTGAGGCGATGGAGAAGGTGAAAAAATTCAGCCCGCGAAAGCCACCATCATCCACAAAGCGCCAGCGGGAAGCCGCGTAGCCAAGCGCGATAATGGCAAAGACCGGCAGGACAATGCCAAGAACAATACTCACGCGCCGAGCAAGCCCTTGATGAAACACGCCATGTCTGGCTGGCGTGCGCGCGTGCTGCGCGCGGCATGCAATACGGCGCGCGCTGCCGCCACCGTGGCCGCGAAATCCTGATTGATGAGCACATGGTCAAATTCATCCCAATGGGCGATTTCTTCCCGTGCGGCGGCCATGCGTTTCACGATTTCCGCATCACTATCCTGGCCGCGATTGCGCAAGCGCCGTTCCAATTCCGCCATGCTGGGTGGCAGCAGGAAAATGCTGGTGACATCGGCCGGCATGCTGGCCTTCAACTGTCGGTGGCCCTGCCATTCAATATCGAACAGCACATCTCGCCCTTCGGCCAGCGCTGCTTCTACAGGCGCGCGCGGCGTGCCATAGCCGCGGCCAAGAAACATGGCGTGTTCCAGCAAATCACCGCGCGCGATCATGGCGTGATATTCGGCCATGTCACGGAAATGATAATGTACGCCGTCTTCCTCACCGGGGCGCGCGGCGCGGGTGGTGACGCTGACGGAAAGCGTGAGATCAGCCTCGCTGTCCAATAGCGCGCGCGAAACGCTGGTCTTGCCCGCCCCGGGCGGTGCCGCAATCACCAGGCAAAGGCCGCGACGCTTCATGGGCGCTTACTCCACATTCGCTGCCTGTTCGCGCAGGCGCTCAATTGCGGCTTTCAGGTCAAGCCCGAGCCTGGTCAGCGCCACACTCGCGGATTTGCTGCACAGCGTATTGGCTTCGCGCACGAATTCCTGCGTCAGAAACTCCAAGCGCCGCCCCACCGCATCGCCGGAAGCGAGCAGCGCGCGTGCTTCGGCGATATGGGCGTTCAGCCGGTCAATCTCCTCCCGCACATCGGATTTGGCGGCGAGTAGCGCGACCTCGGCAGCCAAGCGTTCTTCCGGCACGCGGCGCTCACCTTCCAGCAGCGCAACCAGGCTTTCCAGCAAGCGCGCCTTTTGCTGGGCGGGCTGATCAGCGGCGGCATCGCGCGCCAATGTGACCAGGGCCGCGATTTCATCAATCAGCACGGTCAGGATTTCGGCCAAGCGTGCGCCTTCTGCCGCGCGCGCCTTGGCAAGGGCCTGCAGCGCGGTATCGAAACCCTTGGCCACCACGGCGCGGCGCGCTTCCTCAGCGGCTTCGTCCAGTTCCGTGGTTTCGGCGCGCAGCACGCCGGGCAGGGTCAGTAGCGCCTCGGCGCGCGGCGGCGGGGCGCCCGGAATGCGCGCAGCCAGATCAAGCGCCAGGCGCAGCGCCTGATCCAAGGCCACAGGGTCCGGCGTCAGGCGGGGGCCCGCCTTCTCCTCCCGCTTGATGTTCAGGGTGGCCGAGATATTGCCGCGCTTGAACAGCTTCCCCGCAGCATCGCGCAAGGTGGGTTCAACCGCATCAAAGCCATTGGGCAGGCGCAGCCGCAAATCGAGCCCCCGCCCATTGACGCTGCGCACTTCCCACAGGAAGGAAGCGCCATCGGGCAGGGTGCCATCGGCACGGGCGAAACCGGTCATGGATGCAAGCTTGGCCATGCGCGGTTTTTGCCCCAGAGGAGATGTTA
>Ga0315900_10003445_pt1 | contig 23142 bp, 18 predicted proteins | sample LakEriMetagenome_FD_203521 | JGI IMG/M metagenome (GOLD analysis project Ga0315900, IMG submission 203521) | Freshwater fungal communities from buoy surface, Lake Erie, Ohio, United States - Buoy 12 MA114 | ecosystem: Environmental > Aquatic > Freshwater > Lake > Lake biofilm | place: USA: Lake... | reverse complement strand
AGAATCTATCAGCCATGATAATTATTAAATGAATAAACCAGGCCAGGGCAATAACAATATGAATATTTGGATGAAATATCAGGTAACCATATTGCTATTTCTCTGGCCTGGAATATCTATAACAGGCCAATGCAACAACAATACAACGACTGTATTGTTATTGCCCGAAATAATAGCTTATGGCATTTTTATCCATACTATTTAATAATACAAGGGAATGAGGTAGTCATTTTAATGAGATAGTTACTTCATGACTTTTATCCATACTATTAAATAATACAAGGGAATGAGGTAAGCATTTCAATGAGATAGTTACTTCATGACTTTTTATCTATACTATTAAATAATACAAGGGAATGAGGTAAGCATTTCAATGAGATAGTTACTTCATGACTTTTTATCTATACTATTAAATAATACAAGGGAATGAGGTAAGCATTACATCAAAATCAATAACTTCATGGTTGTAATACTTTTTTCCTTATCCACTTATGGATCATTCATTGATTTTTATGTAATGAATGATCCATAAGTGGATAAGGAAAAGTCTAATAAGCTGCATTTATTAATAAAAAATTGAATTCTTAATTGTTTGCTATTCTCATTATTTGGAACAATTGCTTTGTTTGCTCAAGATGAGAAGACAAAATGGTTATCGTGGAAACAATAATAAGAAAAATTATGCTTCGGGACGTCATAATCAGGCATCAGCTTCAGGACCTCGCAATAATACCGCTTGGAACAATCAGACTTCTACTTCAGGACCTTCCAGCTATACATCTACTTCAGGACCTAGCAATAATACCTCTTGGGAAAATCAGACACTGGCTTCGGGACCTCGCAATAATACCGCTTGGAGCAATCGGACTACAAGATATAATAAAAAGTCAAAGAAGCCATATCATAATAGGAATAGTTATGCTTCCTATCGTAATTATTATACTTCAGGATACGGCAATATTGGGTATTGGACGTCTAATGCAAATGAGAGTGATAATAATTGTAGGAAACGGCCTTCTGAAGAAAAATTAAGTGCTATGTCTGATGAAGATTTTGCAAGACTAAATGATAAAATAGAAAGATGGGAAAAGCTATCATCTATTTCTAGTCTAAATATCTTACTTAAGATTGGCGAAGAGCTCTTGGAATTTGTGAATAAAAATAGTTATGTGCAGTGGAAAGATTATGAGGGAACAATCTCTTGGTTGACCAGATTACGGAAGACTCCGGCCCTATCTTCTCACAAGATAAAACTGATTAATGAATATGCATCAAAATTACAAGTTTACAATGCTATTCTACAAACACCACTTCCTGAAGATATAGTTTTCAGAATGATCAATTGCATTACTCACATAGATGAGGTTTTAAGACTTGACAATGAATTCTTTTTCATTGAAAAACATTTGGGCGAAAGTGTTTTTCCTCTTTTTCCAAAGGAGAAAGTAAAGAGGGAGGAAAGATTAATGAAATTAAAGGAACAAAGATTGAAGGAGAAAAAGGAAAGATACGTAATCGAATGCATTGACTATTTATTAGAACATCGACCAGATGGAGACATCACCAAATGGCGTGATGATATAATTATTAGTGAAGCTCACATAGATCATTATAAGAAGGTATGCAAGCATAAGATAAATTGGGAGAGAGAGTATTCATTTGGATTCTTAAATCCCGACTCTTTTCAAGAAAATCCTGAGGATGTTACCACAAATGAAAAAGAGGCAGATGATGAAAATTTTGAGGAGGTTTTTCTTGGGTGTTTTGATACTGTAATGGACTGGGCTATTTGTGCCCCATCTGATGCATTTAAAATGAATGGATTATTTGATATACATGCTGATGAATGTGTATGTCAATTAAAGAAAACAAAGTTATACTGGGAATAGTATATTGGATTTTTGTTTATGTATAGTCTATATATCTTTGTCTATTGTAGTTGAAGGAATAAATTTATCGAATTCGTGTAGATTAACCTGATTTATTGGTGCATAGAATTCAATATTACCTATTTTTATTTTTTTTTCTTGTAATTGTTTGGGTTTATAATTTAAAATTTGTTGAAGTCTTTTTTCAATATCTATTTTTTTGTTTGATTCATTCATTTTTGTGATTTCTTTAGTTGCCGTTTTGGGATTAACTCCAGAATTTTTAGAAATAGTTTGATCAAATTTTGGAGTCAAACTGGTAGTCTCACTGCCTCCATAGAGGTCCCATATTTTTATTTTTTCATTTTTTTCCATTTATATATATATAATGGACAAAATATTACTTGGTGGTCTTGCTTATAAAATTAACACAACATTATTTGATGACCCCGAAGATAATACAACAGCAATCAGAATTTTTAGGGACATAACTACAGACATATATGTTGAAACATTTTTTGAGGATGACATACATTTATTAAATTTTTTGGATTTTACATACCATTTTATATATTCTCAAATCATCGATAAATTTGGTATTGATATCAATAAATTTTGTAAAGGTAATCTTGATACCACAATAACTCCTTTGGTGGGTCATGAGAGAATTTATTTGGTTTTCAAAGGAGGAACATTGATGAATAAATTTTATGAGGAAATATTCACAGATGTTATAAATAGGCATGGAAATACATCATCGCAAGATATTTTTAATGGATATAATGTAAATGTTAGTTCTTTTGCAATGGATTTGGAAAATATGCAAGTAGGAGGTGATAGGACAGATACTTTTAAAAATTTTTGTGAAAATATACTCAAGAATAAATTTAAAATTAGTGATACTGACTATTCACTTTATATTGGGACTAATACAAACGAAAGATTTTTAGTTTTGTATAAATTTATAATCAAGATATTAGGAAATATATTTGAGCAAGTCACAGATATATTTGATAGCTATATTGAAAAAGTAATGAGTAACAAAGATGATCGTTTGAATAATTTAAATAGTATTGCGGATAATACTCCAGATACAACTGATGATGGACATTTTGACCAAATAGTAAAATTAGATTTATTAAAGGCCATTTTAGTAAACCCAAAAAATGTAGAAGAAATTAAAAAAAATAATTTATCTTGTATTACAAATCTTGTTATTGATGATGATAATTTTCAAAATATGAAATTTATGGATTATATCGGTTTTATGGTAACATATATAAATTTAACAGTTTCTGATAGTACCAAGTTATTTAACTTGTACGAAGTACTTGAGTTTATGGATTTGTTGATTTACCTAAATATTATCAATAACAATTTTGTAATCAAGAGTTATATTGATCAAACAAATTTAGATTTATTTTCAATTAGAAATTTGGTATCTGGAAGAATAAGTATTTTAGTAAATAGAAAATTGGTTAATCTCAAAAATAGTTGTTTTTATACACATGATAAAATACAAAAATTTAAGCAAAAATTGAAAGATAAGTATACATCTATACAAAATACAAAAGATACAACATCCAAAAATTATTATAATGTAAAAATTAACAAAAATATTGGACCAATTAAGACAGAAATTGATAATTATCAGCTATATGATCAAAATAACTACACATCTGAGAGTTTTGATATTATGAAAAAAAAATCATTAGCAGTCATATCAAATAATGATGGAATTGATAACGTGATGTTAAAAAAAACTTTTAATAAAAAATATCACTATATTACCTATAATAATACAATAAAAAGTATTCGCAACAAAATACAAATAATAAATTTTGATTTGATAAGGAGTAAATTGTGCGTCCGGCTAGAAAATGGATTTGTTAAAAAAAATGGAGTCGATATATCGATGAATATACCTTCTGAAATTATCGATGTTTCAATATCTAGATTTGACGATACTGGTAAACAACATTTTTTTAAGACAATCGCTAAACAAAATTTACTACCACATAGATTAAAATTAAATAAGGCAGATGGAAAAAGTATTGTTCTTTATGCCTATTCACCTAATATAATTGTATACGATCTAGCGCGTATTTTAGGTTCAATTAACTATTTAGAACCATGGGTTGATAAAAAATATACCAAACGGTTAATAAGATTAATAGTTTTTATTATTTTATCTTATGCTTCCGATGGTAAAACAGGTATGAAAAATTGCGAATTATTAATTAATTTATTTAGAGCCACAAACGATTATGTTTCAGGTAAAAAATCGGATTTTCCACACAAAGAGTTTGCTTTATTGGTTAATACATCGAAAAACATTGATGATACAATTGATTATATAAAATTCACAAGCAATAATATACAACAAATGATTGAAGATCATATGGTACCACAATTCATTTTCACAAAAGAAGAATTTTATGACCCTTTTTATATTATAAGGTTAATTTTTGTATGGTGCTATATTTATAAAAAAAATAATAAAGAGATTTTTGATATTATTGATATTTCTTCAAAATCGCATCTTTGGAAACACCATTATACTGTCGACACAATAGATATTCCAAAAGAAGAATTCAAAAAACTAATATCGATATTAAGTGATTATGGAACTAAATTATTTTATATATTTAAATTAAATCAAAAAACACTAGCAGGTGGAGTATACTCCACCTATCATCAAAAGTATTTGAAATATAAGAGAAAATACAATGAAAATAAATACTTTTGATTTTTAGAGCTAATTGACAACATTCTTATTTTTTCTCAATTGTATATATATGAAAAAAATATTAGTTGATGGACTTGCCTATAAATTGAATACTACATTATTAAACGATCCAACAGATAATACAACAGCTATTAGAATTTTTAGAGATATGACAACCGATATTTATGTAGAATCATTTTTTGAAAATGATAATAACTTACTTGATTTTCTTGATTTTACATTCCATTACTTTTATTCGAATATTATTGATCAATTTGGCATAGATATATCTAATTTTTGTAAATCTAATTTAGACACATCCATTACTCCTTTAGTAGGCCATGAGAAAATTTATTTAGTTTTTAAAGGTGGAACATTAATGAATAAATTTTATGAGGAAATATTTACGGACATTAAAAATAGACATGGAGATATATCCTCAAAAAATATATTCGATAGGTATGGTGTTAATGTTACTTCTTTTGCAATGGATTTGGAAAATATGCAATTAGGTGGTGATAAAACAGATACTTTTAAAAATTTTTGTGAAAATATACTTCAAAATAAATTCAAAATTAGTGATACAGATTATTCGCTTTATATTAACGCAACTACCGAAGAGCGATTTCTCATATTACATAAATTTATAATTAAAATATTAGGTGGATTATTTGATGATATTACTAAACAATTCGATAATTATATCGAAGAAGTTATTAACGATAAAGACAATTTATTAAATAATACAAATAGCATTGTAGACAATACTCCTGATACAACAGATGATGGGCATTTTGTGCAAATAGTAAAATTAGATTTATTGAAGGCCATATTAGCGGACTCAAAAAATATAGAAGAGATAAAAAAAAATAATTTATCATGTATCACTAATCTTGTTATTGATGACGATAATTTTCAAAATATAAGATTTATGGATTATGCCAGTTTTATAATAACATATACAAATTTAACAGTTTCTGATAGTACCAACACAAAATTATTTAGTTTGTATGAAGTATTGGAGTTTATTGATCTGTTAATTTATTTGAATATTATCAATAATAATTTTGTAATTATGAATCATATAGATCGTACCAATTTAGACTTGAATTTAATTAGAGGTGTGGTATCTAAGAGAATAACTATTTTGGTAAATAAAAAAATGATCAATTTGAAAAATAATTGTTTTTACACATACGATAAAATACAAAAATTTAAGCAAAAATTAAAAGATAAATATATATCTATACAAAATACAAAAGATACAACATCCAAAAATTATTATTGTATTAAAATTGAGAAAAATATTAAACCAATAATAATTGAAATTAATGAATATCAGTTAAGGAACCAAAATAATTATACACAAGATAGTTTCAATATTGTTCCAAAAAAATCGGTTGCCGTTTTATCAAAAAATGATGAGATTGATAATATAAATTTCAAAAATGTAAAGGAAAAAAAATACCACTATATCACATATAATAACGTAATAAGGAATATTCGGAATAAGAGTATCGTTGTTGATTTTGATCTAATAAGGAGCAAATTATGTGTGAAACTAGAAAACGGGTTTATTACAAAAAATGGTATTGATGCATCGATGAATATCCCTTCCGAAATTATTGATATATCTTTATCTAGATTTGATGATGAATCAAAACAACATTTTTTCAAAGATATTACAAAAGTAAATTTATCACCATATAGAATAAAATTAATGAAACCCAACAAAACAAATGTTGTTATTTATGCGTACTCGCCAGAAAATATCACACAAGATTTGGCGAGGACTTTGTTTGATAAAAATTGTTTTGAGCCTTGGGTCGATAAAAAATATGTAAAGAGATTAATAAGATTAATTGTTTTTATTATTTTATCTTCAGCGATTGAAGGGGAAACAGGTATGGAAAATTGTAAAGTATTGGTCGATTTATTTATAAGTATTTATAATTATATTTTTGATAAGATCAATGAATTTCCTTATAAAGAATTTGCTTTTCTGGTTGATACACATGATAATTTAGTAAATACTATAAAATATATAAAATTCATTAGTAATAATACGATTAATATTATAAAAAGTGAAGAGATGGTCCCGAAATTTCTTTTTATCAAAAAAGAATTTGCCAAATTAGATTATATTATACAATTCTTATTTATGTGGTGTTCTATATACTACAAAACAAATCAAGAAATATTTGATATGATTGACATAGCATCAAATATGTACTCTTGGAAACATCATTATACTGTTGACTCCATGGATATTCCTAAAGAAGAGTTCAAAAAACTAATATCGATATTAAGTGATTATGGGACTAAATTATTTTATATATTCAACTTAGATCAAAATATGCAAACAGGCGGAGCATATTATCAAAAGTATTTGAAATATAAGAGACAATATAATAGAATGAAGTATCAATAATATGGATCATATGACGCACTTGTGATAATTTTAATTTTTCAAGGAAATTTTGTATAAAATCATATTTAACGATAATCGTATTGCCAGTCACCACTCGAACAATTTATCGAATAGTTTCTGCCATGAATCCACAATATGGTTCTCTGGATTAAATGTCGTATTGTGAATTCTTTGGTTTGGATCGTATTTAGGTAACCGATGAAAGATCTTCACATTTTCATCAGAATATTTATATTACAGTGGTTTTTTTAAAAATGGGATATTGTTTAACTGATGTACATTTTTTGAGAAAATTATTGAATATGATAAATACTCAGTTATATTACTTTTAATTATATTTTTGTAATCTATATTCTTTTTCCTTAACAAACATTCATTAATTTTTTTGTAATAAATATATCTCGATAAAAAATAATAATATGCTACTAATAATTTTATAAACTATATAACTAATATAAGGTTACTGGTTCACAATATAATATCTATCAAATGGCATCTTAACCACTATTTGAGGGAATATGGTTATCAAGATGATATATTAGGTTGTTATATTGTGGATATTCTAGTTTGAATTATAATTTGTTGTCATATAATACCATATTCAAAAAAGATATGGAATAAACATAATTGAAAATATTGAATAAAATATATTTTGTTCAATATTTCTATTGAATTATATTATGAAACCAATATACAATTTTATCATAAAAAACTATAATCAGGCTTCTGCTTGGAAAGAATATTCACCGGAACCTGAAGACGATGACTCTTTTTGTGAAAATTATAAATATATTGCAGACAAAGATTGTTTGATGAATATCGAATGGATGATGGAAGTTAAAAGGCCATTGGTGGAAAGAAATTATCACTATGAAAGGAAGCATGTTTATGACTATTATTTCAAATTATTTAATGATCTCACGATCTATGCTGTTCAAACCAACATTAGAATGAACAAATATTTTTCGGGTAAATGGTATTGGTATTTAGATGATTATAAGACCAGGATGTTCAAATTTGATCAAATTATTCCATGGAAAAATATTTTGGCCAAAAGTTATCCGGTTGATGATGATGGGAATCTTTTTTTTGAAGATAGTGAAGAGTACGATGTTTGTAGTAAGAAAATGTGTCTTAAAAAATTTTATGACCAACCTGAAGGATATTTGGAAAGTTATGTTGATGAGATATTTTCTTGCCCATATACATCTTTAAGATTCTTAGATGATATACCAAAAGGAGCTACAATTATTAGCCTACCGCCGATTTCCGAGTTTACAAAAGCATCCACAGCAGAAAAAATTGCACTTATTTTGACATTGGCACCATCTCACCGGTTTGATAGTGAGAAATAAGTTAATTTCACATGGCATGAGGACAATACTATTCGAATATTAGCACCAATCAAATTTTATACCTTTTCCAATTATGATTTGTAACCATAATCATTGAGGTTGTTGTATAAAGCTAGGGTGTTATCATAAAACAAGTCTTGCAATGTTGTTCATAATTTATATGTGGTTCTCTATTGATTGGATATTCATTTTCATGGAATGGTAAGATGATACAATTTTTGTGATCTTGAATTTTGAAATCAGCATTTTGGTTTTTCCCGTCAATTGTCACGAAGTCTCTGCCTTTTTTATATTTTCCTGTTGATCCTCCACCATACGAATTCGGAATATGATTAGTGAGAGATATTGTTTCAATATCACTAATAACATCTCTATGACACTTTATTTGTTCAATTTGAGAGGACTCAAGCAATTTCCAATTATTATATTTGTTTAATGAATGTTCAACACCATCATTATCTATGTAAAGTGGGGTCTGTCTAACATATTTTTTATCAAATTGATTCTTTCTTATAGTGTGCTTTTTGCCTTTCATTTATGGTATTATAATTGTCATATTATTTAAGTTAAATAAAAAAATTATAGTCAAACACTATTGACCAAAATTTTCTTGGTTTTGGAATCAGAGTTCAATAATCTCAATGTTCTGGCTTTTTCCAGCTCAATAATATCTTCAAAAGTGAACCCGGTTTGTAACAATTGCTTGTACCTATGACACTCGTTATAATATTCTGTTTCAGTTATTTTTTTTACTGTTTCCGATTCTAATGTTTTAACCCGACACTTTGTTTCGCACTCTTTTAATAGTTTATTATTTTCAGCTTCTTGAAGTAATTTTTGTAAATTTATTTCACTAATTCTTTCGTCAATAAGAATATTTTGGATATCTACAGAGGTAATATCAACTCCATGATTTTTCATAATATTTGAAAGAGTATTCTGAATATTTTTCTTTATTTCACGATAATTTTGTGTTATTTCTGAATGTGTATAATGTTGGGTTATTTCAAAGAGGACTGTCTGGATATTAGATTGCAATAAATTCCATAAATCGTTTACATCATATACAGCCTTTTGAAGATCAACTATTTTATAATGTACAGTCGAATTGATTTCTAGAGTATATATATCTTTTGTGAAAACTTCATAGGAAGGCACATCAATTGTCATAATATTAGTTGGTATTTGATAATTGATATAACAATCTTCAACACATTCATTATTTTTCTCGACAAGAGCAGTCCATTTAACATATTTAGGTCGATCGATACCTGGTAAAATAATATGAATTCCAGGTTTTAATATTTTATAGAATTTACCAAATCTTTCCACAATAACTGCCTTTTTATCTTGGACTACGATTGCTCCAGTTATGACTATAATTAAAATGGTGAACAGAACAAGACCAAATGTAATTTCTATAATCATGATGTTATACATTACTTTTTTATAAATAAAATATTTATTATTCAATTTTTTTATACAAAAATAAATGATGTATATGCTTAATAATTTTTGAAAATATTTTTGTGTCTCTATCAATATTTAGTTTATCAATTTTATAACACCAAATTTAATTTATTAATGAAAAAATTAAATTGTGCATTTGGTAGTATATTTTGTGATTTGGCCTCTAGTGCTAATTCGATGATTTGTGATGTTGGTATGATCATATTTTCTGGTATATAAGATGTTATCTTTCGATTAAAATAGAACAAAGATATTTCTTGCAGAGTATCTTTATTGATATAACCAAAATAGATAGGTGTTAATCTACCTGGCCTAAATAACTCAGGACAAATTTCTTTAATTTCATCAAATTTATTGGTTGTGGCTATCATGATCATACCATCAAAAGGAATAGGTCCCTGAAAGATTTCTAAAAGATCTCTAATGTTATATTCCCCGTCTTCTGAAGATATAGTATCTTTGTCCTTTTTATTATCTTTATTATCAACATCACTTTTTTTTTCTTGGAAGAGTTCAATATCGTCGTTATCGCATTTGGAAGCCATATATTTTAACCAAGCATTTTCTCTTTTTTTTTTAATTTTTGATCTAGCATCGATTTCTTTAATTGAAATATCAAACTCCTCTAGCATAATAATATAATTTTTATGGTTTCCCCCACGAGGTTTTTGTACAATTTGGTATAAGTCAAACTTATTCTTGATCTCTCTCAAATCGAGACTCAAGATATGTCTATTTAAACATGTTGCAACTCGATATGTAAATGTTGATTTACCCGAACCTGGAGGACCGTAAAGTAGGAAATTCCCTCTTGCTGCTTGACCTAAATCGGTAAATTTAGAAGGATTAAAATGAATATTTTTTATCAAGTTCCATAAACGGTCTTTTTCTTGGTGGAAAAATGTGTCAATCATTATTTTCTCTTTATTTTGCAAATCATCTTTTGTACCATTATAAAATACTATATTATGCTCTTGCAATTGATTTTTTAGAAGCATTATTTTTGTATATACCAATTTTATATTTATCTCATCTTTTTCTTTTTTATCAACATGCTCATTTAGTATTTTAATATACGCCTCTCCATTTTTGATTTGACTATTTAATTTGGTCAAGTGGATTTCTAAATATTTTAAGGGAACACTATTTTCAATTGGAATATTGTTGTTATCTATTTTTTGATTATCAGTCAATGGTTTTTTCATCATAATATTTTTTTTCCAAACATAATATCCATCAACATTTAATGTTAAATCGGTAAAATGAACTTGTGAATCTTCACTGAACGTAACCCCAATTAAATTGTCTGTCATGAACCGGATACCATCATTAACTTTATTTTGCATAATCAAATCTTTGTCGCCAATATTTACGTCGTGTAATGAATTAAAATAATTTGGATAATATTCAATATATTTTCTGACTATTTCCATTTGCACCGGAGAATAAATTGTGATCACAATCTCTTTTCTACTAAATATATCTAATGTGGATACCATTGGACGTAATTTATGAATTAAAAAGATAAAAATCCCAAAAAAAGTTACATATACCCAATTTATTTCGTGAAAATATTGAATATAGTCTGTAATTACATCTATTTTTGACATAGTATACTCTACAATATTTAAAATTAAAGAATATACAACACCAAAAAGCGTATTATCCAATTTGAATTGTCGAGATAAGATAGTAGCTAAAAGAGTCGCTAAAGCAGTACATGTTCCGGAGATTCCAGTATCGAGCATTTCACTATACTATAAAAAATTGTTTCTATAAAATATTGATTTCAATTTTTTAATAATGAATAAGGTAAGTGAATCATGTAACCAGTTCGATTATCTGTTATTTCACAATATGAATTTTACCAAATGAAAGTCTAATGTGCGTCTCGACCTAAAGGTTTTACTATTTGGCGATCATTATATTAGACGACCTCTTATTAATCTTTTTGCTTGAGCCTAACATATTCAAGGCTGTTATTTCACAATATGAATTTTATCAAATGGTATCTAATAATCATATTTGACGATCATCGTATTGTGAATCCCCAGCCGAACAGTCAATCGAAAAGTTCCAATGATTGATCCACAATATGAATCTCCTGATTAAATATCAGATCATTTTATTGTGGATTCTCCGGTCCTAGATTGTATTTAGGTGACCAACAAAAGATATGCATAGTTTTATAAGAAAAATATTTGCTCAATAACTTTTTTTTATGGAAACTATTTTTATACCAAGATAAAAAAATATATATTATTCAAAATATATGTTATCTAATCGGTTAATCCAAAAATATTTAGAAAAACAAAAACTTACAATTATTAAAAATGATATAAGACCGTGGGGTGGTTGGTACTTGATCGACGATACTAACACTTTTGATAAAAAAATAATTCATGTTGAGCCAAAAATGTTGCTTAGTTTGCAATATCATGGAACACCGGAAAATCGTGGGCATAAAGAAATTTGGGAATGTTGCACTAGAGTTAGAGCAATTGTTAGTGAAAAATCGGTTGTTGGTGTGGCACAAGATGCATTAAATGAATTATTGGGAAAATTATTAGTTATAGATATTTTGCCAGGAGGAAAATTAATTATAGAACCAGGCGTTATACATGCTCTCGTGAATCCTTTTGATGAAAATTTATATGTTATTGAAACAAGAGTCTCGATGAAAGAAGAAACATCAATTGATAGAGAAGCCAACATAACCAGAATATTTGATTTTACCAATCGATATGGTATCCCTTCTTATCCACAAGATTTAATTAATCGAATTATGGATCCTGACTTTATGCCAGATTATATGATTAATCAAGGTGAAACTTTCTTTACTAATTTATAATTTTATATTGTAAAAAAATTGATTAATTTATTAATTGTATATGCAATTAGAGTGTATAAATGGATAATATTAGGATAAATCTAAAATGGAATATTTAGATTTTAGTGGAATAAAAGGTTCACAACAAGTGGTCAAAAATATGGATTTATCCAATTGCAATTTTTCAAATACTGATTTTCAATATACCATTTTTGAGTATTGTGAAATAGCTAATTGCGACTTTACAAAGGCCAAACTAAACTATGTATACTTCAAAAAATGTAATTTAGAGTCATCTAATTTTGAAGGTGCCAGTTTAAAATTTTCAAATTTTGATCAATGTGTAATGGATCATACAAATTTATCTAATTCTATTATGAATTATTGTAAACTAATTGATATTTCTATTCAAAATAGCGGACTACTAACCGACATCGATTTTTCAAATTCTAGGATAGTATGCAAAGAGATATTAAAAAATATTAATTTTGAGAGCGCGAACTTCTATAATTCGTATCTAGATATGGAAGCACATTTTTGTAATTTTTCAAAATCTAATTTTTCATTAGCCAATATTTCAGGATCAATCTTTTTGGGATGTGATTTTAAACATTCTTTGTTTGATAATGCAATTTTAGGCAGCAAGAATATGGATTTATTGAGTCAATAAAATAAATCCAGGATTGTTTATTTATTATGAAAATTTTGAATTTCAAATAATATAATGATTTAAAATATTAGAAATGTGAAATGGAAAATAAAATTATCCATTTAAATATAGGTGGTCAAGAGTTTAAAATCTATAAATCAACTTTGGATAAATTAGAGTATTTCAAAGTATATTTTGAAAGGGGGGATCAAAAAGATGAAATTTATTTTTTTGATTTTGACCCGGATTCTTTCAAACATATATTAAATATCTTGAGATATCCAAAATATGCTGTATCAAAAGATGATTTTATCAATGTTAAGAATCTCTTGGAGATGTTAAATCCAATGATGGATATACAAATTTTGTCACCGATGAAAGTAATAATAATGAAAAAAGCTATTTGTTTGAAATATTATGCAGATATTTGTGAGGATGATACAATTATCAATTTAAAAGTGGATGATTCAACAATGGTGTATAGTATCATACTGTATAAAAAAAATAAAATATTTAGGGGGATAAAGTGTTCTGGAAATAGTGAGATGGTATTTAATAGTATGGGTTATCTAAAAAGTAAATTTGTAGATATTATCAATAAAGAAAGAATATGTAGAGTTGAAATATATGTGAACTCGTACAAAAGTAATTTATTGTGTTATATAACATATGTTTAATTTTGAAATGCAATAATATTATCAATTTGTTTAATAAGTTCTTTATTTTTTTCTGATTTGCTACTTTCCAAATTGGTACATAATTCTATAAAATGTTTAAAAATATCTTCACTATTCGAATTTTTTAGCGACCATGATATAAGGGTATTCGTTGTATCTTTTTCTAATATGATTAGAAATAATTCTTTTTGCTCTTTTGGTAAATTTAATTTACCGACGGCTTTTGATATTTTGTTCATATTTTTTTTAGTGGTTTTTGTAGAATTATTATGATTCATCATATATTTATAATATAAAAAAATTAAATTAGTTCCCTATAATTATTAAATATATCATCAATATTATCAATATATTTCAAGATATAAACTTGTAGTTCACATGGTTTAATATTACTCTCCCCGTTTTCATTAGTTACATTTTTGATGAATAGATTTATCTTTTCCTTGATTAGTGTCTGATCAATATTTGTACTATCAATTTCTTTGAATAGCGTATTTCTCTTCTCAATCAGTATAGTTAACATTTTATCTATTTGTTCACCATTGCATCGTTTTAACTCAAACATTTTATCTATTCTACCGGGTCTTAAAAAGGCATCCCCCAATTTTTCTTTATAGTTAGTTGTCATAATAGTAATAACACCATTTTGATTAGATAATACTCCATCCAATGCATTAAGAAGGCCAGAATAAGTCAAATATTTCCTTCTATAATTATGTTGCTTCTTATTATTGTTGGAAACAATATTATATTTTTCCTCTTTACCTTCTTCTTTATCACCATCTAATTTCTTAATTTTTTTGCTCTTTGATTCTTTATAAGATTCTAAAATTTTAGTATGATTTTTGATTTCCTCTTTATTATTATCGGCAAAAGCACTATCAATATCTTCAAATAGTAATATTTTATTTCCGGAGTTACCGATTGAATTGAGTATATCGATAATACTATCATCGTTAATTTCATCGTCGTTAATATTAATCATATATATATTCAATTGATATTCATAGGCTAACGATTTGACTAAAGATGTTTTCCCTGTTCCTGGTAGTCCATATAATAGTAACCCCTTTCGATAAGATATTTCCATTTCGCGGTATAATTTCTCTTTTTCAATAAAAGTATCTATTTCTTTTCTAATTGATTCCATCGTGCTATTTGGCAGATAAATAGTATCAAAAGATCTTTTATCTAATCCATACGCATTCCATTGACCATCTTTTAATTTATAAATGACTACAGTTTTTTTATTTATTTTATTGGTTGAAGTTGTGTGATTAATATTCAATTTAATTAATTGTTCAACGCATTCCATAATATCTTTTTTAAACATAATTTTTCCAAAAGAGATAATATTAATCATCGAATGACCGCCATTTTGACTTAACAAATATAGCACATTATTGTTCCAAAAATATCCATAAGAATTGCAAGATAATCCATTTGGAGAGATATATTTGCGGTAATAATAGGTAAACATATTGCCAAAATTCAATTTATGGGTCATATCTTTAGCTATTGAACTATTGTTATCAAAAACAATATGACTTTTATAATCATAATCATTTTTAGTAAAATTAATACAATCCCATTGCATACTAATATTTGAACCAACAATCTCATTATCTTGATCAATTTGTTCTTCTCGATGATTATCGTTATATTTTAATAGTCCACTTGAGGAATCTACAAGACCGTTAGTAATTAAATTTCTAATCACTTGAGAAAATTCATTATGCATGCAATAAATGCTATACTTATAGTATATTTTATCTTTGAAACCGAATCTTTCGATCAAAAACCTTTCTATAAATTTAACATAAACTTCTTTTTCTGATTTTATATGTTTGGATTCGAAGTCCATTAATGTGATTTTTAGCTCATTAGTTTGTTTATTACTATCAATCAATTTAGATATTTTAATTACTTTGTTTTCAAAATTAAAGAATTTATACTCTTTATTAACAATACTTAATTTTGATCTTGTTTCGAAGTCTATGAGACCATCATTTTTTTTGTTATATTTTACATTTAAATGTATTAAATTCCTATTTTTTTGTTTCCATTTTTTGTAATGATCGGAATATTCAACTTTCCCAATATTTTTGAGAAAATTAATTGTATGAAGTATGAGTGACGATTTATTTTTTATTGGATCCGATGAAATTTTTTCCTCGAATATTGTATCGTTAATAAAATTAAAAATTTGGTTATCTTGTTCAACAATAATAGTACATAAGATAACACCTACCATTTTGGTTTTTATTACATTTTTAATATATCCTGCTATAAAATTAATAATAGTCAAAACTATTTTACTACATATAGCAACTATACTATTCACATATGATATCATAAATGGTATAAGATGTGCTAAAATTAGAGAATCGACAAAAGGCGACCCTGTAACGCCATATTGTTTAAAAATATCATTCAAGGCCGACATATGATTGAATACCAAACATATATCTTTATTATATTTACAAATCAATTTTTTCAATATTTTATTAATGAATAAATGTCACTGTTTCACTTATGAATAAGAAAAAAGTATTATAGATGGCCAAATAATTAAATAAGGCTATTGTGGCACAATATTATCATCTATCAACATGCCCGATATAACTTGGCCAAGTTGTAGCGTGATTAGGTAATCATTTGATGGATGATAATATTGTGACTATGGTAGCCGGATTAGTGATCAGATAGTCTTCCATGTAATGGGTATTCACAATATTGTTACCTAGATGATTATCTGGATATCATATTGTTGATGTTATTACATGGACCTATCTTAATAACTATCATAATTATGTTTAAAAAAAGATATGATCCAACAATGTTCAATAATAATTATTTGATTAATAATCTTTTTCCTTATGCATAAGTGACATTTATAGATTATTCATTGATATTTTATTAGTAATTATTTTATTTGATCATGATTTGAGTTATCTTGAGTATATGCATATAAAATCCATATCTCCATATTCTAAAGTTTGAAATTCCACGACAATTTGATTTTTTTCGGTAATGGCATCGTTAATTAGTTCAATATATTTACTTTTTAAAAAAAACTTATTATCAATATATTCGAATATCGTTTTCATTATATTTGAAGAATTTGGTGTTGATAAAATAGTATCCCAATTATTCTTAGTCTGAGTAATACGAAGTGATTGTATTGGAATATTAATAATTAAATCATGAATTTTTTTGCAATTATATAATTTTATATTATGCCATTGAAATGGTATAACCACTATTTTACTATTTTCATAATAGATATTTTTATCCATCTCTTCATCGCTCATAGTTTCTTGAGAAATGGGAATACATAAATATTCCGCCATTTTAATTGTGTTATTATAAACCCTTTTTGGTATTTCATAATTTGGATCTCTTAAGATATTTAGAACATGTTGAAATATATTAGGGTCTAAATCTAGAAAATGTTCTTCTTTTTCCCATCTTTCAAAGTAAGATTTAAAATAGTCTGAATTTAAAAGTGTTGATTTATAAGTCGTAAAATATTGTCCTCCGACATTAATTTTAATAATTTCTTCCATTATTAGGTACCTTATAAAAAAAAGTTGAAAAATAGACTCATTGAACGTAGTTTAAAATTTAAATTGTAGCCAAAATGGAATTTGATACACTCCTTTTTAGTATTGATAACGATGATGGTAATGTGGATGAAATAAATAGGTTGGAAACAATCAAAATGTACGATATGAACAAAAAATGGTTCAATAAGCGTAAATTCGTTAAAGATATCAATAAATTGGATAAGAATAAAGACTCTATGATAAATTATGCTATTGTAAAAGATAATTTAGAATTGGTTAGGTATTTAATTGAACATAATGTTGATCCATGTTTACATAATAAACAAGGAATGATAACTCTTCATTTGGCTATTTCTTTGAAAAGAATTGGGATAGTAAAATATTTGTTGGACATTGGTGTTGATTATGCTATTAGAAATTCGCTGAATAACAAAACACCTTTAGATTATGCTATTGAAAGTGACGATCTTGAACTCGTTAAGTTTATTGTGAACAAAATTATAAAAGATAAAGGGATAAAGTTTACAATCAAAAAAAAAATTAATGGCATAAAAGTTTTTGTTGATCGAACAGATATTCCTTACCAAACACAACAATTATCAAAAAAGACTAATAAACTAGATATATTATATAATATAAAATATTTCGTTCCAGAAAATTGTGGTATTACATTAGTTCCTAAAGATAAAATTAATGATACGATAAACTTTGCATCCATAACTTTTAATTTTGCGGAATCTTTTATTAGAGCGATTAAAATTGGTAATTTAGAAATAATTGATTATTTACTCAATATTAATCTTAATCTAGCAGAAAGTATTTTTAGAGAAAAGAAAGAAAAAATTACCACCAAATTTATTAAGGAATCCATTTTGATATGTCTAGAAAATAAAAAAATCGATATAATTGTAACCATTTTAAAATATATCAAAGTAAGAAATATTAAATTTGATAATCAAAATACAATATTCCACTTATTAATATCCACAATATACTACGATGATGAAATTGATTATATTATGGAATTAATTACCTCAAATCAAAATATAATAACCTATAAAAATATGGATGGAGATACGATACTACATTTGGCAGCTAAAAATAGACAAACAAAGTTATACAATAAATTGCTCGAGTTGGGAATGGATGAAAATGATACTAATCATATGCTCGAAACCCCTAAATCAATTATCCAAAAAAATCGACCGTTTTAAAAAGTGTATCAATTGTCAACATTTTAAATAATAGATTTGGTTCTATATTTTTTCCTTTTATGTGTTCTTTATATCGATTATACTTTTTGCGATATATCTCAACAATAATCACTAAATGTTGGAGTGTATCATATTTATTTATTGCAAGAAAATAGTTTGGGATATCATTTTTAACAAATTTTAAGTTTAAAATTATCGTATCCAAAATAGCGTTGTTTATCTCTTGTCTATTAAAATAATTATCGTCAACTATTTCATTTTGACACTTGTATTTCAAAAGTAACAGTTTGATATTTTGGATTTTTTTATGTTGTATGAATATGGTGTCGGATATATTATTTATTATATTTTCGAAAAAAGGCATCTCGGTATCCATATCGTTTAAAATTTTAATGTGATCAATAAAATTATTGTTGACATTTGATAGAAAATCACTTGTTTTATTAGTTGCTTCTGTATAATCATTATATTTATTTTGGTCGTAATCTAATACCAATATTTTTATATCTTCTTCCAATTTGAAAATATCGTTTTCTATATTTATAAGGTCAGATTCTAAAAGATTAAATTTTCTAAAGTATTTATTTATAACTTCAGTATCCAGAGATCCCATTTGTATTTTTTAAACAATATAAACAAAACAGTGGTTATATTTTTCAATTTTTTAGTTATGAATAATGAAAAGTATGTTAGATAATCAATAAATTTAATCTTGTTTGGATAATATCTTTTTATTAATATTAATGCATTAAATGATATCATGGTTGTTATTGCTACTAAATGGTATCGTGTGTATCATTTAGAGCATTCCATCAGCCAGGATAATTATTTAAATGAATGAACCAGGCCAGGATAATAACAATATGATTACCTGATGTTCATCTGGATATTCATATTGTTATCACTCTGGCCTGGAATATCTAATTCGCAAGAGTCGTTGCTTTATTTAATAACATAATATGATAGCCAGGCTGTTATTGCCATTAAAAGGTATAATATGTATCATTTAGTGCATTCCATCAGCCAGGATAATTATTTAAATGAATGAACCAGGCCAGGATAATAACAATATGATTACCTGATGTTCATCTGGATATTCATATTGTTATCACTCTGGCCTGGAATATCTAATTTGCAAGAGTCATTGCTTTATTTAATAACATAATATGATAGCCAGGCTGTTATTGCCACTAAATGGTATCGTGTGTATCATTTAGTGCATTCCATCAGCCAGGATAATTATTTAAATGAATGAACCAGGCCAGGATAATAACAATATGATTACCTGATGTTTATCTGGATATTCATATTGTTATCACTCTGGCCTGGAATATCTAATTTGCAAGAGTCATTGTTTTATTTAATGACATAATTGATATCCATGTTACTATCATATTATTTAGTGAGAATAGTAGCCTGAATATTATTAAATAAATTAATATTGATAAAAAGATATTATCTAAATAAGATTAAATGAATTGATTGGCTAACATACTTTTACTTATTCATAAGTGACATTTATTGATTTTTTAGTAACAAATAATCCATAAATGTCACTTATGAATAAGTAAAAAAGTCTACCAATCAACCACTAATTTGATTAGTTATATTAAGAATATTCCAAGCTGCTATTCCACAATATAAATTCTATCAAATGGAATCCTGTTAAATCATTTGATTATTAGAATATTGTAAGATTAATTTTCCGGCTGGTAACTTATCGAAATACAATGTCTAGATACTATTTGATAGAATTGTGAAATAACAACATGGTTTGTATTTAATTTATTACATAAACAAATAACTATGGTATATATTAATTATGGATAGTCGGAATATTTGGCATAAAATAGTTATTTTCAAAAAGAGATCAAAAAAGGAAAAAATGTCTGATTTTGAAAATTGGTTGTATAAATGTATCAAGGAACTCCTTCAAAATTATTATGTAAGTTATGATAAACTCACTTTATTTTGTAAGAATACTGGGAACAAAATATATTGTAAAATATTATTTGAATACCAGACACATATTTTATACGGTCGTTGGAATGTTTTCTCTCCAGTTATTATCGATATTTCACAAAAAATAATTAAAGGTACAGGAGGACATCATTATGAAAGATACCAGAATCAAAAATATTGGATTCCTCTAATGAAAATATCGGATTCAGCCACCATTTTAAAAGACTCTGATATTTTAAATAATTATCTTGTCCAATTAAATATCCCTTTGGCTAATTCACCAAAAGTGTTGTATAATATATTTATTTATTTGAAAAATTATCATGTAAAGTCTTATAGATTTAGAAAAGATATTCTTCTCAATATAGCCAAATTACCCAACGAATTAATTATGGAAATAGTAAAATATGTTTATGATAAATAAAATTACTACCTATACGATTGATAGTTATTATCTATTATATTGTGATTTATTATAACTTGATATATTACGCATCCGGCCATACCACCGACTAAAACGCCAACTATTGTGAATATGGTAACACAAAGCTTTTGGTCTATCGATCTATACGGTCCAACAAAACGATTAGAAATTAAAGATGCGATCAAATAAAAACAAATACCAAAAAAGATACAATATGGTAATATTAAGATCATAAAATTCTAATTAAAATAATATTTTGAATTAGAGTATGTAAAGCTATTATATTTCAATTTTTGTTATTATTTTTTGCAAATAGATGGGTTAATTGTGGCTAATTTACCATCAAATTTCCTGAAGGAAATAGTTGGAACAGAGCCATCCAAGTTATTTTCTACTTGGGCACTCAAGATATCTTCCATATAATCGATGGCAATAGCTTCACCTAAAAACATACCAGTGATACCATCTTCACGTTGATGAACGCCTGCCCAATCTCTGCCAATACTAATATTACTAGCTAATTTATTAATTTCACCAGCAATAGTCATACTATTAATACCATTGCCAAAATAATCGATTAAATTATCCCCAGTATCATCAGCTTGGATAACGGGGCCGTTAAGAGGTGTCGGTAAAATGGCTCTATTTTGTGACCCAATTTGTAATCCAGGCAATGAGGACCATGGTTGTTCAGCATCAAAATAAATTTTTAAAACAGTACTAATGGCTCCTGCAATAACGGCATGACCGGCTGGATAAGTTGGATGTGTTGGGCAGCCGGATTGATATACTTGATCTAAAGTATAAGATTTATCAAATTCAGTGCCCCATTCAGCGTTATATTCTTTAACTGCTTCCATAACTGGATTTTTAAGAACGACCTTACTAATATTATAATTATGTTTATTCTTAACTCTTTTGTTTTTAACATTATCGATCCACATTGAAGTGCATTCAGGTCGGAGTTTTCTATAGACTTGCCATTTCCAGAACCAAGCATGTTTAAGAGCATATTGAGAAACTTCTCCAATTGCAGTTAAAATTGAAGTAATATTAGCCCCAGTAATAAATGACGTTTGATTTTTATAAACAGGCCATCCAGGATTCATTTTTGCTCCTAACGCATTTAATATTAATGCAGCCTGCATTTGTAAATTATAAACATAGTCCATTTGTACACTAGCTGCCAAAACTCTTCCAGAATAAATATATTTGTGTTCAATAAAATTTTTAGGTATAGGAGGAAGATTAGAGATAGTTGTATTTTGGATATTAATCATCTCTTTCATATTCCTTCCCCACTCACATGTTATACTGTTATTTATGGCATCCATTTTAGTGGGTAAAGTTGCGTATTTTTGGGGAATAGATACTCCATTGAGAGGGAAATTCAACAACAAAAGCTGACTAATATAAGGACCATGGTGTTCTCCAGGTGCAATACCTCTAAAAATATTTCCGGTGGTAATACTTCCTTTTGGGAAAGAATACTCAAAATGATTCAAAAATTCAGGTTGATTCATATAGATTAAAACTTCTTTGATGGTATTACTAACATTAGGGTCATATTGTGTGAAAGGTATATCTCTGCATAACATTTGGCAATAAAGTTCGACCATATCAGCAGCATGTTCTTTGCTTGATAAACTAGAAGGTTGAGGAAAATCAAATTTCATTTGTGGTGCACCAACTAGTACCGAACTCATTGAAGCCAAAGGATTAGCCAATCCTATTTGAAATTTTTTAGCTAGTTTTACTTTAGCTAATTTTTTTTGATTATTATTTAAAAGGGCTTCCAAATATTTATTGTATTCCTGTACATTGGCTAACTCGCCTGTAACAGAGTTATGTTTGAAACCTTTATGAAAAGAACCATTATAAGATCTTTTTTCATATTTTTCCTCTTCGCAATTTTTTCCAAATTTGATATCAACCAAATTTTTATTGTCAAAAGAAGCAATTTTT